>Ga0209536_100010261_pt1 | contig 13833 bp, 15 predicted proteins | sample DeeMarSeWOR28_12_FD_187461 | JGI IMG/M metagenome (GOLD analysis project Ga0209536, IMG submission 187461) | Marine sediment microbial communities from White Oak River estuary, North Carolina - WOR-2-8_12 (SPAdes) (version 2) | ecosystem: Environmental > Aquatic > Marine > Intertidal zone >...
CAGCTCGCAAGAAGGCCTCGAAGAAGGCCACTCGCAAGAAGGCCACTCGCAAGAAGGCCACGCGCAAGAAGGCAGCCAAGAAGGCTGGTCGCAAGAAGGCCCGCCGGAAGAAGGCCGCGAAGAAGGCCACTCGCAAGAAGGCCACTCGCAAGAAGGCCGCGCGGAAGAAGGCTACCCGGCGCCGCTGATCGCGGACTGGGAGGCTTTCCGCAGTGAAGGCTGTGGACCCCGGCCGGCGCATGCCGGCCGGGGTTTCCTTCTTCTGGGGGCTGGCCTAGATTCCCCCCGCCCCGTTCCCCAAGGGGCGAGAGCAGTTTCTTCGCGAGCGATGTGCCTCGGCGCCGCTCGCAGCGAGGAGTGGCGAGACCCACCATGGCACGCATCACCATCGAGGACTGCACGGACAAGGTTCCGAACCGCTTCCATCTGGTCCAGATGGCCTCGATTCGCACCAAGCAGCTGAAGAAGGGCGCCCGCCCGCTGGTGCAGTCCGAGGACAACAAGGAAGTGGTCGTCGCGCTGCGGGAGATCGCCGCGGGCTACATCCGGCCCGACTACCCCGAGGCGGAAGCGTCTCCGGAGGAGTAGGCGCGCGTCCGGGCTCGCCGCTTCAGGCGAGCGGGACGCGGAAGGTGACGGTGGTGCCGCGCCCGACCTCGCTCGAGACCAGCACCTCGCCCTCGAGCAGCACCACCAGGTCGCGTACCAGGGTGAGTCCCAGGCCCGCGCCCCGGTACTTGTGCGAGGACGGCTCGTCGACCTGGTAGAACTCGTCGAAGATGAACTGCTGGTCGTCCGGGCAGATCCCGATGCCCGTGTCGCGGACGCTGCAGCACAGCCGGTCCTCTTCGATGCTCGCGCTGATCTCGATCTCGCCGGCCGGCGTGAACTTGGCCGCATTGTCGAGCAGCAGGAACAGGATCTGGCTGACCTTGGCGAGATCCGTCCGGATGCGAGGGAAGGGCTCGGCGATGCGCGGCTCGATCCGCAGCGGCCGCTCGCCCAGCCCGTCCTGGACGCTGAAGATGGCCTCGTCCACCAGCTCCCGGAAGTTCACGTCCCGGATCTCGATCGGCAGCTCGCCCTGCTTGATGCGCCACAGGTCGAGGATGTTCTGAAGGGTGCGCAGGAAGGCCGTGCCTTCGTCGAGGGCGCTGCGCAGGGTCGACTTCGAGGTCTCCGAGAGGGCGTCGGCGTCCCCGGTCATCACCGCGATGATCGCCTCGATGATGCTGTTGAGCGGGGTCCGCAGCTCGCGGGACATCTTCTCGATGAAGTCGTTCTTGAGCCGCTCGATCTTTCCGAGCTTCTCGTTCGAGCGCAGCAGCTCGATGTCCTGTGCGAAGAGCGCCTCCGAGAGCTTGAAGACCTCCTCGCTCTTGTCCTCGCCCGGGTCGGAGGACCGCTCCTCGAGCCGGCGGCGCAGGTTCCGACACTCGGCGTCGAGCCGATCGTGGTCGAGCCGAATGCCCAGCCCGTCCGCGAGCTCGCAGACCGCGCGTGTGGTCGCTTCGTCCGGCGGAGCGGGGAAGGCCATCGCCAGCGCGCCGTGCACGCTGGCGCCGTGTCGCAGCGGCACGATGCGGAGCCCGCCGGCGGCGCGCCCGTCGAGCTCCGACAGGGCCGGAAGCTCCGCCGTCTCACCCGTGCGCACGCTGTCCCGGACCGCTTCGAGGATGCCGGCGGCGGCGTCCTGGGCCTCGTGGGGCCGGGCGAAGCCCGAGGCCGCACGCAGCCGCAGGCCGCCCTCGGGGCTGGCCCCGGCGGCGAACACGAACGCGAAGCCACCGGACGTCAGGTCGGCGGCGCGGCTCGCCGCGGCGCGCATCGCGGCCGCAAGCTGTCTGCGATCGGTGGATTCGGCGCTCACAAGGCCCCCGGTTAGAAGCGCTCGTCCGACTCGATCTCCATCGGGCCCACGACCTTCTCGACGGACTCGGCCGCATCCGGGTCGTTGCCCTCGAGCGCCAGCTTCGTCTGGAAGTCGGTGGGATTCGACGCGGCCGCCATCGCCGTCTCCACGGAGATCTTGTTGGCGCGGAGCAGATCGAGCAGGTGCTGATCGAAGGTCTGCATGTTCTCGGTGCGACCCCTGGCGATGTGATCGCTGATCTCGTGGGTCTTCGACGGGTCCTTGATGCATTCCTGGATCGACCGGGTGGAGCGCATGATCTCGACCGCCGGCACGCGTCCGGTCTGCTTCTTGTTCGGGAGCAGCCGGAGGGAGACGACGGCCTTGAGGTTCTCGGCGATGCGCGCCCGGACCTGCACGTGCTCCTCGGACGGGAAGAAGGAGACGAGTCGGTTGATCGTCGAGCGGACGTCGCTGGTGTGGATCGAGGAGAACACCACGTGGCCGGTCTCGGCGGCCTTCAGCGAGGTGTCGACCGTCTGGTGGTCGCGCATCTCGCCGACCATGATCACGTCCGGGTCCTGGCGGAGCGCCGCGTGGAGCGCCTGCGGGAAGCCGGCCGTGTCGGTGCCGATCTCGCGCTGGGTGATGATGCTCTTGTCGTGGGTGAACACGAACTCGATCGGGTCCTCGATCGTGATGATCTTCGCCTTCCGGATCCGGTTCACCTCCTCGATCATGGTCGCGAGGGTGGTGGACTTGCCCATTCCGGTGGCGCCGGTGATGAGCACGTACCCGCGCCGAAGCTGGGCCACCTCGCGCAGGACCGTCGAGGGGAGGTTGAGCTCCTCGAAGCTGCGGATCTGCAGCGGGATGACGCGCAGGACGATGTTGAAGAATCGTCGCTGGCGCGAGATGTTCACGCGGAAGCGGCCCTCGCTCGGCAGCTCGAATGCGAGGTCGACTTCGTTGAAGTCCATCGAGGCGGCCTTCGGGTCGTCGTCGAGCAGCAGCCGGGCGATGGCCTCGGTGTCCTTCTCGGTCAGGACTTTGTATCGGAGCTCGACGAGATCGCCGTTGAACCGGTAGAGCGGCAGGTAACCCACCTGAAAGTGGATGTCCGACGCGCCCTTCTCGATTCCGAGGCGAAGCAGGCGGTAAAGCTTCTCGCGATCCATCGCTCCCCATCCTTCGGCCGGGACGGAGTCCATTCCGTGTCCTGCGTATCGGCGGGCGGGGCGCGCCCTTGACCTGCATCCGGGGCCCCCACCGGCGTCTGCCGGCGGCTCCGCCGCCGCCTCGCCCGCTCGCCGCCCGGGGTCGCTAGACTCGACCGGGATGGAGATCCGGTCCGTCGCGTGGACAGGGGCAATGGGGCTGGCGGTTTCCGCCCTGAGCGGATTGCTGCTCGCTCAGCCCGCGCGGGCCGAGCCCGATGACCCGCCGGCGACCTCCGGGAGCGCACCGCGCCCGGCCGCGGTCGAGGACGCGGCGCCGGTGCCGCCGATCGGCCTCGACGCGCTGCTCAAGCTGCCCTCGGGCGCGCCGGCGCGGGAGACACAGCGATCCGGTGAGGGGCCGAACGAGTGGCGCGCGCGGTTCGCGGTGGCGCGCGGTGAGCTCACCGCCGCCGAGAACGCACTGGCCAGCGCCCAGCAGCAGCTCGAGGAGCTGGCCTCGGGCCGCGAGTCCTGGCAGGTGGCGGCGCCGGGTGCCCAGGCGGGCAGCGACACCGGCCCGCTCTCCTTCGGGCTGCGCCAGGAGATCCGCCGCCAGCGCGAGGCGGTCGACCGCGCCCAGCGCCAGCTCGACGAGCTGCGCATCGAGGCCAACCTGGCGGGCGTGCCCGAGGAGTGGACCCGCGAGGCGCCAGCCGAGCCCTGAGCCGACACCTCGCGGCTCAGCGCTCGTCGCCGTCGAGCCAGCTGCGCGCGCCGGTCAGGAATGCGAACGCGGGCAGCGCATAGGCCGCCGTGAGCGCGAAGTAGGCGGCGTAGTCCATGCGCTCGGTGAGCCAGCCCGAGGGCACCGCGACGCCCGTGCCGACCACGGCGTAGAGGGCGGTGAGCAGCGCGTATTGCACCGCCGCGTGCTCCTTCTGACAGATGCGCATCAGGTAGGACATGAAGGCCGCCGAGGCGAGGCCGCTGCAGAACGATTCGACGATGGACGCGGCGTAGACCCCCGGACGGCCCGAAGCGGGCAGGGCGGCGGCCAGCGCGTAGGCGAGGTTCGAGGCCAGCGCCGGGACGCCGAGCCACAGCAGCGATCGCCCGATTCCGACCCGCGAGACGATCGTGCCACCCGCGATCGCGCCGAGCACCATCGCGACCACGCCGAGGGTGGAGGAGATCAGCGCGATCTCCTCGTCCGTGAAGCCGCGGTCGACCCAGAAGGGCTCGACCATCGGTCCCATGGCGCGGTCTCCGATGCGGTAGAGCATCACGAACAGCGCGACCTGTACGCCTCCCGAGCGGTCCGCCCAGCGCTTCAGCGCGCCCCAGGTATCGCGCTGGCTCTCCGGGGGGACTGCCACCTTCGGACAGGCCAGCAGGCTCGTGGCCATCGCGAGGCTCGCCGCCGATGCCACGGCGAAGGTGCCGGTCCAGCCGATCCAGCGCGGCAGCAGCAGCAGTGCTCCGGCCAGCACCAGGCCCCCTCGGTAGGCCGCGAAGCGGGTGGCGTTGGCCGGACCCTCCTGACCGCGATCGATGAAGCCGATCGTGTAGGCGTCGATCGCGATGTCCTGGGTCGCAGACGCCAGGCAGTAGGTCGCGAACGCCAGCCAGATCGCGGGTCCGACCCGCGCGGGTTCCAGCAACACGAGCGAGCCGAGGCAGCCCGCCATCACGAGCAGCGCGCCCGCGATCCACTGGCGCCGCTCGCCGTAGCGATCCACCAGCGGCGACCACAGCGCCTTCAGCGACCAGGCCAGCGCCAGCCCGGACAGCCCGCCGATCGCCGTCAGCGAAACGTCGTGACGGCGCAGGAAGACCGGCAGGAGCTTCGAGAACACACCCATCGGGTAGCCCTCGATCACGTACACGATCGCGACGATCGAGAGCTTGTAACGAAGCCCGTCTCTCACCCGCGGGCGAGTATCGCGCGACGCCGACGGCGCGGCCAGACGGGCCGGGCGGCTCTGCGCGCCCCGATCGCGCTACGTTGCCTGCATGACGGAGCGCGTGCTTCTGCCCGAGAGCGACGCGGAGCTGCTGGAGCGGGCGGGTCTCGATCCGTTGCCGGAGCCGACGGAGGGACTGTTTCGCAACGACGGCTGGCTGCGGCGCATCTCGTCCGAGCAAGTGCTGCTCTTTGGCGGCGGGCGCGCGTTGCTGCTCGAGGTCGCGCATCCGCTGGTGGCCGCGGGTGTCGCGCAGCACTCGGACTTCCGACGCGATCCGCTGGGTCGGCTGCGCCGGACGCTCGAGGCGATGTCGACGCTCACGTTCGCGGATCGCGGACGCGCGCTCGCGGCGGCGCGCGGCGTCGAGCGCGCGCATGCGAGGGTGCGCGGCACGCTTCCGCGGGCGGTGGGCGTGTTCGCCGAGGGCACGCCCTACGACGGGCGCGCGCCCGAGCTGATCCGCTGGGTCTGGGCGACGCTCGCCGATACGGCGATCGTCGTCTACGAGCAGTTCGTTGCGCCGCTCGACGGCGTCGCGAAGGAGGACTACTACGCGGGCCAGGCCGCGATCGCGCGGCTGCTGGGCGTCCCGCCGGAGCGGGTGCCGGCCAGCTTCGCGGCCTTCCGCTCCGACTTCGACGCGATGCTCGCCGGGGACGAGCTGTGTGTCGGCAGCGACGCGCGCGAGATCGCGGCGTCGATCCTGCGTCCTCCGGGGGGCGGAGGCGGGACGGTGCGGCTGGTGACGACGGCGTTGCTGCCCGAGCGCCTGCGCGAGGCCTTCGAGCTGCCCTGGGACGCAGAGCGCGAGCAGCGCTTCGCCGCGCTGGGCGCTTCGGTCCGCGCGCTGCGGAAGCCGGCCGTCCCCGATCGCCCTTGCGGATCTCGCGAGGGCGTCTAGTCTCCGGCCGCCTCGACGGCTGGCGGAGGAGTCCGATGGAAGAAGAAGAGCAGCACGGCAAGGTCGATCTGGCGTCGATCCTGTACATCTTCGGCGGGATTCCGGTGATCGTGCTGTTCCTGGTGGTGCTGTTCGGCCTGGCGCGCAGCTGCAACGTCCCCGCCTAGGCGGCCGACTCCCGGGCCAGCGCCCGGCGTTCTCCACGCCTGCCGCCCGGTTGCGCGTGCGCGCATGCGCAGACAGCGAGCGAAGCCCGCCAGGATCGCGGGTGAATCCCTACCCATCGGCTGATTTTCTCATACATTTCAGCTAGTTGGGCTAATGGTGCGGGGCGAGGCGACCGATAGCCCCCCCATGGTGTCCGGGCTTTCAGGCCGCCACCGCCGATCCGTGCTGTGGGTGCTGGTCGCGGCCGTGGCGCTTTCGTCACTGGGGGGATGTCGCACCGTCATCCAGCCGCCCGGTGTCTACGACTACTTCGCGCTGCCCGGGTCGGGCGACGCCTGGAGTCGCAAGATCCGCGCCTGGCAGGTGCGGGAGCGCGGCGATCTGCCGGCGCCGGCCCACACCTCGGCCGGGTCGCCCGAGCCGACCCGGCCCGGCCTCGAACGCGATCAGATCGGGGACCTGCGCGCGAAGTACGAGGAGTTCCGGCGCGACCGCCGCCGGGAGCTGGCTCGCGAGGTCGCCGCCTGGATCCAGTCCGAGGCGCGCCTGCACTACATCGCCGACGGACCGATCGATCACTGGGCGACGCTCGAGGAGACGCTGCGCTCGAACGGCGACGACTGCGACGGGCTCGAGCTGCTGGTGTTCAACTTCCTGCGCGAGATCGGCTTCCCGGCCAACGAGGTCTTCCGCGCGATCGTCGTGCGACCCGGCGACGGTCAGCATCACATGGTCACGCTCTGGTTCGAGGATCCCAACGATCCCTGGGTGATCGATCCCACCGGGGCGATGACCTCCGGCATGCCCCACATGTCCGAGGTGCCCGAGTGGGTGCCCCTCCGCGTCTTCTCGCGGGAGGAGGACTTCAGCGTGCGCGATCGCATGCTGCTGGCGGGTCAGCCCTAGGCGCCCGACCGCGCACCCCGCGCTGGACCGGCAGGGCGGGGCCGTTATGCTGCGGCCGTGACCGGGCTGCATCCGATCGAGGCCTCGGAGATCCACGCGCGGCGCGAACGCGTGTTCCTGGTGCTCGCCGGTCTCTTCATCGGCTCGATGACGATGCTGAACATCCTCGGCGTGTCGCGCTTCATCGACGTTTCGTTCACGTGGTTCGGCGTGCGGATACCGATGATCCTCGCCGTCGGCGTGTTGCCCTATCCCGTGACGTTCCTGTGCACCGACTTCATCAGCGAGCTCTATGGGCGAGAGCGCGCGAGCTTCGTCGTCTGGGTCGGGCTCGGCCTGAACCTCTGGGTGGTCGCATTCCTCTGGCTGGGAGGCATCCTGCCGCCCGATCCGTCGCTCGACCCGGGTACCGGTCTTCCCCCCGCGGATGCCTACGACTTCGCCTTCTTCCGCATCCGGCTGCTCACGATGGGCGCCGTGATGGCGTCGATGATCGCCTACCTCGCGGCCCAGCTCTGCGACGTGTACCTGTTCCACTTCTGGAGGGATCTGACGAACGGACGACACCTGTGGCTGCGCAACAACGGCTCGACCCTGGTGAGCCAGTTCGTCGACACCTTCGCCGTCATCACCATCACGCACTTCTACGCCCACGCGCTGCCGATCGACTCCCAGCAACCGCTCTGGCCCCAGCTCTGGGTGTTCATCGGCTCGGGCTACGTGTTCAAGTTCACGACCGCGTTGCTCGACACCGTTCCGTTCTATCTCGGCGTCGCCTGGCTCTCGCGCTATCTGGCGATCGAGTCGAACCTGCCCGCGTCGGCGGACCCAGGAGCGAGCCCTGGGCCAGCCGCCTAGTCCAGGTCCCCTTCGAGCTGGAGCTGCTTGCGCTGGTCGTTGGCGCGAGCCTCGGCCTTGGCGCGCTCGCGCTCGATCTCGAGCAGCAGGTCCTGCCGCACCTGTTCCGCGTGCCTGGCCTCGGCGCTGCGCCGCTGGCGCTTCAGGTCGCGCAGGCAGTCCTCGAGCAGGCGATTGCGCCGCACCGCGAGTGCGGGCGTCAGCGGCGGCGCCTCGGCCTCCGGGTCGAGCACGACGCTGCGCAGCTGCGCGATCTCGGCGCCGTCGTCGGCCCGGGCCCAGGCGCGCACCCGGTTCGTGCCGGGGTCCATCGGGACCAGTGCGGCCCAGCTGCCGTCGAGGGTGGTCCTCAGGTAGTTCGCGGGCCGATCGCTGGTCTGGTTGGTGAGGGTGAGGGCCTCGAGATTCGCGAAGCTCGCCTCCTCGATCACGTTCTCGAGATCGCCCGGATCGCGCACCGGCGTGAAGTAGCCCTCGGTCCGGCTCGCCAGCTCGACCACCGCGATCGGACCCTCGAGGGCGTCCGGACCGATCGCGAAGGTGTGCACGCGCACCCCGTAGCGGCCGGCGCGATTGGCGGCGCGCAGCACGGCGCGGATGTTGTCCGCCTCGGCCGCCTCTCCGTACGGCAGGGTCGGCTGCCCATCGGTGAAGAAGAAGATGACCTTCTCGCGGCTGGGGTCCGGCGTCGAGCCCGCACCCTGCATGCCCAGCAGCTCGAAGGTGGCGCGGTCGACCCCCGCGGCCATGTCGGTGTTGCCCTCGGGCTCGGAGGCGAGCACGCCGTCGAGGCTGGCGCGGATGCGATCGTAGTCGGTGGTGAGCGCCTCGAGGGTGAAGGCGGAGCGCCGGTTGCGGCGGTAGTTCGGCGGGTCTCCGGCGAACGAGACGAGCCCGACCCGCGTGTTGCGCGGGTCGAAGCCGTCGAGCAGCTTGCGCGCCGCCGCGACCTCGGCGGCCAGGATCGTGTCGCCCGGGTCGGTGCTGCCCGATGCGAACAGCGAGCCCAGCCTTCCGAGCCGCTGGGTGCCGATGACGCCGTTGTCGTTGATGTCGGTACCCGCCGGGTCGCCCGTCGAGCGCGAGGTATCGAGCACGATCACCACGTCGAAGCGGCGCATGTCGGCGCGCAGGGCCGTGGCGAAGCCCGCCACGAACACACCGCAGGCGGAGCTGGTCACGCGGCTGCCCGGCGGCGGGTAATCGATGCCCATCTCCATCTCCGCAGCCGGCGGCGGCTCGTTGGGCGGCGTCTCGCGCGCTGCGTTCCAGTGGGAGGGCGCGACGTCCTGCGCGCGCGCCGCGGGCATCGCATAGGAATCGAAGCCGACGAAGGTCGTCAGCGGCTGGCCCTTGCCCTCGTCGAGCGGAGACGCGAGGGCCTCGAGCACACCGGCGATCGGCGCCGCGAACACCCGGGAGGTATCGCCCTGGGGCACGTGTGCCTCCAGCAGGCCGATCACGCGCCCGCTGCCGGCGTCGACGATCGGGGCGCCGCCCCAGCCGTTCAGATCGTGCTGGCGGTCGAGATCGACCTCGAGACGATCCTCGGCGACGGTGGCCACGCGGCCCGTCACGGTCTCGCGATCGCGCCGGCCCGTACCGGGAACCCCGAACACGTGCACGCGGGCGCGCAGCCGCGGGGGGCGGCTGGCCGCGCGCAGCACCTCGACGTCGATCGGGGCCGAATCGAGGCCGTAGACCAGGTAGTCGTCGCGCAGCGTGGCGCCGGGCGCACCGAAGGGCCGTCCCGGGGCGGTGTAGAAGCGGTGGGAGGTCGCGACCCGGCGCAGGCTGCGGCCGGTGTAGAAGTCGACGCGGCCGGCCCGGGCCAGCGTCGCCACCGGGATGGTGTGGGCGGTGCCGACGGCCGCGACGCCATGGGGCGCCGAGCTCGCGAGGAAGAACACCACCCCCGGCGACTCGATGGCCGACTTGCCGCCGGGCACCGCGGGGCGGGCCACGACCGGCAGGTCCGCGGCCCGGGCCGCGGCGGCCAGCAGCAGCGCGAGGCCGAGCACCGCCCACCGGGGGCGGCCCGGGAGCAGGGCGAACGACAGCGAGAGCGTGCGCGCCTTCACGCCGTACCGCATCGGCGGAACTCGTGTCGCGCTGAATGCCGGCGGCCTGCGCGTACGCGCGGCCCGGCGGTGCGGAGGCCGACGGGGCGGGGACGGGTCGATGGGTCTTCGCAAGCGGACTCCTCTGCGGCGGCGGAGACTCGCGCCAGGTACGCCGGAGCGCCAGCCCGGGACGTGAGATCGCCATTTGGTACGCTCGCTTCGGGGTGGAGGTGCGGGTGGGGAGCGGTCGCAGCCGGGTCGCTGGGAGGCATTGCAGGGGTGCGCTCGCGCTCTGCCTGGTGCTCGCGCCCGGCATCGCCGTCGCGGCGCCCGCAGAGCCCCCGGTCGACCGCTTCGACACGGTGGTCGTGGACGCGGGCCACGGCGGCGAAGACGAGGGCGCCCGCGGCCCGCGGGGCACGCTCGAGAAGGAGCTGGTGCTCGGCCTGGCGAAGGGGCTTGCCGCGCGCCTGGAGGCTCGTGGGCTGCGCGTGGTGCTGACCCGTGAGCGCGACGAGTTCGTGCCGCTCGAGCAGCGCACCGCGATCGCGAACGATGCGCGCGGCGATCTCTTCCTCTCGATCCACGCCAACGCCTCGCCGGATCCGAGCGTGCACGGCACCGAGACCTACTTCCTGGCGCTCGACGCCAGCGACGAGGGCGCCGCGCAGGTCGCCTCGCGCGAGAACCAGGCCTTCTCGCGCGGGGCTGCGATCGCCGCGGTCGACGACCCGTTCATCTCGTTGATCGGCGACATGATTGCGACCGACCATCTGCGCGAGTCGAACGACGTCGCGCGTATCGTGCAACGCGAGCTGGGGCAGACGGCGCTCAAGTCGCGCGGGGTGAAGCAGGCGCTCTTCGTCGTGTTGACCGGCGTGCAGATGCCGGCGGCCCTGGTCGAGATCGGCTTCATCACCAGCCCGCAGGACGAGCGCAGCCTGCGCGGGAGCGAGCGCGCGGGCCTGATCGCCTCGCTCGAGCGGGCCGTGCTCGAGTTCGGTCGGCGCTACGATCGGCGCCGGGGCGAGTCTGCCCGCTGACCGGGCGCGGGGGAGCCGCTCCGCGGCGCGACCCCGGGAGGAACGATTTGCGAGCGGACGGACGCGGACCCGCCGAGCTGCGCGCGGTGGAGATGACCCCCGACTTCACGGAGAACCCGTTGGCGTCGCTCTTGTGTCGGATGGGTCGCACGCTGGTGCTGTGCACGGTCTGCGAGGAGCCCACGGTGCCGCGCTTCCTGCTGGGGAAGGGCCGCGGCTGGATCACCGCCGAGTACGCGATGCTGCCGGGCGCGACCGACACGCGCTCCCAGCGAGACTCCTCGCGCGGTCGCCCCTCCGGCCGCAGTCAGGAGATCCAGCGTCTGATCGGCCGCAGCCTGCGCGCGGTCGCGGACCTGGACGCACTCGGGGAACGCACGCTGCACATCGACTGCGACGTGCTGCAGGCCGATGGCGGCACGCGTTGCGCGTCGATCACCGGCGGCTACGCGGCCCTCGCCATCGCCGTGCGGCGCCTGCAGGCGCGCGGCGAGCTGCAGCGCGATCCGCTGCGTGATTCCGTCGCGGCCGTATCGGTCGGGATCGTCGCTGGCGAGATCGTGCTCGACCTGCCCTACCTGGAGGACTCACGCGCCGAGGTGGACATGAACGTGGTCGCGACCGGCTCGGGCCGCTTCGTCGAGGTGCAGGGCACCGGCGAGGACGGCACGTTCACGCCGGAGCAGCTGGCCGCGATGACGGCGCTGGCGCTGCGCGGGACCGGGGAGCTCGCCCGGCATCAGCGGCGCGCGATCGCCGCTGCCCGCACGTGAGCGAGCCGACGCCGATCCTGCTCGTCGCCACCGGGAACCTGGGCAAGCTGCGCGAGATCCGGGCGATCCTCGCCTCGCTGACGGTGCGCTGGTGCACGCTGCGCGACTTCGCCGACGTGACGCTGCCCGAGGAGGGCGACGACTACGCGGAGAATGCGCTCGCGAAGGCGCGCGTCGCCGCCCGTGCCACCGGCTGCGTCAGCGTGGCCGACGACTCCGGGCTCGAGGTCGCGGGACTCGGCGGTGGCCCCGGGCCGCGCTCGGCCCGCTACGGCGGACCCGGGCTCGACGACGCCGGGCGGGTGCGACACCTGCTCGACGAGATGCGCACGCTGGCCGGCGACGCCCGCCGCGCGCGCTTCGTATGCGTCGCCGCGGTGGCGAGCCCGTCGGGCGATGCGGTCACGGCCCACGGCGAGTGTCCGGGCCGGATCCTGGCCGCCCCGCGCGGCAGCGGGGGCTTCGGCTACGACCCGGTCTTCGAGTCCAGCGAGCTGGGGCGGCCGATCGCGGAGCTCTCCGAGGACGCCAAGAACCGCATCTCCCATCGCGGCCGGGCCTTCGCGGCGCTGCGGCCGGCGATCGAACAGCGGCTGGCTCGGGCGACCCGTTCCCAGCGCTGAGTCGAACGATCCCCGCTCAGACCTCGTCGGGCTCGACGAATCCCAGCGCCTGCTCCGGCGACGCGCGCTCGGGGTCGAAGGCCGCGACGCTGCGCAGCAGGCGCCGGCGTGCCCGCCAGCTCAGGCCGAGGCCGTGCTCGGCCAGGAAGCGCCGGGCCGGGCCGCCGCAGAATGCCAGCGCCGCATCGCTGGAGAGGTGCTCCGGGTCCTGGCCCAGCTCGTGGAGCCGCAGCCACAGCGGCCAGCGCGGCACCAGCGCGCCCACCGCGACGGACAGCTCCGCAGCCAGATGGTCGAAGCGCACGCGCCTGACGGGTCTTCGGGGCTCTCCCATACACCCGTACGTGGCCGGCGGGGGGCTTTCGTGTCGCCCGAGGGGCCAGCGGGAGTGCGCTGGGCAGGGACCACCGCCGGGATCGCGCGCCCAGCGAGCGACCGGAGAAGGGGAGATCGACTCCAGCTGCCCCCCTGGGCGGGTCGCCGATGCCCTCGTAAAGGCGACAGCGCGACCCGCGACGGTGGCCCATACCCGGATCATTCGACGCCGCCCGGGCGGACAGCGTTCAATGGCCGGCCTCGCGCGCGGCCGGAAGGCGCTACAACCGGAACCGGGGGCGGGTGCCGGTCATCGTAACCCCGTCTGCCTCCGGGCGTATCCGAGGGAGAGCGCGATGCTCGAGGAGCGCGAGCGCCGCTGGCGCGGCTGGATGACGGCGGCCCAGGACGGCGATGTGCGGGCGTACGAGGCGCTGCTGCGCGAGCTGCTCCCTCACGTCCGCGGCCTCGTGCATCGACGGCTCTTCCGCCCGGAGGTCGCGGAGGACGTGGTGCAGAACGTGTTGCTCTCGCTGCATCGGGCGCGCCACACCTACCGGCCGGAGCGCCCGTTCGGCCCCTGGCTGAACGCGATCGCCCGCAACGCGGTGATCGATCAGCTGCGGGCGAGCGGCCGGCGTCCGCGCGAGCTCTCGCTCGAGGCGGAGGGCGTGCCGGAGCCTGCGGCGGACGAGGCGAGCACGCCGGCGCTGCCGCCCGAGCCGCTGTCGCCGGAGCTCGCGGACGCGTTGGCCGAGCTCCCGCCGTCGCAACGCCAGGCCGTCGAGCTGCTGCACGTCGAGGGCCTCAGCGTCGCCGAGGCCGCCGAGCAGGTGGGGATCTCGCGCGGTGCGCTCAAGGTGCGCGCGCACCGTGGCTACAAGGCGCTCAGGGCGCGGCTGGGACGGGCCCCGGGGTGAGGGGGCGCGCGACCGAACAGCTGATCGCGCAGCTGGCTCACGAGCTCGAGCCGGTGCGGCGGCTGCCGCCGCTGCGTCGGGTCGCTCTGGCCTGGCTCGGCGTCTGGGCCGCGGGGATTGCGCTCTCCTGGCTGCTGGGCGGCGCCGGGCTGCGGCTGACCGACCCGGGCGGCCTCGGCGATCCGATCTTCGCCGCGATCTTCGCCGCACTCGGCCTGGCGGCTGCCGGCGGTGGCGTGGCGGTCGTCGCCCGGGCGGTCCCCGGCCGGGAGCGACTGGCGCGG
>Ga0209536_100010262_pt1 | contig 13833 bp, 11 predicted proteins | sample DeeMarSeWOR28_12_FD_187461 | JGI IMG/M metagenome (GOLD analysis project Ga0209536, IMG submission 187461) | Marine sediment microbial communities from White Oak River estuary, North Carolina - WOR-2-8_12 (SPAdes) (version 2) | ecosystem: Environmental > Aquatic > Marine > Intertidal zone >...
GCTCCCTCCGGCGCAGCAGGCGGTTTCGCGAGTGGTTGGTTCTCGTCGGGCACGAACATCACGAACGCGAGGTACTTGCCATCGGGCGACCAGCTGATTGAGTTGGGCGTGCGCCTCACGTTGCTGACGACTGCAGTCTGGCCCGTATCCATCCAGCGCACATGCAGCTGAGCGCCACGGCCTGGAACTCCGCTGACGTAAGCCAGTCGATCGCCGCCAGGGGACCAGCGCGGACTCGAATAGTTGCCGGGCCCTGACATCAACGGGCGGTGACTGCCCGCATTGATATCGACCAGCCAGATGTTCGGCACTGCACGGTCCGACATGATATCCATCGAGGTGCGCACGTAGGCCACGCTCGATCCGTCCGGAGATATCTGTGGATCGGCGGCATACTCGAGTTCGAATATGTCGGTGTTTCTCAGGTTCGAATCGTCGGCGCTGACGACGAGCGATGACATCAACAGCATCGAGAGAATGAAAAGCCTCATGGAATCCCCCGCTTGGCCTGGCAATGCGCGACGATAGCATACAGCCGCGCTTATATTGCGGTGCAGCAACGATGCTCTTCAGAACGCAACCGATTGGGTTATGCTGTGCGGCCGGAAGCCACAGGTAAGGCAGGGATGAGTTTCAGTCTTTCCCCACGTGTATGTGTCATCGGCGGCGCTAACGTCGATATCCACGGCGCGGCCTACCAGCCGCTGCGGCTGCGTGATTCCAATCCGGGTTCGGTGCATGTTTCGCCGGGCGGGGTGGCTCGCAACGTAGCCGAAAACCTGTCCAGGCTCGGTGTCGATTGCCGGCTCGTCACAGCGGTGGGCAAGGATCCGCACGGCGAGATGTTGCTCGCGCATGGTCGCGAAGCCGGCATCGATATGAGGTACGTGCAGGAGCTGGAATCCGCGCCCACGTCGACCTACCTGGCCGTGCTGGACCGTGCCGGCGACATGCAGGTTGCGGTTGCCGACATGGACATCATGGACCAGCTGACGGCTGCAAGGCTGGAGCCCCTGCGGAACGCCATCGGCGAAACATCGCTGCTGGTGATCGACACCAATCTGCCGGACGATGCGCTTGGCTGGGTGGTCAATACGTTCCCCGAGCACGAGGTGTTTGCGGACACCGTGTCCACGGCCAAGGCAATGCGGCTGAAACCCTACCTGGGCACACTGCACACGCTGAAGACAAACCCGGTGGAAGCCGAGGCACTGACCGGTTTCGATGCGAGGACCGGCGCCGATCTCGACAGAACGGCGGACTGGCTTCACGCCCAGGGCGTGCAGCACCTGTTCCTGACACGTGCCGAGAACGGGCTTTTCTACAGCACCCCTGACGAGCGCGGTCATGTCATGCTCGAACAGGACGGCGGCGATGTGAAAAGTACCACCGGGGCCGGCGACGCATTTCTTGCGGCGCTGGTCTACGCGCGCCTGCAGGGCTGGCCGCTCGACGGCACGCTGCAGTTCGCGGGGGCAGCGGCAGAACTCACGGTCGCGGACCGCTCGCCGAGCAGTCCCGCGCTCTCCCTGACGGCGATCGAGCGGGTGCTCAAGCTCTAAGGTGATGAATCCGGCCCCACCCAGCTACCTGGACATTGCCCCGGAAGTCTCTGCTGCCCTGCACGAAGGTCAGCCGGTCGTCGCGCTCGAGTCGACGATCATCAGCCACGGCATGCCCTATCCCGAAAACGTCGAGACGGCGCTTCGCGTCGAGCGCACCGTGCGTGACAGCGGCGCAGTCCCGGCTACCATCGCCATACTGCGCGGACGACTCAGGGCCGGACTGGGCAGCGATGAGATCGATCGCCTCGGCAAGCGTGGCCAGGCAGTCACGAAAACCAGCAGGCGCGATATTCCCTTCGTCGTCAGCCGCGGCGAGGACGGCGCCACCACCGTGGCCGCATCGATGATCGTCGCCGCGATGGCCGGCATCCGCGTCTTTGCGACAGGCGGCATCGGCGGCGTCCACCGGGGCGTTACCGAGACGATGGACGTCTCCGCAGACCTCGAGGAACTCGCCAGGACCGACGTCGCCGTCGTCTGTGCGGGCGTGAAGTCAGTACTCGACATCGGCCGCACCCTGGAATACCTGGAAACCAAGGGGGTAGCGGTCGTAGGCTACCGCACCGATTGCCTGCCGGCGTTTTATACACCGTCCAGCCGATTCCCGGTTGACTTCAGGGCGGAAACGCCGGCCGAGATCGCCGCCGTTCTCAACGCGAAGCGGCAAATGGGCCTTTCCGGCGGCACGGTGGTCGCGAACCCGATCCCGCCCGAGCACGCATTGGCCGACGACGAGATCAGTGGCGTTATCGACGACGCCATCGCGGAGATGGAGCGTCGCGGCATAACCGGGAAGGACACGACGCCTTTTCTGCTTGCAAAGATTGCCGAGCGCACCGAAGGCCGCAGCCTCGCGGCCAATATCGAGCTGGTTGTCAACAATGCGCGGCTCGCGGCGGAGATTGCCGCAGCACTGTAAGCCGACGATCAGCGCAGGACGATATCGGTGAGGATGTCGTGAATCACCTGCGTCGCTACTTCGACCAGCAACACCTTGCCGTCGACGATGATCCGCTCGAAGCCCCTGGGCGGCGCGGGCAATGCGTGAACCAGGCTATCGGGGAGCTGCTGTTTTGCGATCCCCGGCGGCAACGGTTTGCCCCGCGCGAGGTTCTTGGCGATCCCCGGCGGCAAGCCCTTGTGCTTGTTCTTACCACCACCATGGCCTGCCCCGGAACCGTGCTCCTCATACCAGGCACCGATGATCCGGATTTCCTCGTCCGAGAACTCGACGGAGACCCCGACGTCGGCCGCTGCGGGCAGCTGCGCTCCGAAAAGAAGCAGTACAGTCGCGAGAATTGAAGGGATTGTCCGTTTCATGAGGTTCGCCCTCAATTGATCCATTACGGACAATCTATCCCCTCGCCCGACGGCCGAGATGTTAAGCAGGTCACATATCGGACTGCCGGATCCAGTCCCGTACCGTCGCCTCGATATAGGGCAGCGGCGTCGAGGCAACGTGCAGGACGGTATCGTTGAACGCACGAATATCGAATTTGTCACCGAGTTCCTGCTGCGCTTCCTCGCGCAGCTCGAGGATCTTCAGCATGCCGAGCTTGTAACCGAGTGCCTGCCCGGGCCAGACGGCATAACGCTCAACCTCGCTTACCGCGGTACCTTCCTCGACGCCTTCCGCGTCGATCATGTATTCGATCGCCTGCTCACGGCTCCACTTCATGGCGTGCATGCCGGTATCGACGACCAGGCGCACAGCGCGGTGCAGCTCGGCCTGGAGGCGGCCGAGATCGCCGTAGGGATCGTCTTCGTACATGCCCATCTCGGCAGCGAGCTGCTCGGAATAGAGTGCCCAGCCCTCGCCGGCCGCGTTGGACCAGATAGCCGTGACCAGCGGGGGCATGTCCTGGTCGACGGCCGTCGCGAAGTGCAGGTGGTGTCCGGGTATGGACTCGTGATAGGTCAGCGTCGGTAGCGCGAAGCGCGGATGCATCGCCGTATCGCGAACGTTGATCCAGTAGACGCCGGGCCTGGAGCCGTCTTTCGCAGGCGGATTGTAATAACCGGTGGGTGCGGAATCCTGGCTGTACTCGGGCACGGCTCGCACTTCGACAGGGTATTGCGGCATCGTCGCGAACCACTGCGGCAGCACTTCCCTGATGCCGTCGATCTGCGCGGCTGCGTCTGCTATCAGCGCCGCCCTGCCCTCCGCGCTGTTCGGGTAAAGGAAGCGCTCTTCGGAATTGAGCTGCTGCATGCGCTCACCCACGGATCCTTCGCTGTAACCCTCGCTGCGCAGGATCGCGTCCATCTCGCGCGTGATGCGCTCGACCTCGTCCAGCCCGATCTGGTGAACCTCATCCGGGGAGCGCTCCGAATCCGTCATGTGCCGGACCATCGCCGCATACAGTGCTTCGCCCCTGGGTACGCGCCAGATACCGGCCTCGTGCGGCGCCGACGCCCGAATCTCGGCGAGGTAATCGCCTATGCGGGTGTACGCCGGAATGACTTCCCCGGAGATGATCGTCAGCGCCTGCTCCGCGTAAGCCGCGGCACCCTCGACATTCGCCGCATCCAGCCGTTCGAGAAAGCTCGTGTAGATCGGGTTTTGCTCCGCAGGTGCTTCGACAAACGACTCGACCACCGCGAGCGACTTGTCGATCACGAAGTCCGGCGGAATTGCGCCTTTCGACACTGCCAGGCGAAAGCTTTCCAGCGCGCTGTCCAGTGCGTCCTGCACGTTGGCAAGGCGGACGAGGTACGCCTCTGCCTGTTCGCCGTTGTTAACCGCCTGCTTGCTGTTCAGGAAATTCGGAATGTCGACGGTGGGCCCGGAAATCTGGTTGATCGTGTACGGCAGGAAGTAGAACCCGAAGCCGTCGATCGTCGTTCCCCAGTCAACCACCGCCGCCGGCGCCAGTGCGCCCGCCATAAGGGTCGTGACCACGGCATGCGTGCGCGGCCGGTTTCCCGTGAGGTCCGCCGGGTCCAGCTCCCGCATCCGTTCCAGCGCCGCGCGCAGCTCCTCCCGGCGGCCGGTTTCGCCAAGTGGCGAACGGTTCTTCAGGCGATGTGCCGTCCGCGGCACGACGAGCTCGGAGACGCCGTAGATCGTTGCCTGTTCGGGGTTGTGATAGAAGAACGCGCGGGTCATGTCGTCCAGCGCCCGGTCGAATACCGAATCCGCAGACTCTGCAGTCTCCGTCGTCGGCTCGGACTGAGTCTGGGCGGGCGCCTGTTCGTCGCCGCGTGGCCCGCAGGCGATCAATACAAAGAACAGGCCCGTCAGAGCGAGCACGTTTCTTGGCGTCATGGGGTTCCTCCGGGTAACGACGCGACAGTATAAGGTCCGCGACCTACGAGTAAATCCGCTTCATTAGAGGGCCTATACGGCGCATGCCGACCATGGCCATCGTGGTGAGCAGGCCCGACATCATGGCACCGGTCACGCCACAGGTAAGCGTGTCCTGCCCCGTCAGCCACAAGCCCGGAATGCGCGTGCGCGGGCCCAGCCAGTCCTGCCTGAGACGCTCTACCGTGTGGTCGAGGCCATAGAGTTCGCCGTGGCGATACGCGGAGAACCACTCGGTCGACAGCGGCGTCGAAACCTCGTAGTAATCCACCTTGCCCTCCAGCTGCGGCAGCTTGTCATAGAGATGCCGCATCAGCCGCTCGCCGAGCTGCTGCTTGAACGCTTCGTATTCCTCGCCGCGCTTGCCCCAGGTAGTACCTTTCCATCGTTCAAACCATTCATAGGGCGCCGGGGCCACGATTTCGATCGTGGCCGTGCCGGGATGCCGATTGAGGTAGTCCGGGTCCTTCGCCGATGGGAAGGAGATGTAAACGACCGGAAACTCGGCGTTCCTGTCTTCCACGAAAGCCTCGACGGCCGCGTCGAAGTCGTTATGCGGATAGATCCAGAAATTGGTCCTCGGCAGCCCGAGTTCTTCCGCGGTGCCCTGGAGGCCGATGTAGACGCCGAGATGAGCGAAACTCGGCCTGACCGTGCGGAGCTTGTCTTCATAGCCGAACTTCCTGACCACGTCTGCAGGCAACAGGCCCTCGAAGGTATTCGCAATGCCGGCAGACGAGATCACGGTAGAGCAGTCGATTCGATGGCCGTCCGCCATATCGACGCCGACCACCCTGTCGTCTGCCACGACGATCCTGTCCACTCGCGCGTAGGTAAATACCTCTCCGCCCGCCCGCCGGATCTTCGGGATGATGGTGTCCGCGATGCGCCAGCTGCCACCGACCGGGTAATAGCCACCATGAAGATAGTGCCTCGCAATCATCGCGTGCACCATGAACGCAGACTGCTTCGGCGGCAGGCCCATGTCGCCCCATTGTCCGCACAGTGTCGCGATGAGGTCCTGGTTTCCGGTGATGCCGCTCAGGACGTCGTAGGTGCTGCGATACATGAAGCCCGGCGTACGCAACTTCATCACCGGCGCTGCAAGCTTGCGTTGCCAGGGCCTGAGGACTTTCTCCATGCCCAGGTCGCTGAGCGCCCGGCCGACCTGCCGCAGGAGATCCATATAGACATCGATGGCGTGCTCTTCCTCCGGGAACTGACAGACCAGGTTGTCGCGAAACGCCTGTTTGCCGGCCACCGCGTTGAAGACTTTGTCGGCGACATAGAAACGGTCGTACTCGTCCGCCATCGGTGCCCACTCGAGCTTGCCGCCGGACAGGAAGTCGAACATCTTGCGGGTCCGGGTCGCTGTGCCGACATCGCCGATATAGTGAACGCCGACGTCCCATTCGTAACCGTTGCGCTCGTAGGAGTGCGTGTACCCGCCGGCCGTGTAATGCTGTTCCAGGACGCAGACGCGCCAACCGAGCTCGGAGAGTAGTGCCGCGGTGGTCAAGCCACCCATGCCGGAACCTATGACAACTGCGTCATACGACGGCGCAAGTCTCTTGGGGCGGTAACGATAGCCGATACGTAATGTGCTGGGCTTCACGGAGTCTCAGTCGTCGTCAATACCGAGTTGTTGCTTGATCGCGGCGAGTTCCGCCTCGAGCCTGCCGACACGCTCCTCGAGATCCGCGACGCCTGCCCTACCCGGTGAACGTCGCTCGGCGGGCGCCTGGCTGGCATAGGCATCGACGTCAACGGGACCGGAAAACAGATGCATGTACTCGGAGTCCTTGCGCCCCGACGTTCGCGGCAGCTTGACGAGCAGCGGCTCTCCATCTCGCTCGATCAGGCTCGTTAGCGAGGCGACGACATCGGAATTGTCCGCGAATGCGTGCAGCCGGCCGCTTCGCGAACGAATCTCGCCCGGCGTCTGCGGGCCGCGCAACAGCAACAGGCAGACGATCGCCAGCTGCGCATCGTCGAAATGGAAGTCGCTGTAGCGGGTATTGCAGAAACGCTGCACGTACTTCTCCGTACGACTCTTGAAGTTCTCGTCGGTACGCACGAGGTGCTTGGCCTCGAGATCGCGAATCGTGTGCTGGACTTCGCCCTGCGTCAGGTTCATCACCGGGTCCCGAGATGATTTCTGGTTGCAGGCGTTGGTCAGCGCATTCAGCGTCAACGGATACTGATCCGGAGTCACAACGGACTTTTCGATCAGGCAACCGATTACACGGGCTTCCTTGTCATTCAGCTCTGGCAGCACGTCGAATCCTCGTTTCGTGTAGCCGGTAAGGGCAGGTTGCATACTGTGGCGCAAAGGTCCGCGTCGGGCAAGATATCGCTTATCACCCGGTTCGGCGGAATCCCTGCGAGCCATCCAATCGGCGCGCGCGTCGCTTGGATGGCTGCTCCGTTTCGCGGACAATAGTTGGCGTTTCGGCCGGACCGGCCAGTACCTGAACAACCAGGGGAATTCCTTGTACAGAATTTTCATTATTTTCATGATGTTGGCGCTGGGCGCCTGCAGCAGGGACCAGGCACCGGAGGACACGACGCCGCGACCGGAAGCGGCAGAGGCTACGGCGCCGGAACAGGCCTTCGGAGTCAGTGTCGACAAGTTCGCAGACGTCGAGGTGCTGCGCTATGAGGTGCCCGGCTTCGATGAGCTGTCGCTCCGGGAAAAGAAACTCGCCTATTACCTGTCGCAGGCGGCGCTTGCGGGACGCGACATCATCTACGACCAGAATTACGAGCACAACCTGCGCATCCGCAAGCTGCTCTCGGCAATCATCAGCTCATATAGCGGCGACCGCGACGCGGAAGAATTCGGGCAACTCGTGGAATACGCCAAACGCGTCTGGTACGCGCACGGCATTCATCATCACTACTCGATGGACAAGATGCTGCCGGAGTTCACGCCCGAGGCGCTGATCGGGATGGTAGCGAAAAGTGACGAGTCGAAACTTCCACTCGACGAAGGCCAGTCGCGCGGCGAGTTGCTCGACATGCTGCGGCCGATCATGTTCGACCCCGACGTGGCCGCGAAGAAAGTAACGCTGGATCCGGACGTCGACCAGGTCGTTAACTCCGCTACGAACTACTATGCCGGGGTCACCGCGGCAGAAGTCGAGCGGTTCTACGCAGGCAAGGTGGATGAAGACCCTGATCGCCCTGTGTCCTGGGGCCTTAACTCGCAACTTGCCAGGGCCGACGGCGAAATCGTCGAACGCGTCTGGAAGATCGACGGAATGTACGGGCCGGCGATCGAGCAAATCGTTTTCTGGCTGGAGAAGGCCTCCAGCGTCGCGGAGAACGCGCTGCAGAAGGCGTGGATCGACAAGCTCGTCGAATTCTACAGGACGGGTGATCTGCGTGACTTCGACGACTTCAACATTGCGTGGGTGGCCGACACGGACTCGAGGATCGATGCGGTTAACGGATTTATCGAAGTCTATGGCGATCCGATCGGATACAGGGGCGCATGGGAGTCGGTGGTTTCGATTCGGGACCTCGAAGCCACTGAACGTATCGCAACCATTGGCGCCAATGCGCAATGGTTCGAAGACAATTCGCCAATCATGGACGAACACAAGAAGAAGGATGTTGTCGGCATCTCTGCGAAAGTCATAACCGCTGTCATGCAGGGTGGCGACCTGATGCATTCGTCGACAATCGGCATCAACCTTCCGAATGCCAACTGGATACGCAAGGAACATGGCTCCAAATCGGTGACCCTCGGCAATGTCATGGAAGCATTCGAGATAGCGTCCGCAGCTGGCGGACTGAGCGACGAGTTTGCCTACACCGAGGACGAAAAAGCGCGCAACGAGAAGTACGGCGCCCTGGGCTCACTGCTCGATGTCGATATGCACGAAGTAATCGGGCACGCTTCAGGCCAGATCAACCCGGGCATCGGCACGCCCAAGGAGACACTCAAGAGCTACGCGTCAACGCTGGAAGAAGCGAGGGCGGACCTCGTAGCGATGTACTACATCATGGATCCCAAGCTCGTCGAACTCGGGCTCATGCCGTCGCTGGACGTCGGCAAGACGGTCTATGAATCGCAGATCAGGAACGGCCTGCAGTACCAGCTGCGTCGCGTGGAGCTCGGCGACGACATCGAGGAAGCTCACATGCGCAACCGCCAGCTCATCGCGGGCTGGGCCTACGAGACGGGACTGGAAGACAGGGTCATCGAGAAGATAGAACGAGACGGCAAGCACTATTTCGTCATCAATGACTACGCGGCGCTGCGCAACATCTTCGCTGCGCAGCTGCGCGAGATTCAGCGCATCAAGTCGGAAGGCGACTACGAGGCAGGCAAGGCGCTCGTTGAGACCTATGGTGTCAAGGTAGACCGGGCCATGCATGAGGAGGTACTGGCGAGAGTCGCGCCCCTGAACATTGCGCCCTATAAGGGCTTTATTCAGCCACGGCTGGTCGCAATCGAACAGGACGGCGAGATCGTCGATGTAAAAATCGAGCCAATGGAAAATTTTGTCGACTGGATGCTGGAATCCGAAGAGGCGTACAGCTATCTGCCGGTGAATAACTGAAGCTGCAGCAGATACAATTCCAAACAATATTGATCAGGCGATCGCGCTATAGTCTGGCGCGTCAGTAATCTGAACAAGCTCGATGCTATCTGCATCAGAAACAAGAAGAGAGAAGGAGCAAATCAACAATGGCAGGCAAATTCGAATGCTACAAAGACAAGGCCGGCGAACATCGTTTTCGACTGAAAGCGGGTAACGGTGAAACCATCCTGTCCAGCGAAGGCTACAGCAGCAAGAAAAATTGCGATAACGGTATCGAGTCCGTCCGCAAGAACGCAGCCATTCCGGAGCGCTTCGAAAAGACGCAGACGGAAGGCGGCAAGTTTCGTTTTAATTTGAAGGCCTCGAACGGCCAGGTCGTCGGCGTGAGCCAGAATTACGACTCCGAGTCGGGACGCGACAACGGCATCAAGAGCGTTGCAAAGAACGCGCCCGACGCCAAAGTCGTCGAACTGGACGACTGATCCCCCGGACGCGCGGGCCCGCGGATCGGATGCGGGCTCGCGCGTTACTCCTCTTCGCATCGGACAATCATCATCCGATGCGTTATCGAACCCTCGATCGGCACGGTGCTACCCTGCCCAAGTGGCTCATCTCTGGGCGGCGTACTCAAGACGGTCACGCGTTCACTGCCGCATTGCCGTTTGGCTCGCTCGAGGCATCCCGTGTGATCGACAAAAGACGGGCACCTGACTTCCCTGACCGGCGAATCTCCCAGCGATGCCGGAGGCTGCCCTGCGCATGACAGAACGAGAAGAATCGGGATCATTAGTGGAATAACTTTCATCGCCATCTCGCATCGCCTATGCTGCGCGCACGATGTGTGGCAACAAAAAACCGATCCAGCCGCGCAAAGATGTGCCGGATACGAGCGCCGGCGCTAATAGACAAGCATAGGGGAAAACCAATGAAAGTGAATTGCATCTACGGCAGGTTTGCTGCCGCACTCGCGGTCGTGTTCCTGTCTGCGGCACCCGCCATCGCTCAGGAAGATGACGGCGGTCCGATCACCCAGGGTGACGATGCCAGGTACCTCAGCGTCCAGTACGTCAAGTACAAGACGGGCAAACGTGAAGAAGCCATGCAGATCATTAGCGAGTACTTCGCCCCGGCTGCGGCAAAGGCCGAGCTGGCCGGCCCGATGCTCGTGATTCACTTCCAGACCGGGGAATGGGACGCCGCTTTTGTGTGGCCGCTGAAAGGCGGCATGGCGGACCTGGAATGGTATCGCACCCCGGACAGCGTGAAATGGTTCGAGACCCTGGCCGAACTCAACGGTGGTGTCGAGGCAGCTGAAAAGATCATTGCTCGCTACCAGGCGACTGTCAGGGAAATGCAAACTGAAGTGGGACATCACCACGTGCCGGAAGACAAGTAGAACCGGCCGATTGCCTGCAGGAGCGGCTCGAGAACCGTTCCTACAGCTTCACGCGGTACAGTTGCGCGGGCCGATGCGGCCCGCCCTGTGTCGTTTCGCCCGTCGGCTCGACCAGGTCGAGCGCCTTGAGCTTCTTGCGAAAGTTGCGCTTGTCGCTCGCCGCGCCACTGACCGCCGCGCACGCCTGCTGTAATTCCGTCAGCGTGAAACTGGCCGGCATCAGGCGCCGCGCGACGCCCTCGGTGTCGAGCCGCTCTCGCAGGCGCTCCACCGCGTGCCCCAGAATCCTCGAGTGGTCGAATGCGAGCTCGGGCAAATCGTCAACGAAGAACAGGCGCGCATCGCTCGCATCACTGCCCGCTTCCAGGTTCAACTGGTCGGCAGCCGCGAGCGAGATGTAGACCACGGTTATTACACGCTCCCGCGGATCACGGTCCGGGCGGCCGAACGCGCCCAGCTGCTCCAGGTAGGCCGCCTTGAGCCCGGTCTCCTCGCGCAGCTCCCGCCAGGCGGCCCGCTTGAGGCTTTCGTCGATACCGACGAAGCCTCCGGGGATCGCCCATTTGCCGGCATGCGGCCAATGAGCGCGCCGGACCAGGACCGTCGCCAGCCGCCCGCCGCTGACCGTGAAGACCGCGACGTCGACTGTCACGGCCGGATGCGGGTAATCGTACGTGTACGGCATCCCTCTACCTTAGTATTATTAGTACACTAAGACCAGTGTTATTTTTACACTAAAAAAGCCAACTAGGCACAAGCTCGTATAGGCAGAGCGGGCCCGATCTGCTAGTTTGGAACATGCCGGCAGAGAGGCTCAAGTGACTGAGTTAGCTGAAAAATTGCCGGCTGACGTCGATGCCCGGCGAGAGCACGCCGTAGAGCTGAGACGCTGGCTGCACAGACATCCGGAACTGTCGTTCAGCGAAGCCGAAACGGCCGCCCGGGTGGTGAGCGAACTTGAGCATCTTGGTATTCCCTACACGTATCCCGGTCCGGGCGGCGGCGTAATCGGCCGTATAACGACCGACCCGGCACTGCCGACCGTCGCGCTGCGAGCCGAGCTGGACGCCCTTCCCGGCGGCGACCTTACGAGCCCCGGCTACCGGTCGATTTACGCGGACCGCATGCACGCCTGCGGCCACGACGCGCACATGACCATGGTCCTGGGCGCCGCTGGATTGCTGGCAGGGAATCCGCCCGAAGGAAATGTCGTGTTCATCTTCCAGCCGGCCGAGGAACGCGGCGGTGGTTCCCGGGTGATGATCGAAGCCGGCGCGCTCAAGGGCGTGCGAGCCATTTTCGGCGGTCATGTCACCCACGAATGGCCGACCGGCAACATCATGATCCGGAAAGGCGCGATGACGGCACAGTCGGACCGCTTCTACATCACCATCACCGGCAAAGGCGGCCACGGGGCACGACCGCACGAGGCAATCGATGCAGTGGTCATCGCGGCACTGCTGATCACCGCGTTGCAGACGCTGGTTTCGCGCCAGACCAACCCCGTCCATCCTTCGGTCATTACGGTCGGCAAGATCGAGGCAGGCACAGCTCCGAACGTTATCGCCGAATCGGCGAGACTCGAGGGCACGATTCGCACTACCTTCCCCGATACCCGCGATCACCTCCACAGAGGTATCCGCCGCATGGTCGAAGCCATGGCGGAGCTGCATGACGCCGAAGTGCATCTCGAACTGACCCAGGGCTATCCGCCGGTCATCAACACGGATGCAGAAGTCGAACTCGTGAGGGAATGCGTGCGCAGTCTGTACGGCGCCGACGCGCTCAGGTCCTCGCCACATCCCAGCATGGGATCCGAGGATTTTTCCTACTACCTGGAGCAGGTACCGGGCGCCTTCTTCCGCTTCGGTGCGCGGCGACCGGAATGGGAGCCCATACCCCTGCACAGCCCGCGCTTCGACATTGACGAAGCCGTGCTGCCAATCGGTGCCGAGTTCTTTGACGCGATCGCACGGGCTGCCCTGCGCCATTACGGCCTGGCCAGGCCATGAAATTCGTTCCCCAGGCAGACCCGACGCTCGGCTGCGAATGGGAACTCCAGCTTCTTCGCGAAGACTCGCTCGAACTCGCCGACGGCATCCTGGCATTTTCGGAAGAACTGGGCGAATACGCACTCGTCAAACCCGAGTTCCTGCAGTGCTGCATAGAAATCAATACGCCGCCCGTCGAGCAAGCGGCCGATCTCGAACCGGCCCTGAACACGGTGCTGGCGCGCATCGATGCCCACGCGCGGCCGCTCGGTGTACGGCTGGCGGCGGCAGGCACGCATCCCTTCGATCGCAAGCCTGCGATCGTGACGCCGTCCGAGCGATACCTGCGACTTGCCGACGAACGCTCCGGCGCCGCAGCCATACATCCGGTGACATTCGCCACGCACGTGCACGTCGCCTGCCGTGACGGCGATTCAGCAATCCGCGCAATGCGCCGGGTTGCGCCTTGCCTGCCCGTCCTGCTCGCGATCGGCGCAAACTCCCCGTACTGGCACGGCATCGACACGGGCTACGCGTGTTTCCGCCAACGACTGCTGGCGTCCAACCCGACGTACGGCTTGCCGCCTTACTTCGAATCGTGGGACCACTTCGGCCGCATGGTCGAGGCCGGAATACGATCCCGAACGATAGAATCGTTTCGCGATCTGCACTGGGACATTCGCCCTCACGGTGACCTTGGCACGCTGGAGATCCGCGTGTTCGATGCACAGATCGACGCGCATCGTATCGCCCAGATTGCAGCGTTCGTGCGGGCACTCGTCGTTATTGCCAGTGATTCGAGAATGCCGGATTCCGCGTTCCCGGCACGTCTCCCGCACTGGATGGAACTCGACAATCACTTCCGGGCCTGCAAGTTCGGTCTCGGCGCACGAGTCATTGCCAGTGTCTCGGGCGACACCGAGCCGATGATGCAGGTCGTCGAGTCGCTGTTCGACCTGGTCAGGGGCCGCTGCGAATGCCTTGGCGATAGCGAGTTGCTGGCTGGGCTGGAGCGCTCGCT
>Ga0209536_100010263_pt1 | contig 13831 bp, 8 predicted proteins | sample DeeMarSeWOR28_12_FD_187461 | JGI IMG/M metagenome (GOLD analysis project Ga0209536, IMG submission 187461) | Marine sediment microbial communities from White Oak River estuary, North Carolina - WOR-2-8_12 (SPAdes) (version 2) | ecosystem: Environmental > Aquatic > Marine > Intertidal zone >...
TATGAGTTATCACAGTTTCGCATGATATCTAGATTTTTTTCAACACGAAGTGGATCCTTCGACCTTCGGTCTCAGGACAGGCTCCGGGCACGAAGGATTTGATTTTCATTCCCGCGAAAGCGGGAATCTACTAGTAAATAATGATCCTTTCAAAATGGATCCCTGCTTTCGCAGGGATGACTCAAAAAATTCGTGCTCTTTGTGTACTTCGTGTTTAAAACGATTATTGAATGACCAGAGACTATCCCTCTTTTGAAGAGTGAGCACTTTGGTCTTTATGGTTTATGTTCTACAACACGAAAGAAGATAATCTAATGTTGTGGTAGCCAGGCAAATGTTCATGTCAGCACCTGAGTAGTAGATATAGACGGTTCCATCCTCATGACAGATCCAGCCTGTTGAAAAGACGACATTTCCTACATCCCCTACCCTCTCATAATCATGATCAGGAGCCAGTAGTGGTTCTTTACTTTTGCCTGTGACCATCCAGGGTTTGTTCAGATCCATCAGCATTACACCCAGTTTATAAATTGAGGATATGCCATAACCACGTACACCATGATACAGCATTAACCAACCATCACTCGTTTTGAGTGGGGGACTGGAATTTCCAATTTTGTTATGTTCCCAGGTCCCTTTTTCTCCAGACATGACATATCGGTATTCTCCCCAATGAAGCAGATCAGGGCTTTTACTGATCCATATATCACGACGTTTTTCTGCACTTGGGCGATCTACTTTCCAGTATGCACCATTTATTTTTTCCGGAAAAAGTGCAGCATCTTTGTTTGATGGTTCAGAAACGGCACCAAGGATCTCAAATTTCTCAAAATCGTGGGATTTTGCCATCATGACAACCGGCATATATCTGGAATATCCTGTATATAGGATATAGTACTCATCCTCTATTTTAGTAACTCTTGGATCTTCGATGCCCCAGCTGACATAGTCATACCATTCACCATGATCCTCCGGTTTCAAACATAATTCACGATCAACTTTGAAATTGAAACCGTTTTCACTTCTTGCCAATACAAAAGAAGATTTTCCGTTTGGCATTTCCACCCGGCATAGCAATAAATATCTTCCATTATAGAAAACGGGTGCTGCATTGAAGATACTGTTTACCTGAAATGGTACATCGTCTTTTGTGAGAATAGGATTTTTTTCATAACGTTTTAGTGACATATCATCCTCTGAATGTTTTAAATCGTCTATAGTATCTGAGGGGAAACTCGATCTACAAGCTATATTTATTCCACTCAATTCATATGATCCAACAACTTTTTGATAGGAATCGAAGCGAATCCCGAAGCATAATCCGACATTGCATATGGGATATAGATCTCACCGTTAAACTTCAGACTTCCGCAAGAATAAACGACATTTGGAACATAGCCATTTCGCTCAGATTCGAGAGGACTCAAGAGTGGTTGATCGAGTCTTCCGATAACTTTTGATGGATCATTTTTATCCAACAGACAGGCACTGAGAACATATTTACGCATCGGACCTACGCCATGTGTAATCAGGATCCATCCTTGATCTGTTTCTAAAGGTGAACCACAATTACCCAGTTGGATAAATTCCCAGGGAGCCTTCGGTTCGCTTATTTTTTCAGCCTTTTTCCAGTCCGAAAGATCATCTGAGTACATCAGATAAAGATTCTCACCATCCTGACGGGATGTCATCACAAACATTCCATTAATTTTTCTCGGAAACAGGGCTAATCCTTTGTGGTGGAATGAGCCATCCATCATTTTATGAATGTAAAATGTCTGAAAATCATCTGTCCGAATCATTTTAAGAGAAATGTTGTAACCATCGTAGGCGGTATATGTCCCATAATAGGAACCTGATTCAAATTTTACAAAACGCGCATCTTCTATGCCGTTGCTCTCATCCGCGGTCATTGGAAAAATAACCCGCTCAGAAATTGAATAACAGTCTTTATATGTCAATTCGGTGATATCACCATTATTTTGGGTAATAATTCTATAATCCCCTGAATTCATATGATCTGAAATGGGATCTATAGTTAGATTCCCGTTCTCATCAATACTGCCTGTCCGGAATTGTATGGAAGATATATGCCCTTCTCCAACACTTCGTAAACTTAGAATAAAAGAACTTTTATTTGTCTCTCTACTCTCATTTTCCGGTGAGGGAACCATTGACGGATTCATCAAAGCTGCTGCCTCAAGTGAATATTCGTTACTATAATAAGCACCTAATAACATTCTTTTCTCTTCGGATAATGAATTAACTTTAGGATTTCTTAAGGCAACCATGGAATAATGTTTTCTTAGAAGATTCTCAAAATCCCGATGTCTGTCTTTAAATTCTGTTAGAATAGTGTCTACTAATTGAGAAGCTGTGGATTCCGGTAATGATTCAACTCTTGTAAAAATATTTTGAGATTTTCCCAATTTATCCAAATCAAAAAACTGAAGAAGAACGTGTTTTAAATTCGGAACGAGACTTGCAGATTTTCTTTCCGCCAAATGCACCATGGTTACTCCTTTAAACCGGTTGAAGCCATACTTTGTATGAAATATCTCTGAAAAAATGTGTAGGCGATCAGGATAGGAATCGCCAGCATAGCGGCAGCTGCCAGTTTTGTTCCTAATTGGGCCTCAGCTCTACCACCAACGGCAAAAAGTGTGACCAGCTGAGGCATTGTCATCAGTTTTTCTGCCCGGATTACTATCAAGGGCCAGAGAACCTCATTCCAGGTAGCCATAAATGTAAGAATTCCAACCGTAACCAGGGTGGGAATGGAATTTGGCCAGAGAATACGAAAAAGGATATGTGTTTCATTGCATCCATCCATTCTTGCCGCATCGATGAGATCCTTAGGAATTGTTTTAAAGTGCTGACGAAAGAGGATTATACCCATTGCATTCATAAAGTAAGGAATAATCAGGGCCAGATAGGTATCAGTCCAGTTAAATTTTACCATTAAAATATATTGTGGGATCAGGGTAATTTGAAAGGGAAGTGTCATCGTAAATATAATGATATAAAAGATCAGATCCCGTCCTCTGAACGAGAGTTTTGCCAGAGCATATCCCACCATTGAACTAAAAATTAACACACCTGAAGTAACAATAATGGATACAAGCATACTATTAAGAAATGCCCGTCCGATTGGGATCTTTGAGAGCATATGAATATAACTATCGAGAGAAAAGGAAGAAGGAAGAAAAGTCAGGCTGGCGATATCGCTCGAAGGAGCCAAAGAAGCCATTACCATCCAATAAAATGGATAGATAAACATGACGGCACCAAGAAACAATACGCTATATATGATCCATTTTTTCATTGACATTAATCTCTTTCGATCACTTTTCTTTGAATAAATACAAATAACATGATAATTGCTGCAAAGAAGAATCCTAAGGCAGCAGCATAACCCATGTGATAATAGGTGAAAGCCTGCTTATAAATATAGAGGACTGCCGATACAGTACTATTTAAAGGTCCACCGCTTGTCATAATATAGGGTTCGATAAATAGGGAGAATCCACCAATTGTAGATAAAATGACAACCATAAATATCGTAGGATTAATTGCCGGAATAGTTATATATCTGAATTTTTGCCAATGGCTTGCCCCGTCAATATCAGCCGCTTCGTAATATTGAGGGGGAACACTTTGCAGACCGACTAAAAATAATACCACGTACAATCCAACATTTTTCCAGGTAGCCATTATTGCTATTGAAGGCATTGCAATTGCCGGATCAATAAGCCATCCAACTTTTGGAAGTCCAATATTCACAAGAATACGGTTAAGCAATCCAGTATCCTGACCATATAATTGAGACCATACAATCGTTACAACCACGCCGGAAATTACGACAGGTAAAAAATATGACGCCCTTAATAATCCACGCAATCTGATTTTTTGATTGAGCATTTCTGCTAAAAAGAGAGCAATCACAATTTGTAATGGGATGTGAATCAATAAAAATATAAGCGTATTTAATATGGATTGAAAAAAAAGCCGGTCCTGGAACAATTTTACAAAATTCTGAAATCCGACAAATTCCATTGGAGAGATAATATTCCAACGATGGAACATCAGGATCACAGAGAACACAATTGGGAATAATACAAAAAATCCCAGATGAAGGATATAGGGCGAAACCATTAAATAGGGTGTCAGTTTTTGACTTTTCATTTCATTATTTAATTTAGGATAACTTGCGCTGCTTCTGCGGCATCATTTATGGCTTCTTCAGGTGTTTTGGTATCGTATATGACACATGCTTCGTATTCTTGTGATATGACATCAAATATTTCCTTCAGCTGGGCACAAACATCTGTTCCACGAACATGTTCGGCCTGAATTGCAAAAGGTTTTAATTTGGGATTTTTTTCAAAATAATCAGCAAATTGTTTAATTTTGATAAGTTTTTTCCGGCGTGGTAATTGAGTGGTGATTTCAAGAAGTTTAAAATCATTTTCTTCAGAGATCAAATAACGTAAAAAATTCCATGCTTTTTGGGGATTTTTACAGGTGTTAAAAATGACAATATTTTTGGGATCACCATATGTATAGACCGGGCCAGAGTGAGAATCAGGGACGGGTAATTCCCTGAAATGGTAATCAAATCCCTCTTTTTTAAACTTTTCAGCATGGATCACCTCCCAGGGCCCGACAAATCTGCTGGCAATAAAACCTTCTATAAAGACATCCTGTCTCGCCGATAAAAGTTCCTTGGTAAAATAGCCTTTTTTATAAACCTCCTGCAGAAATCGAAATACAGCAATCGCCGATTGATTGTTAAAGACAACTTTTCCTTGATCAATTAATTTCCCACCATTAGAGGCACCCAGATACAAGGAATAAAAATCAAAAAATCGCTGCCACCAGTCGGCCAGAATACTGGAATAACCGACCCAAAGATCCACATATCCGTCACCATCCAGATCTTGATGTAACTTTTCTCCCGCATCCAGAAACTGAGAATAAGTTTGGGGAGGCTTTTTGTAACCAACACTTTTGAACAGATTCACATTATAGATCAACATTATTGGATTAATTTTCCAGGGAATCTGATAAATATGACCATCGGCAGAGGTTATTTCATCAATTACACTGCTGTCACACCTCTGGTAAAGTGTTTCTAAAAACCCATCCAGAGTGTCAAGAGGAATGAGCGTACCGGACCGGGCAAAAAATTCCACATCTCCCTGCCACATATTTGAATAAATATCAGGTGTAGTTTTGCCAACGACTGCTGCAAGAATTACTTCTTCACTGGATCGCCCTTCCGGTACAGGCTGGGAAAACACCTTTTTTTCCGTATTTAAACGATTCCACTCGCCGACAATATATTCAGCAAATTCTATTTCGTAGGGATTGTTGGAGGACCAGTACTGCAGGAAGTCACTCCCGTCATTATTCTTATCATTGTTGCAGGCAATAAGTGTGAAGCCGAAAATCAGCAAAAACGTAAAGACGGCCCGCTGGGCCGTCTCTTTCTTATAAAATAATAAGGAACAAAGATATCCCCCGCAAAAGATAGTTGAGGTTTTCAAGATATTCTGATTTTTCTCATGTTATTTTTTGCAATGTTCATGATCTATTAACCGTAAAAACCGCAAAGGATCTATTAATTATGTCATCCCGGAGGGATCTTTGCAGTTGTCGATCAAGCTAGGGCAAGCAACTGCATAGATCCTTTCAAGATGACATAAATAGAAATTTTTTTGCGTTCTTTGCGGTTAAATCATTTTTTAGTAAACAAACACCATCAATTAAAAACCAACAACAACGAAAAACGCTGGGTATTTTCCAGCCGTCCAAAATCGGCATAGGCATAATCGGCAATCAATTCAAAGTTTCCCATCAAGGCAATATCGACTCCACCCCCAAGAGTAAATCCTTCTTCACTATCCCGTAGAAACAAATTTCGATATCCTGCTCTCAGAAAAAATCCACCCTTAAAGCCATATTCTAATCCAAGGTTTATACTCTCCGTATTATCAATTGGGTGTATGGCATCAACAGCCAGAGTCACTAAATGAGTTTGATTATTGATGAGATCCATGGCAACACCCAGCTGAAAATTGAGAGGTAAGGGCCAGGTATTTGTTTCTTTCGATGCAAAAACACGGTCATTATCACCTGTTCGTGTCGGATCCTGGTCATAATATACCAAAAGATCATCGCCGGTCATTTTCATATCGGCGCCGAAGTTAGATAAGGCTGCTCCAATACGTAGTCCTTCAAGTGCGGTATCATAAATAGTACCGATATCAATGGCGATACTTTGTGCTTCTTCATGCCAGATCTTTTGTGAAATATACTTTAGATTAACACCAAGTCCGAAGCGCTCTGTAATATTGAATCCATAAGCGAGTCCAATTGCCAAGTCACGGGCTTCAAAATTGACACCCGTTCCCTCCTGGTAATCCAGAGTACGAACCTTCATTTCTCCGGCATCAAGAAGGGTAAAATTGGCACCGATCGTTCCGGCAGTGCCTAGCGGTATTGTAAAACCGGCATATTCATAGGACATTTCCGCCAGCCACCTTGTATGAACAAAAAGTATTTCGACCGCCTTTAATCTGCCCAGGCCGGCAGGATTCCAGTACATCGCACTGGCATCATTGGCCGTAGCTACAAAGGCCCCACCCATGCCAATTGCTCTGGCACCAACTCCGATTTGCAGGAATGGAGCAGCGGTTGTTCCAACATTCGAGACATCACCCGAATATTGTCCAAAGAGGCTAATGACAAAACTGAGCAGTATAAGAAAGATAGTTCTTATAATATTCATGATCATATCCGCTCTATATAATTTTTATAAATTCGATTTACTTAATTACCGCAAATTTTCCGATTTTTTCACCGATCCCCGGTGCATCAACGTGAAATATATATACACCGTAAGCCAATTCCTGGTTATCCTTGGTTAGCAAGTTCCAGGTTTCCGAGCCATCCTGTATTGATGAGTTGTGCTCAATTGTTTCTACCAGATATCCTCTGACAGTGTAAATACGAATGGTACACTGCGCTGGTAAATGAATGAAAGTTACTCGCCGTTCTCCCCTTCCCGTTCTGAAGGGATCCCGTTGTTCCCATTCAGCGGCTGCAAGATATGGATTGGGAACGACTGCAATCTGATCTAAATCTGCTTTCGCCTGTTCCTGGTCATAGTCTTCACCTCTGAGTGTAAATGTAATGACATCATCATCCCGAAACGGTTTTTTTGTTGCCAGCCGGAAGATATCACCTGGTTGAGGCGCTACCTGATTCAGTGAATCATCGGCTTCAAAATAAAATCGCCAGGTTGTCCTTACGCCAAATAAGTTTTGTGGATCGGGATCTTCTACCCAAATCATGGCACTTTCGACCTTATTGACATCGTGCCATGGCAGAAACGGGCTCAGGGTTGAATCGATCACATAGTATTCAATAAACTGAAAATTAGCGGAGTGTTCCTCTGTGACATTATAAATTGTAAATTTTGCAGGTTGTTCTGGCGGAAAACCTAACCTGTTGATCGCTGTATCTATAATTACATCAGAAAAAATGATATCGTAATCAGCAGGATAATTCATATTTAAATTGAGAGTCCCTGAAAATCGCTTATCCAAATTGACCCGCCATCTATATGTGGTATTTCCTGTGATCCAGCCTGAATTCTCAAAATCGAAATCAGCGGCGTCATTTTCTATAGCAAGGGTGAAACCATCAACAAGGGGAGATTGTGAAAATTCGTCGATCCAGGTCGTATCCACTTTTAGAATCCTTTGATCATTGGTTATATCAAAGATCCTGTAATAGGGATTTCCTTCGAAGTTGAGGGCCGAGGTATCACTAAATTCCACAGAGTAAGTATGGCCATCTTTTACAGAATCCGCAAACAGGATCTCGAGTGATACATTACCGGTCCCGATCGTTTCCCGTTGCAGACCATCTTGCAGCCGAGGATTCAGATACCCTGCTGCCGGTGCGGTCGGAGTAACCTCTGTGGTATTAATGTCAAGACGTACATTGCCGGCGATATCCACATCAATATTCTTTGTGCATTCAGAAGGGGGTATACCCGTAACCTCTCCTTTTGCGGAATCGATAGCGACCAGACCACGATCATAGCTGACCACCGCATAGTAATAGGTTTGCCCGTTAATGACATCTTCGTCAACAAAGAAGTGTTTTAATCCGGAATTTTGGCCCAGATCATACTTGGCACCTTTCCATTCGACCGGATGGAGGCCTTGTATATCATTATCCAGATCAAAATGAGCAATCGGTGTTGAATAGGTCTGGCGGGCATAAGCATCTGTAATGTCTTTAATATCAAGAAACTGTGGTTCGGTACTCCGATATACTTTATAACCCTCGAAATCAAATTCCTGAAGAAAGGGATCCCATGAACTTTCCGCCCGGTCATCCCAGACCAGCGTTACCTTACCATCTCCCGGAATGACCGAGGTTAGTTTAGGTTTTAAAGGAGGTTTAGAGAACCTGTAATCGGCATTATAAATCTGTTGGATTGTATTCTTTGTTAAGACAAGATCCGGGGCATTATCACCAAATAGTAATGCCATTGAGTAATTTTCGGTATCTCCTGCCTCCAGGGGAAATGGTCCAGATGAGAAGAACATACCCAGATTTGCCGTTACCTGTGAACTATGTGGTGGCGGTGCTGAGCGGAAAACGTCCCAGTTTTGTTTTTCATTCCAGAGTTCATAAGTGTGAACCGGAAAAATTCTAAATCCGGTGAGACCGATCTGATCCGCCTCATCTTTGTCCAGAAAATCAAAATCCGGTTCTCCCGGATCGGGCTGGCCATTGGCCTCACCGGGATCGGGACCGGGATATCCAAAATCATTGGGACCGAGACCATCCAATCCGACATCCCCGTTCAGCGGTTCTCCGGGATCCCATTGACCATTATTATTTCCATCCGTATATCCCACCCAATCCCCATCTTCATCATTTGACCAGTGAGGACCGGGCTCTCTTGAATAATGTCTGATAAAGTCATCGACATTATCTACACCATAAGGGAATGTCTCGAGCCAGACTCCGGGTCCGGCTGAGACACGGGTTTCATCAACCAGGCCATCCTGATCGTTATCACGCATATCATTGTCGATTCCCGGACTTTCCAAAAAGGCAAAACCCGCAACGCCAACCGGGCTCCAGTCACCCGGCGTTCCTTTGCCGTCAAAATCCCAGGCCCAGGCAATATCCAATTCCGTATCGTAGTCTCCGGTATCATCAGAGGAATCATCCGTGCCCCCCACTCCCCAGTCAATGTAGAAACAGTAATAGGTACTATCGTAATTTGTTTGACCCTCATTTGTAATAAAATAGACCGCAAAGATGACATCCTCCGCCATGACCTGCGTCCATTGAAAAAGTCGTGTCGCCACCTCCAGTCCCAAACCACGACGTGTCGTATCCGACGGATCAGGGTAAAAATCCCATTCTTCATCGGGATCGTCATCAAAAACAAAGTAACTTTCCAGATCGGCATTAAAAACACCCTTGCCGAAAAAGCCGTTCCAATAAACCAGATCATCAATCAGGCCGTTGCCATCATCATCATAATCATTTCTCACTTCATTTGGATTCACCCAACCGTCCGGTGGTTTGTCCGGCCAAAAATCCGGCCAGGAGAGCGGATCATTACTAATTGCCGGGCTTTTCTGAGCAGGATTAAAATATCCGGGGAGAGGTGCCCACCCCCATAATTCATCAGTGGGTCCCCGATCGACAAATTCCCGATAATTCGTTTCCATCGGATAAATGACTTTGCCATTATTATCAACAGTGCGCGCCTGCACTACCAGGGCAACACCATCCACATACTGGTGGCCGGTTCCTTTCGGCCATTCACCAGAAGGACTATCCGGCCAGTGGGCGATTTCACCCCAGTTTATAAAAATGGTCCTGACCAGGTTTCCATCCATTGTTCCCTGTCTTCTTAAATCCTGTTGTCCGGTATTTGGATCAGGTACCCTTTGCGCATTTAGAACTCCTTCAGCGCCAAGAATGATCAAAAGACTCGTATAAAAAACTAGTTTTTGTCTTATTTTCATAGTATCTCTTTTGATTTAGAAATTAAACTCAAGACCCATTTGTATCAGACGTGGTTGGGAATAGAAGTGTGGTCTTGCCAAATATTGATCCAGTGAATTAAGTCCTCTCGGATTTTCCTCTGCTGTATATATTGGTATTAACGAATAGGTGGCACGACCGGTGCCGGCATACACATCGACTTCATTTCGTCTATCCAGCAGATTAAAGATCCGAACAAATAAGGCTGTATCAAACTTGCCCAGATTAAAATTCTTGTTAAAATAAAGATCAATGGTGAACTGGCTTGGCTTACGGCCCCCATTTTCGACATATGGCGTAATCACACGTGTTTGGGTGGTATACGGAAATCCTGTGCCAAACCTGGTTACGATACTAAAGATATAATCTTGCGGTTGACCGAGATTAATTGAGGCATTTAACTGGTGTGTGCGATCCCAGCTAAGTGGAACCTGCACTTTTTCGGTTTCTCTGTTGCTCTCTGCATCTAAAAATGCATTATTCGGATCTGATGCATTCCCTTTCGAGATCTGAAAGGTATAGTCGATATTAGCCGCGATACCATCTATAAAACGCCGCTCAAAAGTAAAGGTGACGCCACGAACATAGCCATAATCACGGTTGATGTATCGCCCATAGCGAATGGAGTTAATTGTATAGAGAACCTCCGTTCCCAACAGATTACGTATATCCTTGAAATAGACAGTCAATGTAATCGCATAGACAGAACTCAACTGCTGCTGGAGTCCGATTTCATAGATCGTGGTTTGCTGCGGTTTTAATTCTGCATTTCCAACTGTATTCTTCAAAGATTCAGGTGGAGGTGCCGTGGAACTCTGTAACGGATCTATGTTAAACTGCGGGTTTGTGTAGAGATAAAAGAAATTTGGGACCTGGAAAAAATGACCGTAAGAAACATGAAAAGCGCCTGTTGCGGAGATCGGATAAGCCAATCCCAATCGTGGACTAAATTGGTGAGAGACTTTTGCTTTTCTCGTTTCAGAATTCGCCGGATCTTCAAAATCCAAAGGTATCTGACCATCAGGTTCAAAAAAATCATAACGAAGCCCGGCATTAATCACAAGATCTTCAAATTCCATTTTATCCTGTATATAGGCTGAGAATTCATATGGATATTTAATATATTCATTGTTCTGAAAACTGGTGAGTGGTGCAATGCGTCCCGTTAACTCAGGGATAACTTCATACTCATGCATCCATAATCGATGCAGGCGATATTCAAATCCGGATTTAATTAAATGATTAAATGATACCTGGCTGGTAAAATCCGCTTTAAGCATATGGGTAGTCGTACTTCTTCTGAATTGCCACATATCCTGTCCACCGCTGACAAAGGCATTTGCACCGGTATCCTGCAAGCGTTCCTTTACTTCATATCGCGGATCAAAGATGTCTTCATAGACATATTGCTCGTAGGAGGTAAAAAAGTATGAATAAAAGGCATCGATAAAAGTACTCGAACTGAAAATGTGATTCCAGGATAAATTAGCCGTACCGCTCCATTGAAAATAATTATAATTTCCATCCGGATTCAGTCTGAAGCGATGATCTGAATCGCCGGCATATTGGTTCCATTCCCGATTTTGGTACACACCTTCAAGATTTATTTTATCAAAAGAAGAAAGTTTATAGGTCAGTTTTAGATTTCCGGTATAACGCAATGAATTATTCATTGAAACCGCATCTGAATTTTTTATTAAATCATTGGCTAATTCAGCGGTGTAATCATACCATTTACCTTTACTCATAAAAAATCTCTTTTCCGGATCATCATTTGTCCACCCCAGACTTCCGGTACTATCAGAGGTGAGAAAAGCCTTGCTCCCATAAAGCCAGCCACTGTCGTAGAAATATCTTCCACTGAGGAAAAAAGTCAGTTTATTGCTAAATACTGGGCCACTGAGCGTTCCCTGAAGATTAAGTACCGGATTAAAGTCATTCACATGCCAAAAAATATCGTCATTTGTACTGACATAATCTCCAATATTCCCGGATATATTACCATCAAAATATTCGCCGCCATCGCGGGTGATAACATTCACAACGCCGGACATAGCCCGTCCGTATTCCGCATTGAAAGTACCACTAATGACATTCAATTCCTGAATGGAGTTGTTCTCAACCTCAATCGCATATTGATTGGAGTAGACATCATTGACTGAAATACCATTGACCAGATATAGAACTTCATTGGTTCTTCCTCCGCGGAAGTGACCTTCTATGACACCCGCCTGTAAATTAACCACTTCATTCAAATTCTGTACAGGTAATGCCTCGATCATTTCTTTATCTATGACCGCCTCCGTTGAGGTTAAATCCTTTTTCACAAGAGGTCTCTGTGCAATCACCTCGATTGTTTCCGATAACTCCAATGTTTCCTGTTCCAAATCGAAATTAATAGTGGTCGTTTTATCGACATTAACTTGCACATTGGTAACCCTGGTTTCCCTGTAGCTGATATACATAGCAACCAGCGTATATTCAGCGGGAGGGATACCAATGATATAATAGGTGCCATCTATATCTGTGGCTGCGCCCATTGAAGTACCGTCAATAATGACATTGACTCCGGCAAGCGCTTCTCCGGTTTCCGCATCTTTAATTGTACCAATGATTTTGCCTGTCGTCCCGGATATTAATTGAAGCGGAATAAAAAGTAAAATTAGAAGGATAATTTTGAACGATTTTTGTTGGAGGAAATCCATACCGGAACCCCTCTTTGATTGTAACGTGATTGATGTGTTTACGATCTACTAATACTGAACGATTTAATTTAGACAGGATAACAGGATAAACAGGATTATTTATCTCGTAAAATATTAAATTTCAATTTCTTGGATTTAATGAGTTAATAATTTTTTCAATATCCCGTAAATCCTGTTATCCTGTCAATAATTTTGTTACATAGTACCAGTTAGTATTATTTGATTAGTGTCATTTTTTTAGTGATCAGGGCATTTTCACCAATCAGCTGATAAAAATAGACACCACTGGCCAATTTATTTCCGTTATTATCCGTACCATCCCACATCACGGTATAAGTTCCGGCCATCTGATTCATATCGACAAGCGTTTTCACATTTTGACCGAGCACGTTATAGATGGCAAGTTTAACCTTACCTGTATTGGGAACTTTATATTCAATAACCGTTTCGGGATTAAATGGATTAGGATAATTATTAAACAGTTCATATTCTGCCGGCATGATAGCCAGTTGATGGGTTGGATTTTCAATGGCTGTAACGACCATACTGACTTCCTGAATGTTAAAATCATCATACCACACGCTACCTGTTGGGAAGGATGTAAACCTTGCGCGCATACTAACACCGGCGGCTTCTTCCGGAGCCTGGGCTATGACTTTGTAGAGCGTCCAGTCTTCTCTTTCCTTTCCTGTTCTCTGATCTATATAGAAGAACTGATCACCACCCACCAGATCAAAGGACTCATATAGTGGTTCCTTATGGAAGAAGAAGGTGATTCCGATACGGTCATTATCGCGATCGGGGGTGATATTGGTCGCAAACCAGCCATCATGTGTATTGATATCTTCAGATTTCATCCAGACACTGACCATATACCATTTGCCGGCTTCTGCAGGAGCAGGTTCGCTGTAAAATACCATTTCATCATCGGCGTTATCCTCTTCATGCAGCAGTACACTGTGGTCACCAGTATGAGCCGTATCATCTACCACATTGCAAAATTGAGTGCCCTCTCCTGAAGACCAGTTCATCCAGCC
>Ga0209536_100010264_pt1 | contig 13831 bp, 12 predicted proteins | sample DeeMarSeWOR28_12_FD_187461 | JGI IMG/M metagenome (GOLD analysis project Ga0209536, IMG submission 187461) | Marine sediment microbial communities from White Oak River estuary, North Carolina - WOR-2-8_12 (SPAdes) (version 2) | ecosystem: Environmental > Aquatic > Marine > Intertidal zone >...
TCGAAGCTTTACGTGATTACGCAGGGTATATTTGAGATGAAGGACCCGGCCGGGGGAGACAGTATTAAGGATATGGCTTTTATTACCTGCTGGATTGACAGGGATTTGAAGGCCGAGGGCAGGTTGTCCATACCGTCGTTCCAACAGCGGGGAATGTTGATATTTAACTGGGGTCCGGTGGCTCCTGTGGAAGAGTAAACGGTTGCCTGGAATTTCAACCGCGGACGTAACTCTTTGCCCCGTCGGCCGGTTCGTCGGCGACGAGTTCATAATAATCGTCCGGTTCAATAGGCGAATCGGCAGGCGCCCATTTGCCCTTTACTTTCTTGTAGCACTTGCGCCTGTATTTGAAACGCTTTACGATGGCGTCAATTTCCTTCAGAAGATTTTTTTTGTCATACCATATGGACCCGCACTCGCCGCACCCCCAGAACGGCCCATCATCGTCTTTAACGTAACTCACCTTTCCCGAACATCCCGAAACAGGACACCAATAGGTGATTTCCTTCTTTTCACGCGGCGGCCTGCCGGTCTGTGGATTATATTCCGTGCTGAAGTGACAGTTGACGCAGTCGAAGATAATTAATTCCATCCCCTTGGCCCTGGATTCTTTGATGAACTTCATTTGTTCACTGGTGGGAGTAAAGTCTTTGCCGCACTCTGAGCATTTGACTTTCATTGCTATTTTCCTTCCTCGATACGAACCGGCATTTCAAATATCAGGGGAATACACTATGTATCTTATTCTTAGCTACAATAGAATATCGTTTCTACTGCCGACAATCAAGGCATACAAAGTAGAAATGGCCGGCAGGGAAAAGCCGTGGGTGATTAGATCCCCCCGCGGGTGAGAAAAGCGTTCGACAGTAAGCACCGTAACAAATGGGGAAACAAAACTTCGGTGATACGGTTCATAAAAATTAACTGAGCCCGTATCAGGCGACTATTGAGTTTAGGGACATCCTCAAGACCCTCGGGTTTTTCACCTGGGGACGCCTTTCGGTGGGGGATGCCATCCAGACTGTGTACCAGGATGGGCCTTTACTTTATCAAACCGGCATAAATTTGTGATTAAATAAAAAAAAGTTGATTTTTTTTGTATTGATTTGCCGTCTTTGTCGATGATTTTATTGGACATTTAAAATTGGAGCACTTGCGGGTGCCGGATTGACCTATATGTTGTACCCAAAGGGAGGACGCGGCCTGTTATATAGTAGCTTGTGTTATAGGGCGTTGTGTAGTGCGGCAATTGTACAGCTAAAGAAAAAAAGTTCAGCCTGTCGATAGTGGTTAGGTTGGGGACGCAGCTTTAATAGAAGTTTTGAAGGATTCCGTTATGAGCAAAAGGGAATTAATCGATTGTATATGTGAGATTAACAAGGGGGCCAAGCCGGAATTTCTTGCCACGTTTACCGAAGATGAGCTGAACACTTATCTTGAGCATCTGATGGAGCTGGATGTCGAAGCGTTGGTCGTAAGCTGCTGAGAGTTTTTATATGGGGGAACGACTTCAAGCAGCCTTTGGTTATGAGGTGGCTAACCTTGTTTGCAATATCAGCTAAGATGGGTCGGCGAATATTGCCAGTGTGGATGGGAACGTATCAATTGTCCCGTTTAGACAGCTATTGAGGTTTTTTTGAGAGGGTATTTTTTTATTTGTAATCGTCGAGCTGTGGGGCGACGAGAGTCCTTCCTACGGGGCTGAGTCCAGCCGGGCCCATGGTATTATTTTGCTGATTGGATCGATTTGAAGTCTGGGGCTTTGAAGAGTCGCCGGTTTTTGTGGTATCCTGCGTGTCTGAGGAGGATGGATTGAAGGGTATTGGCTTCGGGGTCTGCTCTGTCGATACGAACTGAGGTACCTGGACGATGCTGTTGAGCTTAAACTGGAGAATTACAGGGACGTATCCGTTGGGGACGTAAAAGGCAAAGTCAATAAATTTTTCCCTTTCATTATCCTTATAGTCGTCGCGTGTGACTTTTATCAGGTCGCTTAATCTTATAAGCCGGAGCTTGTCTTCGGCCATCATGTATCCGATGGGGTAAATGTTTTGCCCCTTTCCGGCGAAGGGATTTTGGATGGCAGTTTGTGGTTTACAAATGAGCCTTAACTGGGAAGGAGTGAACTTGCCTGCTTCAAGAAGATCACTTTTCTTTAATCCGACTCTTACGAGCATGAGGCTGTATTCGGCAATGGGCGAGATTGGATTTCCCTGGGAATCTTTTATGTCATCGGGTGCGTGCCATGCGGCGTTTTTTCTGGGTACTGTTATCGCCTGTTCCCTTGTGATAGGCAGTACGTCGTTTGCGATTCCGTGTCGATTCAGGAAGAGCTGGTCGAGGTAATCAGGGTGTATTGTCTTGAAGCTTCTTTTTCCGCTGAGGCTGCCGTTACTTATAGTGCTGAACAATCCCGGAGCAAGGGCATCAGCATTGAACACGACTTTGTTTGGGCGCCAGGCGTCGGGGTAGTTTCGGTCAAATCTCTGGTAAGGATATTTGTTCGGTAAAGGCGCCATGGCGGCGGCGGTAACCAGGAAGCTGGAGAGTACAAGGCCGGAGAGGATTCCACAGACGACGCGTCCGAGGCGTTCGGGCCAAAGTCCCAAGTTGACCTCCTGACGAGTGAGTAACTGAGCGAGTGTCTGGAGGAGGGCGAAAGAGAAAAGGAACAGTAGCATGAATACGAGTGTCTGCATCCACGGGGGCGGAATGAATTTGAGGCTGGAATCACGGCCGCCGATTAAGAGCTTCGCCAGGACTTCAAAGAAACTGAAAGCGATGATACAGGCGCAAATAGTAACGATAAAAGTGGCAAAAGACCTTACGAACGTACCTTTAAAATACTGAAACGCGGCACAGCCCAGTACTATTAAGATTATGACTATAGTTACCATAACAATATCCCCATCCTTTCGTAACGCGCGAGGCGACGGACAAGTCGCGCGCTGTATCCCGGTTATTTTGCCTTTGGTTTTGTCGGGGGTGAAAGCACCCTAATCATTTCATTTATTGAAGTTATTCCACTAACGACTTTTCTCAGCGCCTGCTCCTGTAGATAGAGCATTTTAGTAGCTCTAAATTGTGAGCCGATTTCCGAGAGCGATTTTGATTGTATTATTGTTTTTCTCAACTGGTCGGTTATCGAGATAATTTCAAAAATTCCGGTCCTTCCGACATAGCCGGTTCCCTGGCACTGGTCACACGTCATTTCTTTTCCTCTTTTTCCAATAATTACTTTTCCAGTTCTGTATAGTGCCTTTACTTTGTCAGCGGGTATATTGAATTTTCTGAAAAGGTCTTTGTTGGGGGCATAAGCCTGCTTACATTCTTCGCAGAGCTTTCTAATGAGTCGCTGGTTACAAATACCGAGCAGGGTCTTTGCGGCAAGATTTTTATCACCGACTAATTTCAACCATTTTCCGACCGCGTTTACAACGCTGTCGGCGGTTAGTGTTGTGTACATAATTTTTCCATCTTTGGCGGCCATGCAGATTGTTCTTGCGGTTTCGGTGTCCTGACAGTCTGCAACGCCGACGATATCAGGGCCCATTCTTACAATTTCCTGGAGTTTTGTAGCGTATGATGATGTGCCGGAGTCGCTGAGTTTGAAGACGTTTTGTGTGATATTCGGCAGCTCGGCAGTAGGGCGTCTTTCAAGTGTGTTTATACTGTTAATGAAGGCATCATGATTTCTCAAGAGGGCGTAAAAAGTAGTTGTTACTCCTGATTTTTGGGTTCCGGTAACGATAAAGACGCCCTGTTTTAGTTCCCGCAAAGTATTTAGCTGTTCAAGCTGTTCAGGCATCAGTCCGATGTCGACGATCCTTGAGACAGACTGCTGTACTATTTGTTTTAGTCTTACCTGCTCACCTGCAGTAGAGCCCGCGGTAGTAATTTCCCATTCGGTGTCCTTTTTTCCCCTTCGGACTTTGAAGATTCCCTTCTGTGGTTTTCTCTTTTCCCTGGTGTCCAAATCAGCGAGGTGCTTTAGGAAGTTAATAGAAAAATCCATTTGTCCCCTTGCAATGTCAGGCTGTTTCAATGCCGCTCCATCGACGTAGTAAGTAACACTGTAGTTTTGTGAAGCAGGCGATAAAATAATGTCGCTTGCCCTTCTCCAAGTAGCGTCGATCAGCATCTCGTAGGCCGCTTTATATCCGAAGAATTCGGGTGTTTGCGCCTGAGGCAAAGGGATTTCGTTGTTGTTTGCAGTTACAAAGAGAAATCCTTTCATCTGTTCGGTCTCTTTATGTTTTCCCGCGAAGAGATTTTTTATGTGTTCAGCGGTCAATACTCGTTGGTAATCCATGACCCTTGAATTTCTATGCTTAACATAAACAAGAGAAGCCGTTGCCACAGCTATGGCATAGATGACGGCACCGATGAAGAAAACAGGTATAAAGAGGAATATTATTGCCGCGGAAGCTCCGGTTGCGAGAATTACGGCGGTCCACGTGATTTCCTTTGTCCCCACAGCCTTTGCGTCATTGTAGACCCATCCAACGATAGGGAGCCAGAGGAAGAACAATACCAGAAAGACGAGGAATTTAATTATGGATATATAGCCTGTGTATTCGGCGGCACTTAGAAGTAAATCCGGCATAAAATACCCCAATAATTTAAACGGCGTAACCGAAGGTTTTTGTTTCTCATTTTCGCTTTACGTACAGTGCTCATAAGATGCCGCTGGAAGTGGTCCTGATACCTTTTAATGCCATTTTTAGTTCGTCCTTGTTTGGCGCGTAGCTGTATGCGTCCTTCGGGTCAATGGAACCATTTTTGACCAGAGTGCACAGATTGTCTGTGAGGTCCTGCATTCCTTCTTCCTGGCAGCTTCTTATAACGCTTGGCAAATCAGCCTCCCTTCCATCTGAGATGAGTTTTCTGACGGCGGGATTTGCCAGCAGTATTTCGATGGCGGGCATTCTGTCAATTCCTTCCTTGATGCATGGCAGCAAAATCTGGCTAATGATGGCGGACAATGCAAGGCTTAGAGTTTGCCTTGTAAGGTCTCTTTCTCCCTGTGGAAACAGGTCCAGAAGCCGATGAATAGCCTGAGAGGCATTTGCCGAGTGCATTGTGCCGAAGACAAGGTGTCCGGTTTCAGCGGCCCTCATTCCCGCGGTGACGGTCTTTGCATCTCTCATTTCCCCGACGAAGACGACGTCTGGGTCCTGCCTCATGAGGAACCTTAAGGCATCCTCAAAGTCCGGTATGTCGATACCAATTTCCCTTTGTGAAACGATAGCCTTTGCATCCACAAAGAGATATTCGATAGGGTCTTCGACAGTAACGATGTGGCAGGAGCGTGTATGGTTTATGTAGTTTATCATTGAAGCGATGGTCGTTGTTTTACCGCACCCCGTAGGACCTACGACGAGGACGAGTCCCTGTGCCCTGTCGCATATCGTTTCCAGTGTATTCGGCAGATGTAACTCTATAAAAGGAGGTATATTTGCGTTGACACGTCTTGCGGCAAGAGAAATGAATCCTCTCTGTCGGAAGATATTGATTCTGAATCTGTCTGCCTCGCCGATTTCGTGAGCGAAGTCGAGTGTTCCATTTTCGAGGAAAAACTCTTTCTGTGCAGGAGTTAGAATCTCGAAGACAAGCTGCTCCATCTTCTCCTGGGTCATTATTTCCCCGGTGGTGTCTTTTAATCTTCCGTATAGTCTTAATTTTGGGGGCTGTCCGACTTTTAGATGCAGGTCGTTTGCCTGAGTTTTTATAGCGACGCGGAAGTATTTGTGTAATTGTGGTTCATTACTGTGCTTATTAATAGGTTTTTCTCCGGCCATGATCAGTCTCAACCTTAAGGTTTTTATGAAGTAAATCGGTGCTAAACAGTTGATGCTGTGGTCGAACCTTTCTGATTTTTCCTTGCAACCGCTGACTGAGACGCAAGAACAGGCGTCTTATGCAGTATGCTTTACTCTAACGTATGTAAAACCAATGTCTTATATATTGTATTATAAGGATTTGGCGTTGATTGTCAAGATTGAAGGGTGACCAAATATTCTGATTTTTTCGTAATAACCGGGCAAGCAGTGTAGTAAAGCCCTATAATTGGCAGGTCATTTGATTGTGAGATTGACGCTTACCGGGATTGATTTTATTGAGAAGTTGCGTTTAAGAGCTACCATAGCCTTGTTATATCGGTAAGGGCAAGGAGGATTTTGTTTGTTTTCCTTGGTGTGGTTTAACCAGACGTGAGACGCGAAAAACCGAGATTTTACCTATTTTTTACTTGCTTTTATGAATTTATCGGTTGCAAATAAAGAAATTTCGGGTATAATAAGGAAAGTAAGAGTGTATTTTAATAGAGCTAAGAGCTAAATGTGAAAATAAGGGATCTTTAGAGTTATGTATAGAAGAGGATTTACGTTAGTAGAGCTTTTGGTGGTAATCGCGATTATAGCGATATTGATGGCGATTCTTTTGCCAGCTCTTGAAGCGGCCCGGATAAGGGCCCAAGATGTAATGTGTACGTCAAATTGCAGACAAATCGGTGTTGCTGTTTTGGTTTACCTCCAAGACAGCGATGGTATAACTGCCGACATATATAGACCGCAGTCCACCAGGAGCCCAATGCCTTCTGGTGACTGGAGTAATGGCTTCCGTTGGTATGTGCAAGGGACCAAAACTCGTATCCAGACTGTTGACATAGGAGCCTACTGGGGTGTTGCCTATTGGGATCACATTAAGAGCATGAAGATTTTTGGCTGTCCGGTGTACAAATCAGTTGCCGGTCGAGCAGTACAGACCGCCGGTATTAGTGAAAATGAATATTACTTAATGGACACTGCGGCGTATGGTATCAATGCATTTGGCAGCAATATAAGGGTAAGTGAGTTACGAAGACCTGATAAATTTATTTTTTGTACCGACCACGTTGAACCAAGAATCGAACAGGATGAAATAGATATGTTTCATAATAATGACGGACAGGCTCAGTGGAACTTAATGCATTATCGGCCGGGACCGAGTGAAAATACACAACGATCACCTTCATACAGGGGGATTTTTCGACATGCTGTAAAGCATGATGATCCATTCAGGACAGGTGGAAAAGCTAATATTCTATGGCTTGACGGACATGTTTCCTGGCTTCCAGAAACATTCGGTTGGGAATATGCCGGTGGCAATGCACCCTCCAATGCCCGCCAACCCGCCATTTATGGTCCCTATGTGCCGAGATGGTGGTATCATGGCAAATGAGATATTTGGAGAATTTTAAGATAAATCAAAATGCCCCGCTGTTTTTGCGGGGCATCTTTTTATGAGCAGACAACAACAAGTATATTGATATTGAGGGATTGCTTGTACATTGTATGGTGGTCTGAATCTTTCGGGGGGATCAATTAGTGAATAAGTCGAATATGTTTCCGAGCATGCTGGAGGCGGCCCTGTAGATTTCGGTGTACTGGCAGTTTGTGCATATTACGGTAGTAAATCTTTTTGACTGGACGTCGAAGACTTTGCTGAGGAAACCACCAGCAGCTCGCATCTCGTCGACTTCACACTGGTTGTTTCCGCATTTCGGGCATTTGTAATTAAGGTTTTGCATGATATTGGTTCCTTAGTTTACGAGCATGAGGGTAAGTGTCATATAGATAGCGACACTGATGGAATCGTTAGCAGTGGTTACGAGTGGGCCGGAACTAATGGCGGGATCTATACCGATTCTTCGGAACAAAAAGGGCAGAAATAATCCAAGTGTTGTTGCGACCATAATGGCCGAGAACATAGCGGTGGCAAATGCAAGAACAATACGTACGGGTTCGACGGAATTTCCATGTGTTCTGTAGTTAAGTAAAAATGCACAGACCAATCCACCTATTATGCCGCAGCTTAAAGCGACGAGCAGAGCGATTCTGACTTCCCTGTTAAAGACCTGGCTCAATTTCAAAGCGGCCAAGTGTCCCGTGGCCAGGCCTGAGACGACGATTGCAGATGTCTGGAGGCCGGCGTTTCCGCTGATGGCTGCGATCATGGGGACAAAGGCGACTGCGGCGGTGAATACGCGAGCGAGATTTCCAAAGCCGAATTTCCCATGGAAAAATATAAGGACGACAGCAGTAATACCTGTGCCGATAAGACAAGGGAGCAGCCATGTCATTCTGACTCGGGCGGCGTGGAAGACGGAGACGTTGTCGAGTTCATCGGGGTCGGTGCCAGCCATTGTGTATATGTCTTCGGCGGCCTCTTCGTCTGCGACTTCAATGATTCGGTCGGCGGTGATTCGTCCGACAAGTTTTTGGTTTTTGTCGAGGACGGGGGCGACGATCAGGTCGTTGTCTCTGAAGACGTTGCGGACCCTTTCCTGGTCGTCATCGGCAAAAACGTAGATAGTATCCGGGTCAATGAGGTCTTTAATTTTGGTGTTTTCAGGACGCGTCAGCAGTAGACGTATCCGTACATCGCCGAGGAATTTACCGTTTTTATCGACGACGAAAACCGAATAGAAATCCTCATCGATTTCAGCGGCACGGATTTTGTTTACGGCTTCTGCAACGGTGGCATCTTCCGACGTGCTGATTAAGACGGGGTCCATAATACCGCCGGCGGAATCTTCGGAATAGCTCATCAGTTTTTTTATCAGTAGTGAGTCGGCGGGCTCAAGGCTTTGTAATAATTCTTCGCGTTTTTGCTGTGGGAATTCGGCAAGTAGGTCCGCGGCGTCGTCAAGATCGAGCTCTGAGATAATAGTCTTTATCTCATTTGCGGTGAGCAGATCGAAGAGTTGTCCTCGCGTGGCTTCATCAACCTTCTCCAGGACTTCGGCGGCGGTTTGTTTTTCCAGGCCATCGAAGATGATTCGCCGCTGCTCATTATCGAGGAGCTCAACGACTTCTGAGATGTCGCTGCTGCGTTTGTCCTTTAGCAGTTCAGCGAGGGCACTGGTGTCGTTTGATTCGAGCAAAAACTCAATTTGCTGTAGCAATATCTGCTGTCGGAATCGTTTTTGTTCGTCGGCCATTTGATTCTGCCTTTTTTTATTCGCCGTTCGTATCGTATTCGAGATACGGATTTCGAGAGCCGGAATTATCCGGTCGCGAGATAAAATAACTCAATTATTTCCATCAGGCAACGCTTTTCCTTATTAAAGAATTGATAAAGAGGGCCTGAATTGTGTTTTAAAGTGAAAAAAAGGCAAAAAAAGGAAAATGAGAAAGCCGAGAGGCCGATGATGAAGTTGTAAAGTTGGTGTTAAAATTAAAGAATATTCTTGGAAATTTGACGGTTTTAGTGTAGAATATGAAGATGAGGATGCGGCTTTAGGTGCAGTTTTGAATGGACAATGAGCAGTTTTTTGATACGGGGAATAGGATGAAAAGTATTGTTTATGGGACGTTATTATTTTTTTCGTTAATTGCGTGCGTGAGTTTTGCGGCGCCTGAGCCGGCTATCATACCGGGCCCGCGAGACTGGACGTTAGATGTGACATTTGAGCATCCCGAGCAAATTGTAGTGCGTACTGAAAAAGGGAAATCGCTGCGATTCTGGTATACGATAGTGACTCTGACGAACAATGGCGGTCGGGATGTCGATTTTTTCCCGAATTGCGAGCTAATGACGGATACTTTCCATATATTACCAGCCGGCAAAAGCACTCCAACGGGAGTTTTTGAGGGTATAAAAAGGCGTCATCAGCGGAAATACCCGTTTCTGGAGGCCCTTGATAAGGCCGGTAATAAGATGCTTGAGGGAGAGGATAATGCCAAGGACATCGCCGTTATCTGGCCTGATTTTGATGAGAAAGTCAAGAATATCAAGGTCTTTATTTTGGGTTTAAGTAATGAGACGGCAGCCATTGACCATCCTGTGGAAAAAGACGGGGAGGACAAAGCGGTCAAGGTTTATCTTAGAAAGACGCTCGAATTAAGCTACTCGGTGAGCGGTGATCCTACTTTAAGGTCCTATGCCAAGCTGAGTTACAAGGGCAAACGCTGGATTATGAGGTAGTTGTTCGTATCGCGGAGGTCGTGCTGTTCGACGACGGTGCGGGCAATTTCACCGCATTTCTTCAATTTCAAACCCGGTCAATCGACGTTAACGAGAAAAGTGTGTAAAAATTTGTAAAAAAGATAGAGAAAGTTAGTAGAAATACACATTTTTTGAGTACTTTTTCTCTACTTTTTAGCCTAAATGTACGAAATATATAAGGTAGTAATTTTACAAAGCGATGAGGAATTAGAGGTGTGAGTAGGCGGTAAAGTAAAATGACCGTAGTTTTATTTGTCAGAGTAAAAGGAGACGAATGATGGCCGCAACCAAAGTTGCAAAAAAAAGTATGGGTATGCCCGAAATAAGAAAGAAGGCAAGAAAACTGGGGATAACGCCAGGTAAATTGAAAAAGGCAGAACTAATCCACACTATCCAAGTGACCGAGGGTTGTACGCCATGTTTTGGCAGGTCATACGGCAATTGTACCAATACCGACTGCTGCTTTATGGATGATTGTCTTAAGCTGCGGTTGTAAATCGGGTATTTTGCTGTTTGTGTAGTGTGTTAGTTGTTTTTTGAGGGCGCAGATTGTACAGATTTAACATTTAAGTATATCCCGCCGGCGGAATGTTAGGTTTTGACGGCGGGATTTTTTGTTTTGACGTGTATTTGGATTTTGATTATTGTTTTGGTTGACTATCAGTAAAGGATTTGCGGAGTGTGGGACGGAAGCGTGATAAAGATAAAGGCAGACTTTAGAATTGGAGGTATAAAATGGATTGTCCGGCATGTGGTAAGTCAATGGTTGAAAAAGATTTTGGGGGCGTTCAGGTCGATGTATGCAGCAAGGGATGTAAGGGGATATGGTTCGACTGGCAAGAGCTGGTGCAGATGGATGAGAATAGTGAGGGGGCCGGGGAGGCTCTTGAAGAGGCATTGAGAAGTCCACGTTTCAATCAGGAAGATCGAGAGAGGCTATTCTGTCCGAAGTGCGGCATGGCCATGCACGCGCATAAGTACAGCAGCGCCAAGGAAGTGAGCGTTGATGAGTGCTACGGGTGTGGAGGGTTCTTCCTCGACAGCGGTGAACTTAAAGAAATAAGAGATCAGTATATGAGCGAGGAAGAACGGGATGCCTACGTTGACAGGCTGTTAGCTGATATCCCGGAATTCAAGGAGATGGAGGAAGATGCGAAGAAAGAAAAAGCGGAACTGCGGACATCGGCGGGCAGGAAGTTTGGCGGATTTCTTAGAAGAAGTATATTCTCATCGAGTACCTGATAACGCAAGACGACAATTAGAGATTAGACGTTGGTGACTGATGATGTTTGACAGACGTTAATTGTCTGATTGTTCAATGGAAGGGAGAATTTGAATGAGTCAGGACGAAGAGCATCTCAAGTTGCTTTCTATTTTTCATTACGTAGCCGGGGGGCTTACGGGTTTCTTCTCGTGCTTTCCAATTATACATTTGACCATTGGTATCGCAATGCTTGCCGGGGCTATTGAAGGAGCGCCGAGATTTGTGGGCTTGATTCTTATGATGATAGCTTTGACTTTTATCGCGGGTGGGTGGACGCTTGCGATTTGCATGATTGTTTCCGGACGGCGTCTTGCCCGAAGGAATCACTATAAGTTTTGTTTCGTTATAGCCTGTATCAGTTGCCTGTTCATGCCTTATGGTACGGTATTGGGGGTGTTCACGATTATTGTTTTGGTGCGGCCGACGGTCAAGGAAGTGTTTGGAATTTCGCCGTAGGTGAAATGATAGTTCGTGGTACGTAGTTTTTAGTTTTGAAATGAGGGATTTTACATTTCATATTGAAACGAGATTGACGGAGACAAACCACTACTTTGTATGCAGGTGGATTTTGGGATGGGATAGCATTTCTACCGTAGGCCGCGATGAGCAACGTCCAGATACACGTAGGCACTTAATTGCCGGAGTGAGTAAAGAAAATACGAACCGAAGGTAGAAATGCGGAATATTAGTCGTTAGTTTTTAGTTCGTAGTTTGTGGTGCGTGGAATAGGAAGAGGTCCATCGACTACGCTCGGGATGACCAACTGCATTGGTCAATTGGGGGATTTTAAGTTACAGATTTCATATTTCAGATCTCAGATTGTTGGTGTGCGGGCAGTGAGAGAATTTAAAGTTTGAAGCGGAACATATAAAACAAGCTGAAAATGTCACACAGGAGGGGGGATTCCTGTCTCCATTTTTGCATTGTTTATGGTTTGACAAAACTACTGAAATATGGTAAAGTAGATTTTCAGCAATTTTTCGAGGATTCCTTTGTTATTTTGGCCGAAAATAGGCCTTAGTTGCGATAGTTTGGCTCGGATAAAGGAGATGTGGCGATGAAGAACAGGCTGTTTTTGATATTTCTTCTATGTCTGGTTCTTGTTGTATCTGCGCGGGCGTACAGTCCTGAATACGACGAGAACGGCAGGCTAAGCCTGCTGAAGGCAGACCTAAATCGGGATGGCTACTTCAACATGGTGGATATCGGACTTGTTGCTTCGGCGTGGCTGGATGAGCGCTGCGGCCTTTCTAATCCATGTGGTGGAGCTGATGTTTATCCACCCGGTGGTGATAGTGCAATAGACTTACGGGACTTCGCGTTGACCGCAGAAGACTATGGGAGGTGCACGGACCCGACGAATCCTGACTGTATCAACGTTCCTCTGACCTTGTTCGAACCGCCGTCTGTAACTGCTGTTAGTCTTATCGGCAGCCATAATGGCGGTTTTGCTACGGCACCTCAGGTGGTTATCACTACTATGGAGGGTGTAGAGGATTCGGAGGGCGGGTGGGCTTCTTATTATGGCTATGTGTTTGGAACCTATGGCAACCAGGGGGCGAAGCCACTTTTGCCGGGAGGTGGAAGAGGATCTTCTTCGAATCCTCTTTATATTGGATATAACACCACTTGGCCAAGTGAGGTCTTTAATGGTTTGATTCCCGATGGTTCTTCCGGCGGAGGTGGTTCTGTTCATACAACAGGCCGGCGCTATCGGGCCTTGGTACCTGCCGGGGGTCACCTGGGGGGAGCCTTAGGGATACCTCGGCCGGGAGGTGGAGGGTTATCTATTCCCCCTGGCGTAACCGAAGTAGAGCAAACACTTCCCAGCCAAGAGAATCCCTTATCTATACCCATCACCGGAGGTGGAGAGGGTTCTTTTGGCACCTATGGCAACCAAGGGACAAAGCCGCTTTTGCCGTCTTTGCCATCTTCACATAGAAGTATAGGGGGTTCTTTGGGCTTCACGGCTGGAATTTATGGATGGGGTGGGGGGGTGCCTCTTAATCCTGTCGTAAGTGGTTTTGACGACCAAGGGGCAAAGCCACTTTTGCCATCTTTGCAAGGAGGTGGAGGGGCGACTCATCCTTGTTCTATCATACCTGGAGACCATGCGACGGGCGTAGCAGGTGTGGTCGGTGCGAGGCTTGATAATGGGGAGTTTGTGACGGGTGTGTACCCTGCGGGTTTTTATGCCACATATGGCAACCAGGGGGCAAAGCCGCTTGTGCCATCTTTGCCAGGAGGTGGAGGATCTGAGAGTGGTAATAGCTGGGGGGATGTGGACTATATGGATATGAACGGGGATGGTTTTCCGGATTTGATTCCTGAAAAAGGCCCAGCAAGCAAACTTCATCTGTTTTCCGGTGAATTTACTGAAACTGTTGTGGATTTACACATTGCCAGCCGTGGGCCTGATTTTGTCCTGGGCCGCACGTATCGGTCACGGGTGGGACCTAATACGGTCATTGGTAACGGGTGGGACCATTCCTACAATATCTACCTGGAGCAGTACGGCGCGAACCTCATTTTATATAACGGCAGCGGCCGCAGGGACATCTTTTACCCTCAACCGAA
>Ga0209536_100010265_pt1 | contig 13830 bp, 7 predicted proteins | sample DeeMarSeWOR28_12_FD_187461 | JGI IMG/M metagenome (GOLD analysis project Ga0209536, IMG submission 187461) | Marine sediment microbial communities from White Oak River estuary, North Carolina - WOR-2-8_12 (SPAdes) (version 2) | ecosystem: Environmental > Aquatic > Marine > Intertidal zone >...
TCGATCATCTTCAGTTTGATCCTGTTCTGGAACACATGGAACAACATCATATTCCGCTTTTGGCTCATATTGGAGAACCTAAAAATTGTTGGTTACCCCTTGAAGAAATGACCACCAATAACGATCGAAATTATTTTTCAAACCATCCTGAATATCATATGTATCTCCATCCTGAAATGCCTTCCTATGAAGAGATCATTTCTGCCAGGGATCATATGTTGGAAAAGTATAAAACCTGAAAGTTGTCGGAGCTCATTATGGAAGCATCGAATGGAATACTGACTCATTAGCTGCCCGGTTTGACAAATACCCGAACTTTGCCGTGGATATGGCAGCCCGCATTGGACACATGCATTATTTAAGTGATCAGAATTATGAAAAAGTCCGCGATTTTTTCATCAAATATCATGACCGGGTACTCTATGGAACAGATATCGGTATGAGAAGTGAGACATTAACCTCCGGTGAACGGTTTCACAACCAGTGGTTCAGTGACTGGAAATTCCTGGCTACCAATGAATTGATGGAAAGTGACCTGATTGGGAAAGAGGTTAAAGGATTGAAATTACCAAAGCATATCATAAATGATATCTATTTCAACAATGCAAAAGCATGGTATCCGAAAATTGGATTTTAAAATTTTGATAAAATTCGGGAAAATTTATTGAATGAGTTAACTCAATTCAATTACCAGACTAACTTCAATGTAATTTATCTCACCGGTTCTGCGTAATATTTTTTGCGTACAGTTTGCTGATAATTTATTTTCTTTAAATTTTTCTGTCTTGCCGTTGCTATAATGCACGCCTATGCCTGATCTTTCAGATTGCTTATAAATTATTGGAACCTGGCAAAATGTAAATGCCAGGCAGCCCGGATCTACTGATAATTCCTCCTGATCACCAAACACATTATAATATTGAAAACTGTCTTTTTCTGTTAATAATTCACTTTTATTAAGAAGTAATCCTTGAAATTGCAGACAATGATCAATGACTTCAACTCCCAGCTCACCAATTCTGCACAGAATATCTTCTTTTACCTGCCCGGTCAATCCAGGTTGCTGTGCTCCTTTATTGGCTGGGGTATGTGAGTATGGATCTGTGGGAAACGCGCCATAGACTTCCGGCGATTTATGTACTCCCAGGCCATCCCTTATTTCATAATAAATTCGCTTTAAATTCTTCCTGACTTTTGAATGATCCCGAGCTTTATAAAAGATTTCCTGAACTGCCAAAAGCAATTTAGAATTCATATGCCAGTAAATGGATCCCAAGCCCTCATAACCAAAGAACGCTCCAGACCTTCCAGTAAAGGCATGATGCCTAAAGACAGATTCATAAGCTATTATGATGCTATCCATCTCCTGGTCAACGAGATCATCATAACCCTTATTGCGTAGTATATTAAGCACTGATTTTAGGTCATTGGCATTTTTAAGGGCGGGATTAAAATGATAATTCCCAGCTGCATCCTGCTCTACAATTGAATAATTGCTTTCTTCCATGAGTTTATTTAGAAGCTCTGATTCTGAAACAACCTGGTCATTCAAAACAGCCTTATTCATAAATTCACTTAATTGACGATCAGGGTACAGAATATAACTGTTTTGATCAAGCCTGTAAAGCTCACTTTTTCTCAAATTTGCCAACATGTCCAATGCGTCTTCCGGGGAAATAATTCCTGAACTCAGTACAGCAACCTGACCTTCCAACATCAGATACAAATGTTTTATTCTATACGTTGACTTCGTTAATTCAAGCAAATTATATGCATGGTACAAATGATCTGATCTCCGATTTGCCTGAATGGTGTGTGTCAAATAAAGAATACCAAGGTCTATAAAGTGCAATAGATCTGACTTTTTAATTGATGAGCTATTGTTGCAAGTAGTTAAGTAAACTTTGCGTCGGTACTGCTCACCTGCTATGCCCAATAAATCTGTGATATGCTTTCTGTCCTTATCGGAAATTGCTCCTTCTAAAAGGTTAATATTATCCTGAAAAATCGTCGTTATGGTATCAAAGAATTCCTTTAAGTCCCCGTTAACAGTAAAATTTTCCACTTCCAGCCTGTTATAGAATCCTTTCAAAAATTTTAGGTAGCGGTAGATATAATAGACTGTGACCATGGATAAACCATGACCAACCAACGCATTGTTTGCATCGTTCCATTCCGGCCGTTGTGTATTCATCCAAATGCCACCCTCAGGAACAAAATTTGAAAGCTTGGTTAGTAAGGGAATAAAAAGTTTTTCCGTAAGAGTAGCTTTCAGGATAGACCCGTTCTCGTCCCAAATCAGCTTACCATCAGTTCCTACCTGTTGAACCTGTCGCTGAATTTTTTGGGCCTCACTTCCATCATAATCTATGGTATGATATGGATTTTCAACAATTTGATTATAATCCTTAATCCTGTAGGGCACATTCGCCGAGGTATAAAAAGCGGCATTTACGAATTTTTCCAATTCCCCGGGGTGAAATTTCACGGATAATTCCAGCAGTTTTAACAGATAGATGATTTGATGATCACCCCAATAACCAATAAAAGACCAAGGATCCGCAGGATCAGTCACCTCCCATTCGATGCCTTTATCTGTAATCCTGTATGGATTGTAACCATCCCTGGTGGATGCATTCAGAAAAATAGTGATGATATTTTCGGTGAATTCAGGAAACGAATAGCATAGTGCTTCCCAATTCTGAAATATGTCCCGCCAATTCCCTTCATAATGTTTATTCCAGCTTCCATCCTTTTTCAAAACATCAATATTGAATTTATTCCACGGTCGGCTGGGATCCCCATGTCTGCGGCTAAATGTAATAGGCAGGTATTCATAGGAAAACCTCAATAAATCATCATTGCCGGATGATTTAATTTTGGCTATTAAATCATGTACATAAAATTTATCAGGAAGGTTTGTTAAAATATCCTGTTGATGATCAAAGACTTTTCTGTTCTTCACTTTGATAAATTCCAGGAAATCATCTTTTTCTACCTGGTAGCCATTGGCAAATATGCCACCACGCATCACATTAAATAAGGTATTAGAAATGTGTCGTAGATTAAAGATTCTATCCTCAGATATTTGCGTACCATCCGATTGGGATATTATTCCGCTTAGTCTCTCTGTACTTTTTTGTATTTCCTTTTCAATTTCTTCACTAAACGTCTCTGTATTTACCATCAAGTATTCCATGGCCGCAATGTCAACAGCACTTTGATCCGTATCAATGACAAAATACCAGGTCCGGACTTCTTTTTGTTTTAGCTCAAGGTATTTGGAAACAAAATATGCCCCCGGTTCAGCACGTATTTCCTGTTCATTAATTATCTCGTCACCGGCCGCGAATTGAGCAACCTGTTTGCTACATAACAGGTGCTTTACTTCGCCCAAACCTGTAAATCCCACGGTTGTAGCTAATAAAGCTTCGCTAGGTTCAGGCCTATCCACAATATTGGAGCTCAAACAATAAATACCAATCCCTGACTCAGGTCTTAGTTCACTCTTTTTATAGGCATTTGCCAGGTTGCTTTTTGTTTCCTGAATGTTGGTGGATATTCCCGGCGGCAAAATATTTTGGATACCATCTAGAATGTGTACTTGTACATTCTTCCCGTTCAGATTTATTATCTCAGATTTTTTAATAATCCCGAATCGATTCGTATTGAACCAGCTGTATTTAAAAACTAATGCTAAACTATGATTGATCTCCTCAAAAATCAGTTTATTACCAAGGCTGTTTTTATATAAATTCCTGGAAATATCATACACTCCTGAATACATATCTGAAAATGGGATCCATAATTGACTTTTATTACCAACCTCAACAATGAAAATGGATTTGCTGCCGGTATTCCTGCTTAAATCGGCCAGTTTATCATCTGTATAATAGGGGAAAATGGCATGATTAGCATTTTTTCTTCCGGCAGTCAAACCACCATTACTCGAGATAAACAACCAGATATCCGAATCACTTGTAAGGCTCATAAAAAATGTCCTCATCCGGTCATAGTTCGCAATCTTATAAAAAAGTTCCCCATCAAATGATACCAGTTCCCCGGATACATCCTTTGACGAGAAGTTGAGCTTTACATCTCCTGCGTAGATATCCTTTATTTTCGACATTAATAAATCTAATTTACATAAAACGGGATGTTGGCGTGAGCAGTATGCCCATGCCCATCTGATGCATAAATAAAGATTCTATAGGCTCCACTTTCTTGTGGTGCAGTCAACTGGACGTGGTCACTATTTCCTATGATGATATTCGCAATGCTCTCCGGAGTTGTCTCAAAATCTCCTCCATCACCCAGATCTGTGCTTTCTGGCTTAACATCCCATACATACTGTATTGTATCCCCATCTGAGTCTTCGATCTGAACCTGAGCGTTATATGTTTTACCGGCTTCCAGGTAAATATTGTCTTGGGCCAATTTGCCATCCAACTTAAAATCAAGCACCTGTGGTGAGCGGTTTCCCGGCCATTTTTTATTCCAGAGGTAATGCATCACATCGACTGACTCGGTCTCGTTACCATTTTCCATGAAAATGCCATACCATGTAGGTGTGCGTTCCTGTTTTTGCCCCCATAAAAAAACATAAGATCCCAGGCATTGATCGCTGTCTGGTTCGATGGCTTTTTTAAATCGCTCCAGGTAAAAATTTGCCTTTACCGTAGAATTGTTTTCTATTGGTGCATTCCACTCAGTAGTGGGTACCTCCCAATGACCTGTTGCTCCCCATTCAGTGACGATATACGCACCATCCCAACTTGTCTCTGCGATATATTTCGGCAAATTTACTATATCCCCATACATCTGAATGCTTAAAAGATCCAGATCAGAAGCTCTTTCTTTTATATCATCAATCAATTCTTTGCTCATTCCAGCCAGAGTGGTAGTAGTTAAATGGTTTTGATCTACCTCATGAATCATTTTGGATAGCTCATTTACCGCATCCCAGACCTTTGGATTTGTCGCCCTCAAATTAAGTTCATTGCCGATTGCCCAGATGATCAATGCGGGATGATCTTTCAATTCGATCACTTCTGCTTTTATTCGCTCAAATTGATCTTTCACTGCTCCTTCATCATTGTAATCAAATCCATGGCGCTCCCGGCCAACTTCAAGTCCCATGGTGACGTAAAGACCATGTTCATATGCCTCATCCAGCACTTCCCTTCCAGCACGCTGGCCATTATCTGTTCGCCAGGTTCGAAATGAGTTTCCGCCATGCTCCGCCAGCTTTGAAATATCCCCAAATTCAAGCCCAGCCCCTTTGATATAAAAAGGATTTCCATTTATATAAAGTTGGTAGGCGTCCCCTTCTTTTTTAATCTCTGCCTTTGTCGGCCTAACTTCCTTAACAGCTTCATTTTTTGTCATTTTTTTGCAGCCATACATGAGCAGCATTAAAAAAAAGGCAATCATATATTTATTTAGTGCACACATATACAAAATTGTTTTATCGTTTTATTAAATCCTTTTCCAGCTGTTCAAGTGTTTTACCTTTGGTCTCCGGCACAACCTTAATTATGAAAATTAATCCCGCAGCAGCAAACATTCCATAAATCAAAAAGGTTGTCGCGTTGCCCAGAGTTGCGAGCTCCCATGGGAATACAAGTTGAACAAGAAAGCTCACGCCAGAATTGATCAACCCGACAAAAGAAATGGCAAGACCACGTATGCGATTCGGGAATAACTCGGAGAACAATACCCACATCACCGGTCCCAGGGATATGGCGAATGATGCAACGAATCCTATTATGCCAATCAGTATCAGTGTGGGATTCATGTTGATAGTAGCAGTTATCAATTCTGATTCATGTTGTTTAACAGCTGCCTCCCCAATAGTTTCTTTTAGTGATTTTTTAAAAAGTACATCACTGTCATACTCAATATTCGTTAATTTATTCAGGTTATCCCGGTTAAGATCGACTGATAGACTTTCAATAGCATGAGGTGTTAATTTGTAGGTGGCCGAGTTAAATCCATAAGCCAATAAAAACATGGATACAGCAATACCCGTAACTCCAACTACCAATAATGGCTTTCGGCCTAATTTATCAATAAAGGCAATAGCCAAAACGGTAAAAACCAAGTTAGTCAGCCCCACCAGAATCGCCTGGATAAAAGAAGCGTCTGTTCCAATTCCGGATTGTTCAAAGATCATAGGAGCATAAAAAAACACAGAATTTATCCCTGTAATTTGCTGAAGTATAGCAATGACGATCCCGATAGTAAGTACAAGTGTCAAAGCTGGCTTGAACAACTCCCCGATTTGTGCCTTTTCTTTTTTGGCATCGCTTTGAATACTCTGCTCTATTTCTGCCACATCACTTTTTACCTGTTCTTTTGTGTTGTACCGCTCAAGTATTTGAATTGCTTCACTTTTTCGGTTTTTCATCAACAGCCATCTGGGGCTTCTTGGCACCAGGAATAATCCAAAGAAATACAACACAGCAGGTAGTGTTTCCAGGCCAAGCATCCAACGCCAATTGTATTCATTAAATTTCAAAGCCACAGCCAGGCTGGCATCAGATTTTCCCCACTGCAGAATGAGATAATTAGTGAAAAATGCCAATGAAATACCTATCACAATATTCAATTGATTGAAGGATACCATTCTTCCTCGCATTTTCGCTGGAGAAATTTCGGCAATATACATCGGCGCAATGATCAAGGAAGCACCCACACCCAAACCACCAATCATTCTTGCTATCACCAACCAGATAAAATCCGGGGCTAGCGCAGAACTAACTGCTGAAACCGCATAAAGGATCGCTGCATATGTCAGTACCTTTTTTCGACCAATGCGATCACTTATCGGACCGGCAAGCAACATCGCTAATGTAGCCGTAAGTGTTAATGAGCTTACTGACCAGCCCAATTCAATTTTGGAGAGGTGAAATTGAGTTTCTATAAATCCAACCACGCCGGAAATCACAGAAGCATCAAAACCCATTAAAAGTCCGCCCAGAGCAACAATCAGGGCTATGCCGACAACACTTTGTTTTGTTTTTTTCATAATTTTTACCGTATACTTTTTAATAGATTTGGGTGCCTGGTAGTGTTTTGTAATCTTATAAGATCCAGATATCATCTATTTCTTTGCAAGCAGGAAGTTTATCTATATGTATAACCATTATGCAAATCCACACTTATCTCCATATTTGATATTCAGGAAAAATAAATACTCCTGACAAGGTCAGAATTTCATTATCAAAAAATACCAAACTTATAAAAAATCCCACAAGTACAATCATTGAGGTTGAAATACGCGTATGTAATCTACAACCATTCTTTGAGGAAAACCAGTGGTGCCATCAGGATTACCCGGCCAATCGCCACCAACCGCTACATTGAAAATGAAAAAGAATTCATTTTGGAATTCACTTAGTTCTGAGGGAGTGATATCCACGACATGGTACTGGACATCATCCATATACCATTTTATATTTGATTCATCCCAAATGATCGAAAATACGTGAAATTCATCAGCGAAAATTCCAGATGACAGACTATAGCTGTTTCCATAACTGGCATAACTGCCTGCATTGTCCCAATGTACTGTACCGTAAACTGTATTGTCCTTGCCAGCACCTCCTACAAGTTCCATAATGTCTATTTCACCACAGGCCGGCCAACCTATCGATCCAAAATTTGCCCCTAGCATCCACAAAGCCGGCCATATCCCCTGACCCTTTGGCAAGGCAGCCCGAATATCTACTCTTCCATATTTAAAGGATTTTTTCCCCTGTGTGATAATCCTGGAAGACGTATAGTTCCTGCCACTGAAGTTTTCTTTTTTCGCCTCAATAATGAGGTATCCATTGTACACAGTTGTATTTTCTTCTCTGTAATACTGAAGCTCATTGTTTCCCCAGCCGTTAATTCCCGTTCCAATTTCATGCGTCCAGATTAAATCATTCAGCTCATTTCCCTCAAATTCATCCCTCCAAATCAAATTATAGCCTACATAAGAATCTGGTGAAGTATACCCTGAGTCCGGTATCGTTCCGCCTGTAGTAACCAGTACAGAAATTTCTGTGCTTTTTTCGATGTAAACTTCAGCAGTGGTATGTGCACGCACAGTAATGGTATAAGATCCGGACTCCGAATAGGTATACTCTATTTTACCATCATCATCTCTGACCGGCGTAGTTGAGTTACCATCTCCAAATTCAAACTCAAAATAATTGCTGTTTTCAGCGCTTGCTTCCATAATCACCTTTCCCGAGCCCGTTTCACTAACATCTGCAGTAATTGTCAGGTTAGATGGTGGCAGAATTGCTGGGGCAGTTTCTTCTTTACTACATGCAAAAAAACCTAAAAGAAAAAGTGCAATAAAGCTGGATCTAAATTTCATATTTACATTGTAGCATATCGGTCGCTTAACTAATTCAATTAAGCGACCGATGTATGTATTTACTCTTGAATAATATCATCAAAATAAAAAACTTCAGTATTGTCGGTAATTCCGAAATTAAAGAACAAGACCAATCGGTCATAGGTACCTGAAGCAGCTCCTGAGAAATCGAAGGTCAATTCCTCCCATTCATCAACTTTTGTGTTATTAACATCTACTTCCATATTAACATTGGGGTCTGCAATGGACTCAATTTTGAATTTGATGATACCCGTACTTGGGCCTCGCACTTTTACCTTAAACGTTGTTTTTGTGGAAAAATCTATTGGTCCGTTAAGGTCTGTAGATATTCCTGCCCACGTTTCCCAACCATGCACAGATTTACCAACTTTGGCACTCATATTTATTCCCGAGACATCCGGATTATCTATCCATTCATAGGTATTACCACCAAATCCATTAAACACCGGATCCTCGAGTTCAAAATCTATGCTTACCGTTGCAGGAGGTGCAGTTTGCCGAATATCATCAAAATAAAATGTGCCTCCATTATTATTATCAAAATCTAAAAACAGGGCAATCTTATCATACGTATCCGATGCTGTTCCGGCAAAATCAAAGGTCAGTGTTTCCCATTGGTTTGCTGTGGTAATCGTCGTGAATACTTCTACTGGCGTAGCACTGCCATCCTGGGATTCCAATTTAAATAAAGCAGTACCTGCTACAGGAGACCATACTTTGTACTCCATCAGGGTATTTGTACTAAAATCTAGCTTGGCATCCAGACTGGTTTCTATTCCCGCCCAGTTTCCATCATATCCCTTTACATATTCACCGACCTTTGCGCTTGTATTGATCCCGCTTGCGTCAGGATTATCAATCACCTGGTATGTTGTGCCTCCAAAGCCATTAAATGGCGGAACTTCAGTCTCAAAATCTACTGGCAATGTAGTTTTTTCCGGCGGCGGCGGAGGTTCAGGTGTATACCCTTTTCGAATCAACCTGTGATACCAGGCAAACTCGGTATTTACAGCATCCCTAAATCGAAGGAACATTTCATTTTCATTTATCGAAATGATCTGATATGCACTAACGCCAGTGGCATATCCAATAAATCCTCCATTGGTCAAATTAATTACTGAATATCCATCTGCATCTGTTGAAATTGAATAGTTCATATTTTCAGGAGCAATGTATGGAGCCGTAAAGTCTCCAACTGGACTTTCATATGCTCCAGGGAAATTAGGTGCCTGCCCACCATTAAGGTATACATCCCCATTTGTCTCCTGAATAAAGACAGACGCGTTCAAATAAAATGTAAATTCATCATTATATAAACCTCCTCCAACTTTTTCATTTGCTCCGGCCTGGTACCAATCGGGTCCGAAAGAAGTGGATGGTCCCAATCCAAAATGTCCGCCTCGTTCAGCATCAATCACCCAGGTTTTACCTTCAGGTACACCGCACCCCCCGGTAAGTAACTGAAAAAGCTCAACATTACAAATTTCAGGATCCGTTTCCTCTACGATGATCGTTTCAGTAGAAACTGCCGATCCTCCTTTAGTATAGACAGTAAGCTTCACCGTATATTCACCTGCAAATGGATAATATGCAGTAACATTAGCACCTTCTGCAGAGGAACCATTTCCAAAATCCCAGATTTTCATAAATGCCGAAGACGTATTGGAAAAGGTAATATTATTTGGTGCAGCTGTATCTTCACCAAAGGTAAAAGCGGCATCTTCGCTACTTGGTGGAGCACCAAGTTCATAGGTTTCTTGTTCGCACCCAATAGTAAAGATGAGTGCAAATACAAAAAGTGATTTTATTATATTTTTCATATCTAAAATATTTTCAGATTAATAATTTGGATTTTGTTGCCACCCTGCACCGGCAAGGTCTATTTCATCCTGCGGAATCGGGAAAATTTCATTTTTACCAACTGTAAATCCGGGAATCTCATCAGCTGCTCTGCCGGTCCGGACTAAATCAAAGAAATGAAATCCTTCTCCAGCAAACTCCACTCTTCGCTCATGGTATATGGCATCTGTGAGCTCGTTGCCTGAGCTGGTCACATCGTTAAGGTCGATCCTGTTTCTTACCCTATTGAGATATGTCCTTGCTTTTTCATCATCGGGATTGGACTTCCTGTTATTAGCCTCTGCAGCCATCAGCAGGACGTCTGCAAATCGGATAACCCGATGATTAAGCGGACTGGTAAGGTCAGTATCCGGAGCTCCAAGCTCATTGGCACGTTTAAGGTATTTATTGTTATAAAAGCCAGTATGCTGATCACCAGCTACATAGGTGATCTCTTCATTGGGATTAGCCCCGATAAATGCTTCAATATCCAGAATTGAAGCGTCCAATCTTGGATCACCCTCTTCAAATTCATCTACCAGATCTTGCGTTGGAACGTTATAGCTGTTCCCATCAGAATAAACAGGACCAGAGTACTGTCTGATACCATGAAATCCAGGTGCAGCAAATCCTTCCAGGCAAACAAAACAATCATAACCGCCACCTTCGATACCAACATACTGAATATCGAAAACCGTCTCAATATTGCCCTCATTATCCAATCTGAACATAGTTGAGTAATCATCAAACAGATCATACGGGCCTTCACTTATTACAGTTTCCAATACGGTAGCCGCTGCTTCAAAATTGTTTTGGTATAAATATACTCTGCCCAAAAGTGAAAGGGCGGCTCCACGGGTTACCCGGCCTTTTTCTGGTGAGGTCCAATCCAAAACACCTTCTTCTGCTGCAGCCAACAGATCGATTTCTATCTGCGAATAAACGTCAGTGGCTGGAGTTCTCTCCAATGTCGCTACATCACTTATACTCAACAATCGATCAACTACCAGTGGAACATCTCCGAAAAATTTAACCAACTCAAAATAGTAGTACGCTCTTAAGAATGATGCCTCCGCCAATATTCTTTCTTTCTGATCAAAATCAATATTGTCTTTGTTTACAAAAATGAAGTTAACTCGGGTAATCCCTGCGTACATCCATCTCCATATATTCCTTAATTCGGCATTAACAGCTCCGTGGGTCATGGCATCAATCTGATGAAGTCCCTCTGTATCCGTTGGACTTTCGCCGCCTGCCAGTGAATTATCAGAAGCTATTTCACCTATCCAAAGACTTAGGTACGAAGTCTGAAGTAGATCATATGCAGCGATTAGTGCATCTTCATAATCCTGAGGGGCCTGAAAAAAGCTATCTGCATCAATGGTTGCCTCCGGATCGATATCAACATATTCATTGCACCCTGCCAGAAACAGTATGGTGATGAATGTAATTGCTGTGAATTTTTTGAAAATATTCATGATTTAGAAATTTAAATTTAAGCCTAACATATAGGTGGTTGCACTTGGATAAAATCCATAATCGATCCCTGAGTCCAAGGGACTTGAAGATCCGAGATCAGGATCGTAACCCATATAATCAGTGAATGTGTACAGGTTGTTAACTGCCGCATATATTCTGAACCTGCTTATCCCAATTTTTTCAGTAAGATTTGAACCAATCGTATACCCCAACTGAATATTCTTGACCCTCACATACGATCCATCTTCAACATAATAGTCTGAGATAACATTGTTTCGATTTGCTCCGGTAGTCAAGCGTGGCTCATTTGATGATCCTTCGCCAGTCCATCGGTTGATCCGGTAAGACATTAAGTTGGCTAAAGGCGTTTGCCGTTCGTAATTTCTTAGGATTTCATTACCAAATGATCCATATAATGTGGTCGCAAAATCAAATCCTTGAAAATCGAGGCCAAGCGTTAAACCCATCGTGAAATCAGGGATGGGCGATCCGATCATTGTTTTGTCGGTATCACCACTAAAATCAATTTTACCATCTTCATTTATGTCAACATACCGAAGGTCTCCTGGAGCAGCATCCAGTTGTGATACAGAACCATTTACCTCTTCAGCATTCTGGAACACGCCATCGGTTTTATAACCAAAGAAATAACCCATCGGGAAACCTGTTTGAAGTCGTGTTGCGGTCGTTCCACCAACACCGAATGCCCCAAATTCAAAGAAATCAACTCCTTCCGGCAATGATATTACTTCATTATCAAGGGTAGTGAGTGTATAGTTCAGGTTCAACCTTAGTCCATTTTCAAAGGCCTGGTCATATCCCAATCCCAATTCAAATCCTTGATTCCTGATTTCACCGGCATTGATGATCGGCGGTCCACTTCCCGCTCCATAGGATCCAAGTACACCACTTACATCAGGTTGGAACAACAGATCTTGTGTTGTTTTTATAAAGTAGTCGGCTGAAACAGAGAAATAATCATTGAATAATCCAAGGTCCAAACCCACATTAAATTGTGAAGTTTGCTCCCATTTTAAATCCGGATTACCCAATGTTCCAAGTGCTTTGCCGGTGACCAGCTGATCATTGATTGGATATACTCCTTCTCCATCCAATAATCCACGATATCCGAAAATGGCAATCTTGTCATTACCTGAAACACCATAGCTTGCCCGCAACTTTGCAAATGCTATGGCAGGGATTTTCAAGAATTCTTCTTCAGATAGTATCCATGCCGCAGAAAAGGCTGGGAAATATCCAAACCGGTTGTTAGTCCCAAACCTGGATGAGCCATCCCTACGGATAAGAGCAGAAAAAAGATATTTCTGATCGTACATGTATTCTGCCCTTGCGAAAAATGATTGTAGCCTGCTTTCATACTGATAGGACGATGTACTGTTTAGCAAATCAGCCCCATCGGTAGCTGAAATATCAGCAAATTCCCAGGAGTTATACGGAACTCTGAACCCTGTGCCTGTTAAATTGCTTCCCCAATCACTAAATAATGAGGTACCGAGCATAGCTTTAACAGTATGTACATTGTTGAAGACCTTATTGTAGTTTAAAAAGGCTTCCAAGTTATAGTTAAAATAGGTGGTCCTTTCCTCCGTTACGGAGTTATTGACCGGAATTGAATACCCTGGAGCAATCTCTACCTGGTTCAAATCCAAATCAGCATTCAGGGCAGTATTCTGCGCTTTACCAGATCCATAGTACACGAGAGGAGAAAATGTCTTCACATCAACAATGGCATAATTATAACCAGCCCTACCGGATAATGTAAATGCATCATTAATCTCCCAGTCAAGGTTAAGCGTTCCAACAATTTTATTTGTATTTGCATCATTGAATGTATTGTCGATCTGAGCCATTGGATTAATGACATCACCAATACTTGTGGCATATGAGTACACACCAGGGCTGCTATATACAGGAATAGTTGGCGCCATGTTAATCGCATTGAACAGCACAGATGAGATTGTGTTTTCGGGAAGTGTCTTCCGATCTTCATGTGTATAGAGTAAAACATTCTCAAAGGTGACTCTGTCAGATAAATCCGTGGAGAAATTTATTCTTCCATTGTACCTGGAATATTCTGATTTACCTAAACCAACTATACC
>Ga0209536_100010266_pt1 | contig 13829 bp, 10 predicted proteins | sample DeeMarSeWOR28_12_FD_187461 | JGI IMG/M metagenome (GOLD analysis project Ga0209536, IMG submission 187461) | Marine sediment microbial communities from White Oak River estuary, North Carolina - WOR-2-8_12 (SPAdes) (version 2) | ecosystem: Environmental > Aquatic > Marine > Intertidal zone >...
GTGCGCCGATTTGCTATCGTTTCCTTCTGCCCGCGGCTGTCCCGTTTCGTCATTCAATTCTTGTCACCTGGGAGCACGGCCACGACACGCAAAAAGGACCAAATCTTCACAAAGGCCGCTATAGCGGAATTGTCTATTATTACCGCATGCCCCCGCCATAGACTATCCCTTTTTCGACTTCATCCTTTACGGCTTCAACGTACGGCCTCGTAATAGCTAAATAACCAAACAAGTGCAATTGCCGGATTATCAAATGTCACCCAGTATGCCGTCATTGTGATATGGGCTGCCGTCCTTTACGATGTCTCCTTCATCGGCGTCAAAGTTCCAGTACCCCACCAGCCCGACCTCATTGCCGCTTAACCTGCCAAGATTCCGATATACCTGTTGAATTTCAGAATCGGATAAAGCTCTGTTGAGAATTGCGACTTCGTCGATAATGCCCTTGAAGCATGCTATCTCTGTTCCTGTATCTGCTCCGATTATTATCGCCTCAGGTTCGCTGGTAGCCGAAAAACCGGCCGCCGAGCTGTCTAAAACACCGTTAATATAAATATCCATATCTCCGGAAGCTTTGCCGACAACTGCGATATGATACCAATTCCCCGTCTCAATCTCACCCTTACAGTCGAAGTAATTGGCTCCGTCAAAGCCGGCCCTGATCTCCGGGACATCGTTTCCATCTGAATCAACTAATTCAATCCAGTTATTGTTGCTGCCTTCATCAATCAGGTAAACATCATGCGGCAGCGGATAGGCCTCCATATATATCCACAACATCTTGGTTTGTTCGGCGCCCAGATCGGAAATAGCGCTAACTTTAATATAATCCCCCTCTCCATCGAAGTAATATGCATTGCCTGATACGCCTTCGGTCAGGGTCGGCCCGGTTGGCAGCATTTCACCCGTCATAAGATAAAGCTGGGCGACCTCCTCTTCGGTCAAAGCCCGGTTAAAAAGCGCAACCTCGTCAATCATCCCGTGCCAGAAACCGCCGTTATGTTTGTCAATACCACCGATGTAAGCCGTCCCTGTAAATCCCTCTGCGGGTATGTTACCCTCTTCTCTTAGTCTGCCGTTGCGGTAAATCCTGCCGGCAACTCCATCGTACGTGATGGTTATATGTGTCCACGTGGTGGATTTGAGCCGCCAGTCGTAGTCACTGAATTGCGAACCATCGGCCCAGTTTGATTGCGACCATCCTGATTCTGATGATATTCTCTCGCTATCTTCGGCGCTTGTGGATAATATCGTATCAGTTTTTTCTCCCATAGGGTTCGTGGTCTCGTCTATCTTCCTTTTCTCGGCGCCTACGGATATGCCGCCTCTTGTGTTACCCTCGACCGCGTAGCAGTGTTCTTCATTATAAAGCGTAAATATACGCCTATTATTCATCGAACCGGCTTCCGGCACTTTCACCCATGCTGAAATAGTAAATCCGTCCAGATAAATATCCGGTATACTTATGTAATCATCATCGCCGTCAAAAGTCATCGCCCCGCCGAGTATCTCGTCTTTTGCGTACCTGGCCCCGTGTACCTGCCCGTGGATGTTGTTTCCTGAAATGTCGACAGCGATATTTGGGTCCTCACCTGTGGCAAATGAATAGTATAAAACCAGATTTTCAAGCGCGCTTGTCGGCGCCACTTCCGCTATTAAACCACCGCCTCCTTTTATTGGATAACCGTCGGCCACCTCTTTGGCCTCCCTTGGTTCGCCCATACCCAAAAGCCCTGACGTGTTTAATTCGCCCATATCCCCCCTGCCTTTTATAATTCTCTTAGCCGTGTCTTCTATATGCATCGCCACGGCGCCCGAAATTCCTTCGCCTGCTATTGCTATTTTAGTATCCGCTTCCGGTTTTTCAGTTTCGGTGATGCCTTCTTCTAACTCGGCGAAAACACGGCTTGCTATTGTCTTAACCGCCTTTGCAAATGGCTTGCCCCTGTCGTATGTGCCATACTCGTTTCTTGTTTTCTCTAATGATTCAAGGGCTTGTACTGCTCCCATCTTTGCCAGATAGTTGGCGGCTGCCACCTTGCTTTCGTATTCTCCTTCCTCCAGCATCGCCACTAATCCGTCAACGTTCCCGGCCTTGAACATCTGCTCGATATTCCCCAATTCCTTCTCGATATTCCCCCTTGTCTCCTGAGTTGCTGCAGATTTGACGTTCAAAGTCTTGTTATCGTCCTCCCCTCTCTCAGAGAAAGCTTTATCAAGACCTCTCTCATTTTCTGTAACGTTTTTCTCACCTGCCGGCTGGTCTGAGCCGGAGAAAAGATTAATCCCAATCAATATCCCGACAATTACAACTGCAGCCGCCGCTGTTACACTTATTTTAATGGTTTTCCTCCATACATCGGCCCCTGCAGCGCCCGGCGACTTGCCGGACTTCTCCAGCGCTCTCAAAGAATCCTTTAGGACTCTCTGGTCCATATCAGTGCTGGTTTTATCTTCTAAATCGCCAACTAAATTCTGGACATCTTTTAACGATTTCATTTTACTTCCTCACTATTTAATAAGGACCGCAGTTTATATAATCCGTAACGGTACCTTCCGTGAATCGTGCTGATTGAGACACCCTGCAGCTTTGCCAGTTCTTTGAATTTCATCCCGCCTTTAAGATGCAGCACAACTGCTTCTCGTTGCTCGTAAGGCAATTGGCTCATGGCCTCTCTCAATCGCGTTACTTCCTCTCTTTCTATTACCTGTTCTTCAGGATTCTCTGAATCCGGCCCGGCCGTATCCGCCGGATAAAGATGGTTTACTTGTTGTTTCCTTAACCTTATTGTGTCGACGGCAAGATTGCGCACGCACGTTGCAAGATAGTTCCTCAGATTTCCCGTGAGTTGGAACTTGTCGACCGATTGTGCAAAACATACAAACGTATCATGCACAACATCTTCGGCGACTGCCTTTTCGCCCAAAAGCGCCCTTGCCAGCGTCAGCAAATAATCCTTGTACTTCTCGTAGATGCGGCACATACCATCCTTGTTGCCGCGCTTGCATTTCAGAACAAGCAGCTTGTCTTCCAGCATTTAAGGCCTACCTAATTGCTGTCGAACCGACGATCGTCTTTATATATATAACGGATAACCTCCCCATTTTTATATAAAAAATCTTTCGTAATCTAATCAATAATCACTCATCATTAATCATTCGTGAGGGGACCCAGATGCCTTTTTAAAAGAATTCTAATCCTCCTCTGACGCATTTCTACCTGCGGTTCGCATTTTCTTTTCTCACTCCGGCACTTTTGTGCCTACGTGACACTGTACGATGCTCATCGCGGCCTACGGTAGAAATGCTATATTAAATATCATTCTGAGCGAAGCGAAGAATCTCCAAAAATTATCAATAATCAATAATCCTTAATCATTTATTTACCGGCCCATATATTCGCGGTGGCTTCCGCTCATAAGGTCCTTTTTAAGTGCCTGTACCGCGGCATCACAATGGTATTCGAAATCGTCACGCCCCTGTGTTATTACCGACCCTATAATCGCTCCTGTTTCGCTGTTTACTACCCGAACACGCAGCTTCTTTCCGCCGATACCACCGGTCGCGTCATAGTATGTACAAATGAAAAGCGCTTCGACTCCGAGGACCTGCTGTACCTTGGCACGGGTTCTCTCATCTAATCTGCCAAGCTGCAAATCCTGCTCCCTGATGATCTCTAGCAATAGGGCCCTTTCAACAAACGTAATCATTTTGCCGGGAAAGGCCTTGATGTACGAGGCCATAAATATCTGTTCCTGTTCAGGCGTCAGACCAAGCACTGCTAACCGTTCGAAGGTAATAAGTTCGCCTTTAGTGAATAACCCCTGCGTTTTCCGATGCGTATTCCGCGCGCACCCTGCTGAAACGGCCAGACTTACTACAACAAAAAACGCCGAAATTCTGCAAGCAGATGTAATCCGTTTTCTCATTATGTCACTCCTTGACAGCGTTTGAAAAAATCATTTGCCCATACTTGATATTTATCGTCCAGGCCGGCGGCTAATTTCAAATATTTATATTCCCATAAATTCTTATCTGCTTGCAATAAGCTAATTTCAAACTAAGGTTGTATTAGAATACACTACTATCGCTGCTTTGACAAGAACCAATACAAAAATACTGCCCTGCAATATCGTCCTTACCCGACCGTTAGCCCCGCCACCTGCCTGTCCGCCGAAGCCTCGGCGAAGGAGGATGGGCGGGGTTATCCTGAGCAACGTCGAAGAATTTATTTGGGGGTTGTCATTGCGAGGAGGCCGAAGGCCGACGCGGCAATCTCAATCCTTAATTCTTACTCCTTATCCCTTACTACTTTTGTCTTGCTCTTTGCCAGGTTCTCTGCTATTCCCCGCCGGCCCCTTCATGCTTTGAATTCTTGATAGTTCAAAGTGAATTTGGTATGATTATTGATAATCTAAGGGTAAATTTATGCTCTATAACCTTTTAAATGGTAAATCTGAATTGATATTGCTTGTCTTGCTGTTGGTCTTCCCGGCCGGGTGCTCTCAGGAAGAAGTTCCTGATAAGCAGGGCCCCACATCCGAAAAATCAATCCGGCAGCACGTTATGGAACAATATCAGACAATCAATCCTGCCGACTTCAGTGAATTCTCCGATGACTCACAGTATGATAGCTTCCGAAAGAATTTTCATAAGGTAAAGAAAGGAATGTCCAGGGCTGAAGTTGCTCAGGTCATTGGTTACCCAAAGTTCAACAGGGACTCTGACCGATGGGTTTGGAAGTTCAGAGATACGGGAATGGCGGACCTGGAGACCTATGTAATAGAGTTTTCGCTAGGTATAGTCACGGAAAGTTACTCTGCAGGTATCCACTATGCACCCCCGCAGTTCTAAGGTGTGCAAAAATACTTATCTGCCTAAGGCACTCGCACACGAAGAATCTTCTTACTACTTACTCCTTTTTTCCATTTTTTAATCTTTTTTAATTTGTTTATGTCTGCCCCGTGAGATAGCAAAGCGTTATCTCACAAAGTGAGTAAACATGAGATTTGAAATTGTTTGACGGGAATTGGGTATTTTAGTATTTTATGGCCGCAGTGAGGCGGATGTACAACTTGCAGAATCTCTTTTTTTGAGGGGAATTGGGAGTTCGGTGCTGGTAAAAATGAGAAGGGGATTTTAGCGAAAGGTTTATTAACAAGGGTAAGGGATAGTAGTTATGGATTACATGGATCAACTCGAACGTATCAAGAAGCTTTCAATCATTGCTATGTTTTCTGATGATGACCTTATGGATATTCTCGTTTTGAAGGGTGGAAACGCCATAGATATCGTTTATGGTATTGCCTCCCGATCCTCACTTGATCTGGACTTCTCTATAGCAACCGAATTTAAGGGGGGTGAGATGGATTTGATGAAATCCAGGTTCGAAAAAGTCCTGAATAAAGTTTTCGATGAAGCTGGTTACAGAGTATTTGATATCAAGTTTGGAGAAAGGCCTGAGGATAGTGGCCCGAAAGTACCCCCCTTCTGGGGAGGTTATAGATTGGAGTTTAAGTTAATTGACAAGATAAAGTATGCGGAACTGGACAATGATGTGCAACGTTTACGACTAAGCGCTGTGGATGTTGGCCCTGGGGCACGGAAAACGTATAGGATTGAGATCAGCAAGTGGGAATACTGTGACGGAAAGAATGCAGAAGAGCTTGATGATTATACTGTTTATGTTTATACCCCCACAATGATCGTTTTTGAGAAGCTGAGAGCGATCTGTCAGCAGATGCCGGAATACTCCAAATTTCTTGGAAAGTCTTACGAGACCGCGAGAGCAAGAGATTTTTTTGATATTCACACGGTTGTTGAACACTTCAACATGAACCTGACTACAAGTGAAAATCTTAATTTGTTGAGAGTCATATTTAAGGCGAAGGCAGTTCCTGTTAATTTGATTGGACAAATCAAGGAATTCAGAGAATATCATCGGCCGGATTTTATTGCGGTTGAGAATACTGTAAAGCCGAACACCAGAATAAAAGATTTTGATTACTATTTTGACTATGTGGTGAGTAAATGTAATAAGTTACTTGAGGCCCTTGGGGAAGTATAGTCGCCATTTTTTGGAGTAGTCGACTTCTTTCATTTGATGTATTAGGTAGAAATCGTATTTCATCTCTAATTGAGCCAGCAAGTCAATCTGTGATTCTTTATAAAGTCCTGCTGTTTCCAAATAAAATCCTATTGCTTGGTGGTATGGGTAGATATAGTTAATTTTTTTTAGAGAGGCGACCAGCCTGTTTATTGAAACCTTATTGCGCGCAAGTCGATATGCTTTTAAAACCTCAAACACACCGCCGGCATATTCTGGTCTCACGGTTATGTCGATCAGTGTTCGTTCGATATCGGTTAGAAGAATCTTTTCTCCGTTAGGCCCGATACCGTCAGTTACTCCGAGGTTGTCCGTAAACATACCATTGAGGAGGTGTATTTTTATGTTTTGGTACTCGGCTATGTTTTGGGAGAGTCTTGTTTTCCTTCTGAACGCCCAATCAATTCTGTTCTGTTCGAGTTTTTGTTTAGGGCGGGGCTTGGCTGTTTGTTCCCAGTTAATATATATTGTTTTTGGGATTTGTTCTGTTAGCTCATGGAAATACATAGCCGTATAGTGTGTGTAGTGGCAATTTGGTTTGATGCTGAGTAATAACTGGTATAGAGGTACATCTCCCCAGGTGTATCTCACTAAAGTTCCATAAGGAAATGGAAATGAGTGTTTCTCCAGCTTCGCATTCTGTATAAGGTACTTTATAAAATATGCTCGTGACATGTTGGCAGGCAGACGCCAAAAAATACGGTTTTCGTGGAAGATTTTGTTTAAGGTGGATAAGTCAAAAATATGCTGTGGGTAGTCTTCGAAAAGCGCAACAATGTCAGGCTTAGCTATTGATATTCTTGTTACGGCCATTTTTTAGTCATCTTATATTGGATGCTGATGATTTTCGTATTCCACTTATGAGTCTCTTCGATCAAATTGCATTTACGACCTTAAACTTAATGTATCATAGTATGAGGTATTTATATGTATAATATCGACACATTAATAGGTTAGCTATAGTATATATACTACAGCCAACCACATATGTTTCACAGTTTTTTCTTTAAAATGTAAGGTTTTATCCAAATTTTCGCTTTATTTGGAGCTTTTTGGCAAGATTGTCCAGACAAATATTTTATAGTATATATACTAAAAAATATTGGTCTTGAAAATCTCAGCATGTGCTATAACTATCTTTATGTAAAGGACTTATATCTCTAATGTCAAGTAGCCTCGATCGTGGGTTTTACCCTTTTCTTAATCAATAACGGGAAATAGCATTTCACATAGTATATATACTATGTGAAATTATAGCGTAGCTTTTTTCAATTCCCCTTCTCCCTTCTAAATTTCCTCTCAGCCGCATTTCTACCTGCGGTTCGCATTGTCTTTACTCACTCCGGCCCAAACGGGCCTTCGTGTACATGTTTGATGCGAATCGCGGCCTGCGGTAGAAATGCTGTTTTTTTCACTTCTCCCGAATCCCTGTAAGTCGTAGACAGGGATCTATACGTCTTTTTAAAACAAATCATCTGTTATTAAGGAAGGATGGTTTGAAGTTTTGTTTCTTTAAGAACCTTTAGTACTTCAGAATAAGTTCACCAATATAGCCTCCCACAATCCCTACTATGTCAATTTCTGAAAGAGTGACTTTACGCTCTTTCGGTTTCCAAAGCTCTTCTTTTACTCTGATGGCGCTGAGGACCTCTTTCATTAGGCTTATTTGATCTTGTTTATCGGTTCTCTTTAGGATGTCGTCAAGAGATTTTTTAATTCGCTTTCTCTCTTCTTCTGTTAGCAGGCTCTCATCGTTCCTCCTGTCTATGGCTGTAATATAATAGTTTTCTTGTGGAATATGAAATACATAGCCCCTGTCAGCGGCCTGCCTTAGCGCGTCTTCATAAACCCGGATACGCGTTGCATCCGGGTCTTTTTGATGGCCTATGATAGTGTGAATTATACTATCCATGCTGCTACTTAGGGAAGCCATATTTTTTGCCGCAATTTTATTACCCACTCTTTTGACGGTTTGATTGACTTTCTTTGCATCCGGCAAATCCTTAATTGAAGAATATATTAGAATCGTTATTATCAAGGTAATGGTGCTGATGATGGACACATATCTTCTCAAAATGTTAAAATCTTCTTTATTTTCAATGGCGATTCTTTTAATAAAGCCCTTGATTTTCGACAATACATCTGTAAACAAAATGTAAAACGTTATTATCGCAACTGCAAGCAACGGTAGAGCAATTGCTATAAAGACCACAATTGTCAACGTCTTCATCGGAACAGACTTTACGATTCCTGTTATTGCAATCACCGCCGTAGCAATGGCACCTATGGCGACCCACTTATTAGGTCTTTCCATTAAACACCTCCTAATCTCGCGAGAACACCGAAGATGTTCCCTATTCGCAAAAGCTCATTCTCCAAAATGGAGAAGGTTTTAACCAAGACGTGGTTCAAACCTAAGAAGAGATGTTAGTGTTTTTTAGAACAAAACTCTCAGCTTTATAGGTATCTTTGTCTAAAAGCGCATTTATAATTACCAGTCTCCTCAGTTCGCTCTTTGTATACTTTTCGAGGAGACCGTTATCTCTTTCAATCTGCTTTCTAACATCAGGTGACGGACTGTTCGCCAGCAAATCTTCATTATTCTTCTTAAGTAGGTTATTATAATAAATAGTACGGTTTATATCTCCCCGAAACTGCTTAAGCTCATCATCCAGGCTATCAAAATCCTGAAAGACACAGCGTATGAGATATGCTAAAGCTGCTGCTTTCCTATTTTTCCTGCACGCTTCCTGGGATTTTGGTACGGTTAGATTATCGCCGTATATCTCTACGCTTTTCCTGGATTCATCCAGTGCCAACTTAGTGTCGTTTAATAAATCCTCAGGCAACTCGTGAAGTTCAGACATCGAAACCTGTGTGCCGGCAAACTTTTGAGACTTAGATACAAATTGTCTTATGGTTTCCGCCGCTTCTTTTATAACTGTCTCAGCTTGGTCATCTGATTTCTTCAGAATATCCAACGCAGATGTTAGCTGCTTCCCCGGACTCAACTCTGGATATAGCAATCGAAGCAGAAAAGAGCAGCTTCTCTCTTCCATGTGTCCCCGGAATTTAAGCAATAAATACTCGTAATCTTCCTTTGCCCTTATGTAGTCATCTCCAGCCTCATTCTGCATCTCTACAAGAAGAATGATACTGTCATTTAAATTGTGCTTCACCAGTTCAGGAAGATTCTCTTTGGCATATAACATGACAGGAAGACAGACGCCTATTATGATCAGGCATATTAATATTATTATAATTTGTTTACTACGTATCCATTTAAGCATTATTTCACATCTTCCTTGTTTGTAAATTGAACTCAGTACTAAGATAAGACTTTAAAGAACCTTCCCTGGCTCTTTTCGGCCCTGTCGAATGAGTTGAAATCCTTTCAGATCGACCTTTACCGGCTTGGTAGTAATTCACAGCTTCTTTAGAGCTTCTTAGCCTCATTTTATAACCACTAAAGTGCCAAAAAAAAACACCCACTGGATTTGAGTTTGCCATCTAGTGGGTGGTTTACTTATTTCTTCTTAAATATAAAGCCAAGCCAAAAAATAGCAATCATCAACGACTACTCCTCTCCATTTTCTGAAAAATGTGAGTAAAAATACTTTTTTGTTTTTTGCAAAAAACCTCTTTTGATCTCCACATTTTCAAACTCGTTTTCCCTGAAAAACAACGATATCAGTACTAAAAAACGCGCTTTAATATTATATCGGCAAACATCTTAAGTCAAGTTAATTCCATTTTAAGCATCCGTCGAACTGCATTAGATACATAAGAATTAATGTTACGGAATAATACTCCTCCAAATAGTTATCTTCCGTGTTCTTATAGGCAAAGTTTAGCAAAGAAAGATACATTTGCCACTCTCCTTCACTCTGCCATAAAATGGCATTATACCACACTTTACAAGCATAGGTCAACTCTTTTATAGGACTAATCTCACTTTTTTACTCTCAACTGACCTTTTGTCAAAAACACATAAACCCATGCATATCAAAGACTTATCTTCAGATGATATTTCGATTAGCTCCTTTATCCAAAATAATTCTCCACATTTTTACCTTCCAAACAGCCAAGGCCTTCCTTTAACTAAAAACTCACTTTCCCATCTCCCTTACTGCTACAACTAACAATATGCCGATTCCACCACCCCAAATGTTGATGCTTTTTTCCTAAGTTTTTCAAAAATATTAAATTCTCATAACACAGTAACAGTATATATTATCAGGAAGGTACCGAAGAAAAAGTAAACCTTTAGTAAACGATTGTAAGCTTTTTTTGCCTTTTCGTCGCTAAATTATCCCTGTAATTGGTGCAATCCTCGATTAAACTTTATCGGATTCTGAAGCTGAATTTCTCGTTGTCATTCTATATGACTGGAATATGGTGAGTGTGGGAACGTGCTTTTTTAAATTATAGCATTTTTGAATGGGTATTAATTGCCAATCAACAATTGCTGAATTTAGAATTGAGAATGTGGAATTAACGATTAAAAAGCACTTTTTTGCCATTTTTCGCCGTTTTTTGTGCATTTCCACAGTCCCTGCATGCTTGAGGCAGGGATCCAGTTCTTTTTTTGCCAAAAAACACTGTTTTAGCCAGTTTACCCCGTTAGAAATGTGTCTTCCCTTTTTCTAATGCGGCGTATCTACGCATTTCTACCTGCGGTTCGCATTCTCTTTATTCACTCCGGCCCGAACGGGCCTCCGTGATACTGTACGATGCGAATCGCGGCCTCCGGTAGAAATGCTATATTTGTCTCCACGCAATACGCGATACTCAATACGCGCGACGAATTTGCCCTCTGTGGCTAATAATCCTCCATTTTTTAGCCTGCTTACAAAAAGGCCATTTCGTTGGCCTTGTGGTCGAAGGTAAAATTCTATGACAAAGCTTGCTTTGAGAGTTGAATTTACCGAGAACACCAAGCCGGCTAAAAACCTCTGTTAATCCTGTTATCCTGTCTAAATTTTCTTCGTGTTCTTCGCGTCCTTCGTGGTTAAATAATCAGTGAAATCAGTGAAATCCGTGGTTAACAAATAATTTTAAAAAAGTTCGAATTTTATTGAACATTCTGAGATAGTTTGGTATAATTACAATAGCCACAGAAGTGGCAGATAGCGGAGAACCGCAAGTTTAACCCTGTACCATTTAGGCGCGAGCCTATGCAAAATTGGTTCAGGGCACACAAAAAAGTCGTATTTTGTTAAATAAAAGCCATGTTTTTTTACACATTTTGGACTATAAATGACCAAAAAAGTACTTATTTTGCCAGCTTCTGAAAAAGGGCATTTTTCTTATGATATAACGCCGTCTTTTCGGCCTCAACCGGCGAGATACGCTTCACGCTTCACGAGATACGAATTATGCTCACTTTACAAGCAAATCCTGACGAGTACACCAAGCTGGCCAAAAACAATCTGTGTCACTCCTGTTAATCTTGTCAAAAAAACTTCGTGTCTTAGTGCCTTTGTGGCAATAAATCCATTTAATCAGTGTAATCCGCGATTAATAAACGATTTACGAAGTACGAAAGACTACGTACGAAAAAATAATAAAAATATGCAAAACAAAGCCAATTTTCTGGGTGAACAAATGAATGTAAGTTCTTTTATAACAACGAACTACGAACAACCAACTATGAACTATGAAATAAAAACAAACCCAATACAAACCCAATACAAAGCCAATTCAAACCCAATACAGAGCCAATACGAACCCAATTCAAACCCAAACAAACCCAATCTCAAACAGCCCCAAATGCAATGGTTTGCAAAGTCCCCGGCACTCACGGATTATCCATCTGGCGTTTCAGCGGCGTTGGCATTCCCTCGCGCGGTCAGATACAGCCAGTACGCCACGGCCACCAGCATTATCGTTCCAAGAACGCCGCCGTACGGCAGAGTGCGCTTGTATACATGTTCCAGATACGGCAGGACAACTTCATACCGCTTCAGGATTACGATGGGAACTGCCAGCACAATACCCATCAGTGCCTCGCCTGTTATCAGCCCGGAGGCAAACAGCAGCCCGTTCCGGCCCGATTTTTCCACTTGCTCGGCCGGCGTCGACCGTCGCTTGTGGAAACGCTGTATAATCCAATGGATGATTCCTCCGGCAAAAATCGGCACAGAAAGTTCCAGAGGAAGGTAAAAACCGATGGCAACCGCCAAAACCGGCGTACGGAAACTGCTTTTCTTGGCCTCCAGAATCAGGTCCAGAGCTATGATTGCAGCAGCGACCCCCATGCCGATATATGCATATTTCCACGGCATATCACCCTTGAAAACGCCCTTCGAGACCGAGGCCATCAGATTTGCCTGCACGGCTGCAAGGGCATCGGGGCTGGCCCCTTTCATTCCCCGAAAGCCGTAGGCCTGGTGGAGAAGCATAAGCACCGGTGCGATAACTATCGCGCCGGAAAGTGTTCCGACAATCTGCATGACCTGTTGTTTCCACGGTGTTGCGCCGACGATTCGCCCGGCCTTGAGGTCCTGCATGTTGTCGCCGGCAATAGCGGCTGCGCAGCAAACGACCGAGCCTATGATTATCGCGGCGGCCGGCCCTCCTTCTGCACCCTTGCCCATGAGCACTACAAGCAGCAGCGAGGAGACGAGAATCGTGGCGATGGTAATTCCGGAGATGGGATTATTGGAGGAGCCGACCAGGCCGGCCATGTAACCGGCGACGGCAGAAAAGACAAAGCCTGCAATCAGCATAACCGCGGCCATCGGCAAAGAAATTGTTACTTTATTGACAAAATATTGATAGACCATAAACAGCGGTACAATGGAGGCGATGATGAGCATGAGCACCCATTTCATGGACATGTCTTTTTCGGTTCTCTCGATTTCGCTGCCGCCCTGCCCGATAGCTCGGTAGGCTTCCAGCCCGCTCTTTATACCGCTGACGATGGATTTTCGCATCTTAAAGATTGTCCAGAGGCCGCCTATGAGCATGGCCCCGACGCCGATATATCGCGTCCGCTTCGACCATATCTGCCACGAGTATTCCTTTGCATCGACACGTTTGCCCAGCTTGGCCTTCACTCCCGCATTGTATTTTTCCACTTCCTCAATCTCTGCCGCCGGCGCGCTGCGATCGATGGTTTTGTATTCCAGTGTAAAGGCGTTCCACGCATCCGGATTTTCAATTTCACTTTCCAGTTGATATACGGGCCATTCGTTTTGCCCGGCTATAGCGGGGATGGCGGCGTACCAGTTTGCGGCACCGCCGAGGAAAATGAGTACGGCGATGTTGAGCCCGACGATGTATCCAACCGACAGAAGCGCGGGGCTGAGATTAGAGCCGCCGTAAAGAAGTGTTCTTTTGATGCCTCTTGCGCCTTCGAGAACTTCCGGCCACAGCCCGATGCCTTTTGCTCCGACCTTGAACAAAGCGCCTGCCAGGGCCGCTTTGGCAATGATCCAAACGCCCTTTCCGCCTTCCTGTCCTGTCTCGAGCACCTCGGCCGTTGCTATACCCTCGGGAAACTGAAGGTTGCCTTCGACGATGAGAGAACGCCTCAGGGGAATGGTAAACAGCACGCCCAGCAGGCCACCGAAAGCGGCAATGATAGTGATCCACAGGAAGTTTTTACCAGCAAAATTATCCCAGTAGCCGAGGATGACAAGCGCCGGCAGTGTAAATATCACCCCTGCCGCCAGCGATTCCCCCGCCGATGCTGCCGTCTGGACAATGTTATTTTCGA
>Ga0209536_100010268_pt1 | contig 13829 bp, 10 predicted proteins | sample DeeMarSeWOR28_12_FD_187461 | JGI IMG/M metagenome (GOLD analysis project Ga0209536, IMG submission 187461) | Marine sediment microbial communities from White Oak River estuary, North Carolina - WOR-2-8_12 (SPAdes) (version 2) | ecosystem: Environmental > Aquatic > Marine > Intertidal zone >...
AGGCTGCCGGTGCGGCTGCTGAATTGTCTTATAGCCGTGATAACGAAATACAGGCCGACCAGCTGGGGTTGATCTATTTGAATGATGCCGGCTACAACGGCGAGGGGCTGCTTAAGATTTTAAAAAAGATGCGCAGCAAACAGTGGTTCGGTACCGAACAGATTCCGACCTATATGCGGACCCACCCGGCCATCGATGAACGTATTGCCTATCTTGATTCCCAGTTGGCGAGCACGCCCAAAAGCACTAAAACACAGCATCAGGTAAATCCCGATGATTTCATCAGAGCGCACACCTATTTGATCACCCAGTATGGTGATGAGAATCTGGTTTTAAAGTTTCTTGAAACAGAGGTGAAGCAACATCCTGAAGATCCCATGGCCCATTACCGTTACGGGCTTATTCTGGCCCGGGTCGGCCGCAGAGCCGAAGCCATTGAACACCTCAGAACAGCATTGCAAAAGCGCGCCTTTGATCCGTACATGTTGCGGGATGTCGGCCGGGTTTATTACTTGGACGGTCAACTCGAGCAATCCTTAAAAATGCTGCAAACAGCCCGTAAAAGGATGCCGGATGATCCTGATTGCGGCGTTTTTCTGGGACAGACTTACATGGCCATGGGATCCTACGATGAGGCTTCTGCTGTTTTGCGGGAGGTCATCGAAAAAAATCCGGGCTATACTAAAGTGTACTATATTCTGGGTCAAAGCCTCGGCAAACAGGGGAATTTGGCCGATGCCCATTATTACCTGGGAATCTACCATTACCGTAAAAGAGACTTCAAGACGGCCGTCGTGCAATATCGACAGGCCCTGAAGTATACCCAGGATGAAGAACGGCGGGCCACCATAGAGGAGCGCTTAGAAAAGCTGGAAAAAGCCCTGGCTAAGAAGCTGAAAAGACAAGGATAATAATCCTCTGCGGATGATTGCTAACTGCGGTCAAAATGGGAAAACTGCATCGAAAATGTTCCCCGGCCCTGGGTTGCGGAACGCAGGTTTGTCGAATAGCCGAACATCTGTGACAACGGCACGGTCGCATTGATCACCTGAACCCCGCCTTTGTGTTCAATGGATTCTATTTTACCGCCCCTCGAATTCAATTCGCCGATGACATCGCCGATGAAAGCCTCGGGCACATAAATTTCCGCGGTCATAATCGGCTCCAACAAAAACGGATTGCCTGCATTCATAGCGTCTTTGCATGCCATAGAGGCGCTGACGGTAAAAGCCAGTTCAGTTCCCAACGATTCCTTATAATTGGCATTTGTCAGTCTAACCTCAACATCCACCACTGGATATCCCATCAACGATCCGCTTGCGAGGGATTCCCAAACACCTTTTTCAATTGCAGCAATGAGCATATCCGGTAGGTCATCACTTGAGATGTCGGCCACAAATGTATTGCCGCTTCCCCGCTGCAGCGGGGTCATGCTCAGCGACACGTCGGCAAAATGGCGCTGCCCGGCAATTTCTTTGTCAAAGACGGTGGTGGCTGTCGCTGGTTTTTCGATCGTTTCGCGGTAAACGACCTGAGGCTTGCCTACGTTCACATTGGTGTGGAACTCGCGCTGCATGCGGCTGATGATAATCTCAAGATGCAATTCGCCCATGCCGGATAGAATGGTTTGACCGGTATCCTCATCTTTGCGAACGACTAATGTCGGATCTTCTGCCACAAATTTGGCCAGAACCGTATCCATTTTTTCCTGATCCGCATGGGTCTTGGGCTCCACCGCAATGGATATAACCGGTTCATAAAATTCTATTTTTTCGAGTAAAATCGGATTGTTTTGGTTGCATAACGTTTCGCCGGTAGAAGAGTCCTTGAGGCCCACAATCCCGACAATACTCCCTGCCCCTGCGGTGGCCACCCGTTCCCGTCGGTTGGCATGCATGTTTAGAATACGCGCGATCTTTTCCTTTTCATTGCGAGCCGGATTATAAACCTCCCCACCGGTCTTTATTTTTCCGCTGTAGATTCGGATGTAGGATAATTTGCGACCCTCCATCATCGACACCTTGAAGATGAGGGCCGCCAGCGGTTCGGAATCTTTGGGGCGGCATTGAATCATCTGGCCGGAATCAGGGTGCATTGCTTCAATCGGTGGAATGTCTAACGGGCTGGGCAAAAATTGGGTAATGGCATCGAGCAGTGGTTGAATACCCTTATTTTTTAAAGCCGCACCGCACAGCAATGGCACTAGTTTCAAATCAATTGTGGCTTGACGTATGGCCCCGAGCAATGCGGCTGTATCAACAGCAGTTTCGGCCAGATAAGACTCCATGATGTCATCATCAAATTCCGCCACGGTTTCAAGCAGTTTGTCGCGGTATTCTGCGGCCGTGGCCGCAAGCTCGGCTGGGATCTCCTCTTCTTCAAATTCGGCGCCAAGCGTATCTGCATCCCACACGATCTGCTTCATCTCGATCAGGTCGATAACGGCTTTGAAATTATCTTCTGATCCAACCGGAAGCTGCAAGATCAGCGGATGGGCGTTGAGGCGCTCTTCAATCATCTTGACGGTGCCGAAAAAATCAGACCCAATGCGATCCAATTTGTTAATAAATGCGATTTTGGGCACCTTGTATTTATCGGCCTGGCGCCACACGGTTTCAGACTGAGGTTCGACGCCTTCAACCGCACTGAATACACCGATGGCGCCATCGAGTACCCGCAATGAACGTTCGACTTCGATGGTAAAATCAACATGCCCGGGGGTATCGATGATATGAATTTCCGTATTTTGCCAGTGGCAGGTGGTGACGGCAGAAGTAATCGTAATGCCTCTTTCCTGTTCATCGGGCATCCAATCCATCACCGCCTCACCGTTATGCACTTCACCGATTTTATGGGAGCGACCGGTGTAATATAAAATCCGCTCGGTAACCGTGGTTTTACCGGCATCAATGTGGGCGATGATGCCGATATTGCGGATATTTCCGATTTTTACGTTCGCTTTCATCGTATCAATAACATATTCGCTTTAATGGCTGTCTGCAAATCAATATGACCGGCGAGGGTCTTGGCTTCATTCCCGTTGATCAGAATTTTGACCGCTTTAATCTTGGGCACATTCAGTACCAATGAATTCACGATTGAGTAGATCGTCAGTAATTCAGCCTGGATGCCGCCCGGATGACTTTCAGTGATAGCAGATGTGAGATCAACAAAACATATACCTTCCGGGGTGACAAAAATTGTCCGAACAGCGGTTGCCGCCGGAAGGGTGCGTGCCAACCCTTGTTGAGGGCCTTTTATGAGCGCTTCAATGATACTTCTGGCTAAAAATTCAGGATCTTCGGAAATTTGCAAAACACGATTTTCAGCCATGAGGAATTGATTGTCTTTATCGGAAAAATATAAATGAACCAGCGTCGTCTGCGACTGGACTGCGGTCGCGGGCCGCACAGTTTTTTTAAACTTGCTTTGAACCCTGGCATCATCGGATCTCATAACCATCACTAGCAGCAACACCCCAATCCCCACTATTGATGCGAATGCCAGATATCCAATATGATGTTTTGCCATCATCATGCAGCCGGGGTGAAGGTGTTGGGTCTGTAAAATAGAACCAGATTTTTTAAGCACCGATTTTTCAGTTTGACGCGCACGGGGCAGGAATGATATCAGAAGCGCCTCATTAGAAAGTAAGAGGGTTAGCCACCGGCTAACCCCTACCGCACGAAAAAAAAGTGGAGCTGATCGGGATCGAACCGACGACCTCATGACTGCCAGTCATGCGCTCTCCCAGCTGAGCTACAGCCCCACACGAGCGAAATTATTTAGCATTTGGTTTTTGGAGTGTCAACAACTATATTTGGTGAAAAGGGTGTGGCAGCGCCATTTTACAATCTCTATCGCAGTGATTTGCCGGTGGTGCCACGGCGGATAAGGTGGGTTGACATAAATTTAAATAATAAATATTATTGGTATGTTATATATTATTTGGTTTTGTCGGCCATATATACAAAAATAGATCAGATGCTAGAGCCAATCGGGAAAGAAGAATGAAACGCCATACAATTTCACCAAACGGGTTCTGGGGTGAACCCACCAACTCGGATGTGTACAAGGAATTTGATGCCACCGAGCTTTATTGCCCGAAATGTAAACAATCCGCACCGGTTCGCAAACGGCTTTTGCTCGTATTGCCTGAAGGTGACAAGTACGAATACTTGTGCGCTTACTGCTCCGAGACAGTTGGGACCAAAATTGACAAACAGGAAAAGCCGTTAACCCTTATTACCTAATTTTGTGCTTTCTTTCTTTTGTATTTTCATGGTATTTTTACTAGAGTAAAGGTTCCCAGTTCAAAGTTCCCCGTTCAGGGTTATTCCAGCTTTGAACCTTGCCTGCCGCGGCGAAGCTCAATAGAGCGAAGACGGGTGAACCTTGATCCTTTGAATCTAATTAGGAGAAGAATTAAATGTTAAGTATTATGCGTAAGCATGCCAGCAGCTGGATTATCAAATTTATGCTGGCAGCCATTATCGTTGTGTTTATCCCCTGGGGCGTTCAAAGATACACCTCCGGTCGATCCAGCCGAGTAGCCGAGGTCAACGGAACTATCATTACATTGGATGACTATCGCAGCACATATACTAACCTTGTTGAACAGGTGCGGCAGTCATTCGGCAACAATGTCAATGACGAGCTGATCCAATCGTTAAATCTGCCAAAGCGCGCGCTGGATCAGCTGGTTGACCGGGCGCTGATGCTTCAAGCGGCCGAAAAACTCAAAATAAAGGTGTCGGATGAAGAGCTTACCCGATCCATTGGCAACATCGGCGCCTTTCAGACTGCCGGTGTGTTTGACAACCAGCGCTATCTGAACACGCTGAGCCGCAACCAGCTTTCCCCTGAAACCTTTGAAAACCAGCAGCGCGAAGCGATCACGATGAATAAGCTGCAGAATTTTATTGCCGGTACTATCAAAGTGTCCGATATTGAAGCGCAGCAGTGGTACAAATGGAACAATGCCGAAGTCGATATTGATTATGTTTTATTGGAACCACAGCAGATCAAAAACATAGAACCCACAACGGATGAGATCGAGGCCTATTTTGAAACGCATAAAGAAAAATATAAAACAGATCCTGAAATTAAAGTTCGCTATGTGTATCTTAACCCTGAAATCTATGTGACCAAAGTGACGGTTTCAGAAGAAGATATTGCCGATTATTATGAAAGCAATCTGGAACAATTTAAAAGTCCGCAAACGGTTCAGGCACGGCATATTTTAATCAAAGTCGATCAGAACGCAACATCTGAGAAAGTCGAAGAGGCCCGTTTAAGAATCGACGAGGTTTATAAACTGGCAAAGGCCGGTCAGGATTTCGCCGAACTTGCCAAGCAATATTCAGAAGGTCCCACCAAAACAAAAGGCGGCGATCTGGGAACTTTTCGCCGGCAAGATATGGTGAAGCCCTTTTCAGATAAGGCTTTTGCCATGCAAGCCGGTGACATCAGCGAACCGGTGCGCACCGATTTCGGTTGGCATATTATTAAAGTCGAACAGGTAAATCCGGCCACTACCAAATCTTTGGATGAAGCCCGGCCCGAGATTGAAAGCAAACTGAAAGCCGACCGGTCAAGAAACCTGGCCTATGATGAAGCCGAGGCGGTTTTTGACGCCACTTTTGAAGGTCAAAATCTGGTCGATCTGGCTAAAGCGCGCAATATAAATTTGATCGAGACAGATTATTTCACCGAGAAAAAAGGACCGCCAGGGACCCAAAACGCCCGGCAGTTGGCAGCGGCGGCATTTAAATTGCCTCTCAATGAGGTTAGTGAAATTCAGGATATCGGTGGTGGGTATTATTTGATTGAGGCCATTGAAAAACGCGCGGCTCAGATTCCGGAGCTTAAGGACGTCGAATCTGCCGTCAAAAAAGATCTCATTGAAGAAAAACAGGATGCCGAAGCCCTGCGACAAACCCAGTCTATTATAGCAGAGCTAAAAGATTCAGCATCCATTGAAACCGTCGCCGGTAAGTTCAACCTGAAACCGCAAACCACGGGGTTTTTCAAGCGTAGCGCTTCGATACCCGGTATTGGCTACGAACCCAGTATTGCGCAGGCGGCCTTTAAGCTTTCAGAAAGCAATTCATTTCACCAAGATGCCATCAAGGGTCAAAAAGGCTATTACGTGATCGGCTTTCGAGAGCGCAAAGAACCTTCTACAGAAGGATTTGAAAAAGACAAAGCAGATATTAAGGCACGTCTGTTGCAGCAAAAAGGCTTTAAAACAGTTGAAGCGTGGCTGACCCGCATAAAAGATCAAAGCGAAATAATTATCGAAGATGGTTTCTGGAAAAGTTGAATATATCAGCAGATGGCCAGCAATTTTACGACGGGTTAGGCGTTTATTCCTGGATTTTACACGAGTCGGAGGTTTTCATATGCAAGGCACTTCAGGGCGAAGCTATAGTTAATCTATGCTTCGCCCTGAATAACACAGCAGATGAAAGCCTCCGGCTCGCCCGACTTGTTGGGGCGTAGCTGAAAGCGAAGCCCAAAGGGTGAAAATTAATGCGATAAAAGGATATTCATCCATTATACAAAAAATGTATTTTGGCGTGCTTCTATAAATTGCTTGACGTGCTACTCTTAAATGCAATCTATATTTCGCATTAATTTTCATGTAAAATTCAGGTAACAATAGGAGAATCAAGATGCACGATGATGCACCTTACAGCCACTCCGGCAGTTCTCGCCATATGACTAAAAAATGTCCCGAGTGTTACACGTACCTGCCGTTGCATACAAAGAAATGTCCGTCGTGTAATACCAAGCTGGGCGAGGTCGATAAGCTCGGTTTTGCCACACGACCCTTTGACTGGGCGGGCTACCTCATCGCCATTTTGTCCATTGCCGGGCTGGCCGTATTTATATGGTGGGGATTTTTTAGAGACTAGCGGTATTCATAACCTTTTTCAAGGATATCATCGGGGATGTTATCAAGAAAACGGGATGGCTGGTTCAAGATCAATCCTGTACTGCGATCATATACATTACTCGGATACGAAAAAAACAAATTCTCCTTAGCCCGGGTGGCGGCGACATACATTAATCTAAGCTCTTCTTCAAGCTCGTCTTCTTTATGCAAGGAATGCACCGAAGGAAATCTGCCGTCCAGCGTCCAGATAACAAAAACGGTGCGCCACTCCAATCCCTTGGCAGAATGAATCGTTGACAGTGTTAAGCGCTGCGTATCCAGTGTCTCCGCGTATAGTGAGTTTTCAAAACTGGTTGTCGGCGGTTCCAATGCCATGTCCGTTAAAAAGGCGTCGAGACTTTTGTAACGATCCATTATATCAACGAGATGCTCCAGGTCCTTAGCGCGACGCGGGTGGTCATCATAGCTATTTTTTAAAATCGGCATGTAATAATCAACAATAGCTTGTCCCATTTCACAAACGGTCATCGGTTCGCTGTCCAGGTCTGCAATGAGCGTTTTAAGGCGCTCAAGTCCTTTGTTACTGGCCACATCGGCCGATAGCAATCCGGTGTAGCCCGCTTTTTCTGCCAGAGTGGCTTCAAAAATTTTTTGGGCCGTCTTGGGCCCGACTTTTTCAATGAGCAGTAGTATCCGGTACCAGCTGATGCGATCATAGACATTGGCCATTACACGCAGGTGCGCTAAGACATCCTTTATATGCGCTGACTCAACAAATTTAAATCCACCCATCTTAACAAAGGCAATGCCCTCCCGGCTGAGTTCAATCTCAAGATCAAAAGAATGAAAACTGGCGCGAAACAAAACAGCGATTTCATCCAAAGGCACTGCTTGTCGTTGAAAATCTTTGATCCGATCCACGACAAAGCGGGATTGGCTGTATTCATCTTCGGCATTCACCATTACCGGTCTGGCGCCGTCTTTTTTTTGCGAGAACAAATTTTTGGTAAATTTTTCCCGGGCGCGTTCGATGATGGTATTGGTTAAGGTTAATACCGGTTGATTACTGCGATAGTTTTCTTCCAGTGATACGATTCGCGTGTCTGGAAACTGCTTTGGAAAGTCGATAATGTTTCTGAAATTGGCGCCACGAAAGGCATAAATGCTTTGTGCATCATCACCCACAACCATAATATTTTGGTTTGAGCGGGTCAGCATGTACAATATTTCTGCCTGAATGGTATTGGTGTCCTGATATTCGTCCACCATGATATATTGATATCGTGAGACGATACGATCTTGCGCATCAGGATAATCACTCAATAAACGGCGCAGGTAGACGAGCAAATCGTCGTAGTCGAGAAAGTGGTGTTCCTTTTTGCGGATTTCAAATAACTGATAAAGACGATTGATGGTTTCCATATGAGATTCAAAATGGGGGTAGTCGATCTCAATTATCTCTTCAAGTGACAATCCCTTGTTAACGGCCCGGCTAAAAATGTCTACCAAAGTTTTGCGCCTGGGAAACGATCGATGCTGGGTGGCAGGCTGCAATTCTTTTCGCAACAGACCGATTAAACTTTCTGAATCGTTGCGATCTAAGATTCCAAAGGCGGGATTCAAACCCATATAGGAAGCATATTGACGCAGTGTTGCATTGGCAAAGGAGTGAAATGTACCGCCTGCTATTTTCCCACAACGCTCATCAAGCAGTTGTGAAGCTCTACGAAGCATTTCCTGGGAGGCCTTACGCGTAAATGTCAACAGAAGAATAGCAGCCGGAGGTATACCTTTTTCTACCAGATAGGCCGCCCGATAGGTCAGCGTTCTTGTTTTACCGCTTCCGGCACCGGCGATGACTAGCAAAGGCCCCTCTGTATGAGTAACCGCTTCCAGTTGAGCTGGATTCAAAGCCTGCACATAGTGTTTTTCAAACTCGATATTACTTTTCTCCATTATCTTCGCTCATATTGACTTTTGCCGATGCTGTCTTACCCTTCGAGTAGTTGTTCTTCATATAAAAATGTTTCCAAGAGGGAGGGACAAATAGAATGAAGAGAATAAAAACGCAATTGAAAACAATCTCAAGATCCCTTGCCAGCCTGTCTAAGCAGGTAGATAGAATTACCAAACAGGTTGACAAACTCCAACCGGCAAAAAAAGCAGCACCCGCCAGACGTAAAAAAACAGCTCGCAAAGCCGCTGTTCGCAAAAGAACTTCACCCGCCCGGGGTAAGACGGTACTGGATAGGGTTTACGGTGTTATTCGTCGCAGCCCCAAAGGGGTTTCGATTGCCACCTTGAAAAAAAGAACCGGTCTTGACTCCCGGCAGCTCAGCAATGCACTGTATAAACTTTCAAAAAAACAAATGGTGCGTGCCAAATCTCGCGGCCATTATGTGAAAAAGTAAACCAGCGCCGATCCGCACAACCTTGCGGCGAAGTTAAACTTCTCAAACAAAATAGTCTTCTGCGTGCCACCCTTCATATCGGGCAGCAGAAGACTATTTTTTTTATACCGAAACCATTTTTTGCGGGCAGCAAACAGTTGTTGCCACCCATATCTTTCGTTCATATCTAAAGTGATTTAATCAAATGCTTTTTTCGGCTCAAAGCGAATGACGCATTTTTCAGACCGTTTCTAGCATGTTATGCGGATCTTTTCAACACGCACATGTTTTCAATCGGCAAAATAGTGCTTATGATAACCACTTTAAACACCCTGGAGTTAAATTAGTTGACTCGATGGTTGCTTGAACAGTCTTCATTTGATATGAACAGAGTTCCAATTTTGTCTGGAAAGGATCATCCATGAATTCAAAGCAGAGTACAGATGATCTCTCTGCTATCGATCGCATCTGGAAATCGTTTGCATCCGTCAAACTCACCATTGCACTGCTGCTGAGCCTGGCAGCGACCTCGATCATTGGTACATTGATTCCGCAAAATGAGGCACCAGGAGCCTATCTACAGACCTTTGGCGAAACATTGTACCAAATCTTTTCACTGCTGGGTTTGTTTGACATGTACCATTCCTGGTGGTTTCGGGCCTTGATTCTACTGTTGGTGGTCAACATCATCGTCTGCTCTATTGATCGATTGCAAGCCACCTGGAAAATTATCTTTGCCCGAAATCCGCGTTTTAACATTACCCGCTACCGGCAACTTAAAAATAAGACTGAATTTAATGCAGATGGTGCCGATGCATCGTTAATAGACCGATATTTACCGGTTATCTCCCGACGGTTTCGATACCATCGAAGGGAAGAAACCGATCAGGGATTTGCCATATACGCTGAAAAAGGGCGCCTGACGCGGTTGGGTGTCTACGTTGTGCATTTGAGTGTTGTGGTCTTGTTGATCGGTGGACTGATTGGCTCTATTTTCGGATTTGAGGGGTTTGTCAACTTAGGCCCCGGTGATTCGGCAAGCACCATTCGGTTGCGGCATAACAATCAGATATTGCCGCTGGGCTTTGAAATCCGCTGCGACGATTTTAAGGTCGAGTTTTATGATACCGGTGCCCCCAAAGAATTTCGCTCCAGCTTATCGATTCTTAAAGAAGGCAAAGTCGTCGAACAAAAAGATATCATCGTTAATGATCCCTTGCGTTACGAAGGCATCAGTTTTTTTCAGTCCAGTTATGGTAACCTGCCGCCAAATGAGGTCATCTTAAACTTTACCAGTCAGGCGACCGGTATGATTTACAGTCAGAAAGCTGCCATTGGTACGCCGGTCGTGATCCCTGAAGATTTGGGGACATTTACGCTGAAACAATTTACGCGTCAGGCCGATTTCAGAGGACATAATATCGGTGAAGCCTTTATCGGGGTGTTAACCCCCCAGAACAGCCAGCCGGTTGATGTGACATTGCCCCTGAAGTTTCCAAGCTTTGATAAAATGCGCAAAGGTGATGTGTTTATCGCCATCGCCGATTTTGTGCCGCGCTATTATACCGGGCTTCAAGTCAGCAGAGACCCAGGCGTCTGGGTGGTGTATTTTGGTTTTATTTTAATGATTATAGGCATTTACATTACATTTTTCATGTCTCATCAGCAAATCTGTGTCGAGGTTACACCGCATGACCTAAAAAGTCAGGTGATGGTTGCTGGGACTTCCAATAAAAACAAAATGGGAATGCAAAAAAAGGTGAAACAACTTGCCCACCAACTGGCGAATAGGGCTTCTGATAATAAATAGATGTTTCCCATTGATAGCGAGTTGTTGACATATCGTCATCAAAAAGAGACCGCTAGAGGACAATCATGAACAGTTCACTTATCTTATCCATTATTACTTTTGTTTACGGACTGGCCGGGTTTTTGTATATTTTTGCATGGATTTTTAAAAAACCGGCCGCCGGCAAACTGGCATCATGGGTGGCCATCATCGGCCTGACGGGCAACACGGTGGGCATTATATTACGTTGGGTGGAATCCTACCGCATGGGAATCGGGCATGCACCCTTTTCCAACCTTTACGAATCATTGGTCTTTTTTGCCTGGACGATTGCATTGATTTATTTGGTGATTGAGCGCAAGGCCGCCAACCGATCTATTGGCGCATTTACCATGCCGATCGCCTTTTTGGCAATGGCCTACGCTTCTCTTAAAACCGGCATTAGCAGCGAAATCCAGCCACTCATTCCAGCCTTGAAAAGCAACTGGCTGATTGCACACGTGGTTACCTGCTTTATTGGTTATGCAGCTTTTGCCACCTCTTTTGGTATCGGTGCCATGTATCTGATGAAACAGGGAAGGGATGCGGAAGAGGTAACCTGGTTGGATATTGCCAAACCGTTGACACTGTTTGTTTTCGTATTGCTCTTTAGCCGGGTCCTGCTGGTGGGAAACTGGGCCATGGCGATAATTATCGCCTTGCCGCTTTGCCTCATATTTTATCTTGCCGTTTTCCTTACCCGTCGCATGCCGGCTGATATGAAAGACCGGTTGTTGGGTGTTTTTCCGGAGGCGGCCATCTTGGATGAACTCAATTACCAAGTGACACTTTTCGGATTCCTGTTTTTATCGATCGGTATCATCAGTGGCGCAGTCTGGGCCAATTCCGCCTGGGGACGATACTGGGGCTGGGACCCCAAAGAAACATGGTCCCTGATTACTTGGTTTATATACGCCACCTTGCTGCATGCGCGTCTGATGCGCGGCTGGCGGGGGCGGCGTATTGCCTATCTGTCGCTGGTGGGATTTGCGGCGGTTTTGTTTACCTATTTTGGTGTCAATTTACTACCCGGTCTACACAGCTACGGTGCTTTTAGCCAATGATTTTGCTTGACAAAATCGCGCTATTTAAGGTAATAGAGTCACCTTTGCCGGAATGTGATGAAAGCTGCCTGTCGCATAACTCACTGTAATCGCATCAATTTTATATATTCGGCCCTTGCCGGTGTTAATGGGTGCCGGGCGGCAAATGTGTGTAGAGACTTGTTTCCATAAACCAAGATAACGATGGAGTTTATATGACGACAGAGGAACAAGCCAATGCGGCCATAGCGAAAGATCAACAATCGACAACACCTTCCACTGAAAAAACCCCACCTGACAAAACCGATAGCGCCGGCGCCGGCGGCCCCATTATTCTTTTTTTCATCATCGGGCTGATTGCCAGTCTGCTTGTCGGATGGGTGGTTTTCCCCAAGCTGCTGTATTCCCAGAAGAACCAACCCATAGACTTCAATCACGCTTTGCACAACGAGCTGGTCGAAGATGGTTGCGAAAGCTGTCATTTTTTCAGAGAAGACGGCTCTTATCACGGCGTACCCAAGCTTGAGCAGTGCATTGAATGCCATGAAGAGGTCAACGGCGAAGATCCTGAGGAAGCTCGGTTTGTAAACGAGTTTGTGGCGATTAATCGGGAAGTTCCCTGGTTGGTGTATTCACGGCAGCCCCAGAATGTATTCTTCTCCCATGCGGCCCATGTGAAAATGGGAGAAATTGACTGTGTGGTCTGTCACGGGCATATCGGCGAATCGGAAAGCTTGCCGATTTATAAAGAAAATCGCATCTCCGGGTATAGCATTGATATTTGGGGCAGAAGAATTTCCGGTATCAAGCGCAACTCCTGGGATCGCATGAAAATGGATGATTGTGCCGAATGCCACCGCAATGAAGGCGTCAATCAAAACAGCGTTCAAACCTTGCGGGGGGGCTGTTTTGTGTGCCACCATTAATAAAGGTTTGTCGATGGGTTGGCGATCAGTGGCAGATCGTTTTTCCAATGATGAATGACTTTGTCAGAACAGGGAAAAGTAAATGAAAGTAGATCGAAGAAGTTTCTTGGCGTTCGTTATCGGCGGTGCCGCCGGCACGGCGCTGTCACCGTTGCCCTGGAAAGTCACCGATGACATATCCATCTGGAGTCAGAATTGGCCCTGGATACCGATTCCGCCAAAAGGTGCTATCAACCGGACCCGTTCCGCCTGCACCCTGTGTCCTGGCGGCTGTGGGATTTCGGTAAAAAAAGTAGATGAACGGGTGATTAAAATCGAGGGCCTGGAGGGGCATCCCGTTAATGATGGAGGGCTTTGTCCCCTGGGAAACAGCGCTGCCCAACTCCTGTATGGTCCCAACCGTATCCGTACCCCTTTAAAAAAGATCGACGGCCGCTGGCAAAAAATAACGTGGCAGGACGCGATCAGCGAAATTGCCGCCCAATTACAGCAGCTGCGTGATGATGGATCGGCGCATACCGTCGGCTGGATAGCGGGATCCGATCGGGGGACGGTCCCGGCATTATTCAACCGCTTTTTAAGCGTTTACGGGTCCCCCAATTTCTGGCGAATGCCGTCAATATGGGATTCATATGAGCTGGCGCTGTACCTGACCCAAGGCACCCGCTCCATGGCCGGATTCGATATCGAAAATGCAGACTTTATTCTTAGTTTTGGCAGCGGTCTGGTTGAAGGCTGGGG
>Ga0209536_100010269_pt1 | contig 13828 bp, 12 predicted proteins | sample DeeMarSeWOR28_12_FD_187461 | JGI IMG/M metagenome (GOLD analysis project Ga0209536, IMG submission 187461) | Marine sediment microbial communities from White Oak River estuary, North Carolina - WOR-2-8_12 (SPAdes) (version 2) | ecosystem: Environmental > Aquatic > Marine > Intertidal zone >...
AACCTTATCCACAACTCAGCGTTACACTCATCTTAGCGTGGACAAGCTAATGGTTGAGTACGACAAGGCGCACCCACGCAGTCGGTTGAAGCGGAAGGATCAGAAATAAGCGGTCTGAAATTCGAGATCTGAAGCACGAAATCCGAAACTGTTCTCAAATTCTCGAAGTTCAACTGCCCAAAACCTGTAGGGCAAGTCCTGTTCTGAGTTGTTTTGAGCGTTGGAGAATCAGGGTTTGGGATTTGTTTAGATTTCGATATTCAGATTTGATGAGTTTCTTTGAGGAACCAATTACTTGCATAGTGTGAAGGTTATGAAGGGAACGACCATACTGGTGGTAAGAAAGGGTGGTCGGGTGGTGGTCGCGGGTGATGGCCAGGTGACCATGGGCGATACAGTGCTCAAGCACCAGGCGCGTAAGGTTCGCCGCCTCTTCAATGGCAGGGTCATCGCCGGGTTTGCCGGCACCACTGCTGATGCCTTCACGCTCTTTGAGAGGATTGAGGCCAAGTTGGAGCAATATAACGGCAACCTGAGGCGGGCGGCTGTTGAGCTGGCAAAGGACTGGCGCACCGACAGAATACTCCGCCGTTTGGAGGCGCTGCTGGCCGCGGTGGACCGTGACGACTCCCTCGTCATCTCCGGTACAGGGGATGTGATTGAGCCGGATGACGGTTTGCTGGCAATTGGTTCCGGTGGCCCCTACGCGCTGGCAGCGGCTCGTGCGTTGGCGAATCATACGGATCTCGATGCCCGACAGATCGCCAAAGCGGCAATGGAGATCACAGCGAATCTGTGCATATATACTAACGACGTGTTTGTTTTTGAAGAGTTGGAAGAAGACCATGAAGGCTCTGACCCCGCCTGAAATCGTTGAAGAACTGGACAAGTATATTGTTGGTCAGAAAAACGCCAAGCGTTCGGTGGCCATCGCTCTGAGAAATCGCTGGCGACGCCAGCAGGTGCCCGAACATCTGAGGGATGAGATCGCCCCGAAAAACATCATCATGATCGGCCCGACCGGTGTGGGAAAAACTGAGATTGCTCGACGCCTCGCTTCCTTGGCCAATTCACCGTTTCTGAAGATCGAGGCCTCAAAATTCACGGAGGTGGGCTACGTTGGACGCGACGTGGAGTCCATGATCCGCGACCTTTGTGAACTGGCGGTGAATATGGTGAGGGGCGAAGAGCAGGAAAAGGTGATGGTGAGAGCAAGCGAGATAGCCGAAGAAAAGACCCTTGATATCTTGCTGCCAGGGAACAAAGGTCCGGAGGCGCCTACCGCAGGCACTGCTGAGTTCGCAGAATACAGTGAAGGGGTGGAGGCGCCAGTTAGCAAAGACGCAACCCGGGAGAAGCTCCGCCGGCTTCTGCGGGAAGGACGATTTGATGACCGCTACCTGGATCTTGAGGTTAGTGATCGCAACTATCCCATGATAGAAATCTTCAGCAGTGCCGGGATGGAGGAGATGGACATCAACCTGCGTGAGATGCTGGGCAGTATGATGCCACGTCGCACAAAACGACGCAAGGTTAAGGTCCCGGAAGCGTTAGAGATTCTCACCCAGGAGGAAGCGCAGCGCCTCGTCGATATGGACAAGGTGGTTAAATCGGCCATTGAAAGGGTGGAACATTCTGGCATCATCTTCCTCGATGAAATAGACAAGATAGCATCTCGGGAGACTACCCGGGGGCCGGATGTGTCCAGAGAGGGGGTACAGAGGGATCTTTTGCCCATCGTCGAGGGTTCTACGGTGAACACTAAGTACGGGATGGTCCGCAGCGATCACATCCTGTTTATCGCTTCTGGGGCGTTTCACGCGTCCAAACCCTCTGATTTAATCCCGGAACTTCAGGGTCGCTTTCCTATCCGCGTTGAGCTGGCTCCCTTGGGTAAAGATGAATTCGTTCGTATTCTAAAAGAACCTGAAAATGCCCTTACCACTCAGTATGAAGCACTAATGGCCACAGAGGGTATCGAACTGGTCTATGAGGACGATGCCATTGAGGAGGTGGCCCAGATTGCCCATGATGTCAACTCTCGCACGGAAAACATCGGCGCCCGGCGCTTGCACACCGTGATGGAAAAGCTGCTGGATGATGTTTCCTTTAATGCGCATGGGTTGCAGGGCCAGCAAATCGTCATCACCCGAGAATACGTGCGGGAAAAACTCCAGGATATTGTCAAAGACGAGGATTTGAGTCGGTACATTTTGTAACGACAAAAGGCTTAGGGCGCAGGAAATGAGGAGTTGGATCGAAAGACCACATCAGCTTGCGGTTTATGCGTGAGATGCAAACTTGGAAAAATTGATCGAAAAAGCGAACGTTCTGATCGAAGCGCTGCCTTACATGCGCCAGTTCTATCAAAGGACCATCGTCATCAAATACGGTGGCAGTGCCATGGTGGATGAGCGCCTCAAGCGCAGTTTTGCCCAGGATATCGTTCTGCTCAAATACGTGGGCATCAATCCGGTTGTGGTGCATGGCGGCGGACCGCAAATAGGCAAGACTTTGGAGCGTATTGGCAAGAAATCTGATTTTCGTGAGGGTATGCGGGTCACCGACAGCGAAACCATGGATGTGGTGGAAATGGTGCTGGTGGGCAAGGTCAACAAGGAGATCGTCGCTTTGATCAACCAGCATGGTGGCCAGGCTGTGGGGCTCAGTGGCAAAGACGGTCGGTTGATTCAGGCGAGAAAACTCAAGCTCTACCGCAATCAGGAGGGCGACAAGCCCCCCGAACTCATTGACTTGGGTATGGTGGGCGAGGTCCAGACAATTCAGGCCGAAATCATTCAGACTCTGGAGGCTAGCCGGTTTATTCCTGTCATAGCCCCGGTTGGGGTGGGAGACCAGGGGGAGACTTACAACATCAATGCCGATCTTGTTGCTGGAAAAATCGCGGCGGCACTTAATGCCACCAAGTTGATTTTCTTAACGGATGTACCGGGTGTACTGGACGGTGATGGCAGCCTCATCTCGACTCTGGATACGACCCAGGCCACTCAACTTCTCCAACAGGAAACCCTGACCGGAGGGATGATTCCCAAGGTCCGCTACGCCCTCGAGGCTGTGAACGGTGGTGTGGATAAGGCGCACATTATCGACGGCAGAGTCGAACATACGGTACTCCTCGAAATTTTCATGGATCGGGGCATTGGCACTGAGATAGTCGGTACCAGGCAGTAGGCGTCGAAACGCTGAGGCGAAAAAGACATTATTGTCTTATCAGGGCGTCACCCCCTGTCGGGGTCTCCGCGTCATGTTGCTCGAAGAATTACCCCCTTGAGTTCGGGGGTTAAGGTTGTTTATGGAGACTCAAGATCTGATGCAAGAATCGCAGGCTAACATTTGCCAGACTTACAACCGTTTCAATCTGGCATTGAGCCGTGGCAAGGGCTGCTATGTGTGGGACCATGACGGACGAAAGTATTTGGATTTCGTCGCCGGAATAGCGGTATGCAACCTTGGACACTGTCCCCCAGAACTCGCCAGGGTTTTATATGAGCAAGCGCAGCAGCTTGTGCATGTTTCGAACCTTTATTACACCGAACCGCAGGTGAGATTGGCCAAAGCGCTGACGAACAGTTGCTTTGCCGAAAAAGTTTTTTTCTGCAACAGCGGTGCAGAGGCCAACGAGGCAGCCATCAAGCTGGCCCGCAAATACTCGCGAAGCCGTTACGGCCCAGGTCGTCATGCTATTATCACCATGAAAGACTCATTTCACGGGCGTACCTTTGCGACACTCTCCGCCACTGGCCAGCAGAAGGTGCAGGATGGCTTCGAGCCTCTGCTGGAAGGTTTTCGCTACGTGAATTTCAACCGCTTGGAGTCGGTGGCGGAGGCTATTGATGACACCATTTGTGCGGTGCTGGTTGAGCCCATTCAGGGAGAGGGAGGGGTCCGGGTGCCGGAACCGGAATACCTAACTGGCCTGCGAGAACTTTGTTCAGAAAGGGACATCCTCCTCATTTACGATGAGATCCAGGTGGGCATGGGGCGAACCGGAATGCTGTTTGCGCATCAGCATGAAGGAGTGGCTCCGGACATTATGACGCTGGCCAAGGCGCTGGCCAATGGAATACCGATCGGCAGCATGCTTACCACTGATGAGGTAGCGAAGGCTTTCACTCCCGGAAGTCATGCCAGTACGTTCGGCGGAACACCTTTGGTTTCGGCGGTGGCCTATGAAACTCTCCTCCAAATCAGTCAGGAGTCCTTTTTAGAAAAGGTTCGAAGCTTGGGGGAGTACTGCAAGGAGCAGTTGTCAGCTATTCGAGAGAAATACTCATTTATCCGGGAGGTGAGGGGCCGCGGGCTCATTTGGGGAATGGAACTTGAGTTCCCTGGCAGTGAAATTGTACTTCAATGTCAAGAACGGGGGATTTTGATAAATTGCACAGCGGAGAATGTACTTCGTTTTCTACCACCACTTATCGTGACGTTCGAGGAGATCGATCGTCTTATAGAGATTTTGGACAGCGTCTTCGCCAACATATAAGGGGCCCTATAATCGAAAGACCAGGTTTTCGACTTTGAAACAGGCGCTATGCGACCAGGATCGAGCAGTCATGAAAAGAGATCTCTTAACCATTTTGGACCTGAATGTTGAAGAAATAGATGGTTTGTTGAAGCGGGCCACAGTGCTCAAAGAGCAGTTGCGAGAAGGCGAATTGCATCCCACCCTACGAGGGAAAACCCTGGGGCTTCTTTTCGACAAGCCCTCCACCCGCACCCGGGTCTCTTTCGAGGTTGCCATGTATCAGCTGGGTGGACAGGTTGTTTACATGAGTTCAACTGAGACCCAGCTATCCCGAGACGAGTCCTTGCGGGATACTGCCATGGTGCTTTCCCGCTATATAGACGGACTGGTAGTTCGCACTTACGACCAAGCGAATGTAGATGAACTGGCAAGGCATGCTGATATTCCGGTGATTAACGGGCTTACGGATCTTTACCATCCGTGCCAGGTTCTTGGAGATCTTCTGACCATTCGCGAGAAGAAAGGAGAACTCAAGTCACTGCGAATAGCCTGGGTAGGTGACGGCAATAACGTGGCTCACTCTTGGATCAATGCCGCAGCGCGATTGCGTTTCCAATTATTGCTTGCCTGCCCGCCCGGCTATGAACCCAAAGAAGACATCCTCCGACGGGCACAGGAGTCCGCTGGGGATCGGATTCTTCTGGGGCACGACCCCGTTGAGGCGGTCAGTGGTGCAGATGTTATCAATACCGACGTCTGGACTAGTATGGGCCAAGAGGAGGAACGACAGCGGCGGCTGGCGGCTTTCCGCGCCTACCAGATCAGCGGCGACTTGGTGCGCAAGGCGAATCCTGATGTGATCGTCATGCATTGTCTGCCTGCACACCGGGGCGAGGAAATCACTGACGAAGTGATGGATGGGCCGAATTCGGTGATTCTTGACCAGGCCGAGAACCGCATGCACCTGCAGCGCGCGCTTTTGGAATGGCTATTGGGAGGCCGCGCACCAGCAGGCAGGTAGCCGGCAGCGGGCAGCACGCAGCGGCTGAACGAAACGGTGATGTGGAACCCGACGCGGCCGAGCATCAAGCAGGAGACGCTAACCTGTAAACAATGACAAAGAACGGGTTGAGTCATGGTTTTCGTTTTCTGCCAGCTGGCTGCTGTATTAGTGTGTGACTGACCATGGGAGGCAATTGAATTGTCTGGAGACGTGCGAAGGGTCGTGCTGGCTTATTCGGGGGGCCTGGATACCTCCATTATTCTCAAATGGCTTTTAGAGGAGTATGAATGCGAGGTTATTGCGTTCGCCGCCGATCTGGGCCAGGGGGAGGATTTGGACGTTGTCAGACAAAAGGCTTTGGACACCGGAGCCAGTAAGGTCGTGATCCTGGATTTGCGGGAGGAATTTGTGAGGGATTACGTCTTCCCCGCCTTCCGTGCTAATGCCGTCTATGAAGGACACTACCTACTGGGCACATCTCTTGCGCGTCCCCTCATCGCCAAACGACAGGTGGCTGTTGCCGCTGCCGAAGGGGCTGATGCTTTGAGCCACGGTGCCACCGGCAAGGGCAATGACCAGGTAAGGTTCGAACTTAGCTATACCGCTCTCAATCCGAAGCTCAAGGTTATAGCTCCCTGGCGACAATGGAAGCTGAAGTCTCGCCAGGACTTACTGGAGTTCGCACAGTCTCATGGAATCCCGGTGCCGGTGACACCGGAAAAACCATACAGCATGGACGGCAATTTGCTTCATGTTTCATATGAAGGGGGGATACTCGAAGACCCCTGGAGGGAGCCTGATCCTGAAATGTTCAGGATCACAGTGGCTCCAGAAGATGCTCCCGATAAACCCACTTATGTGGAGATTGATTTTGAGCGGGGCAATCCTGTGGCGGTGGATGGGGAGGGTCTGGGTTGCGCGGACCTCTTGGCCAGACTCAACACGTTGGGAGGGGAGAATGGCATTGGCCGGGTAGATCTCGTGGAGAACCGATTCGTGGGAATCAAGTCGCGTGGGATTTATGAGACCCCGGGGGGAACCATTTTGCGGCTGGCGCACCAGGCAGTGGAATCCATCACCATGGACCGTGAGGTCCTGCACCTGCGTGACAGTCTCATTTCAAAGTATGCAAGCTTGATCTACAACGGCTTCTGGTTTTCACCCGAGATGCAGATGCTCCAGGAGACCATGGACGTCGCCCAAGAAAATGTATGGGGCAGGGCGCGGCTCAAACTTTACAAAGGTTCCTGCCAGGTGGTTGGCCGGCAGTCTCAGCGATCTCTCTATCAGCCGGAATATGCCACTTTTGAGGAAGATACGGTCTACGATCAGAGCGATGCCGACGGTTTTATCAGACTGCTGGGTCTGCGGCTCCGACTGCGGACACTGCAGGAAAAGCACTAATCAGTAGACTCCAAGCCGTGCAACTCGGAATGGGGAACGGGGAACGCGGAATCACGAAAAGTGAAGAGAAAAGTTACATGAATGTAAATTGAGCGATTTGTATCCCCCTGCCCTTCGTCCCCTCCCGCCAGGGGAGGGGAAATGCTAGGGATAACAATTATTTTTCTCCCCCTTGACGGCGGAGGGTGAGGGTGGGGGTGACTGAACCTATCGGGTGAAACCCCGTCACTTCAATGCATTAGATAAACAGAGTCCTTGTTGGGCTAATGTCTGTAGAATCGCTCAATTAGGATAAATTAGTTAGACTAGATCCGTGTTCCGCGCTCCGAATTCCGCGGTCTAATCTTTGGCGTCTGGTGTCTGGTTGGAAGGGGTGGGGGCAGATATGAAAGAAAAACTTTGGCATGGTAGGTTCCGAGAGGCGACCAACCAGCTGGTGGAAAGCTACACTGCATCCATACGCTTTGATCAGCGTCTGTACCGTTACGATATTGGGGGCAGCATGGCCCACTGCCGGATGCTGGCCCGCCAAGGATTGCTCAATGACGACGAGGAGGATGCTCTAGTTCAAGGTTTAAGCGAAATTTTGCGGGAAATTGAACACGGCACTTTCATTTTCGATGATGCTCAGGAAGACGTTCATATGGCCATCGAACAACGCCTCATAGAAAAAGTGGGGGAAGTGGGGGAGAAACTTCACACGGGTCGCAGTCGAAACGATCAGGTCGCCTTAGACCTACGTCTTTTCCTGAAAGACGAAATTAAGGGCACCGGTGAAGATCTACGTGAGCTACAACACACCCTGGTGAATCAGGCCAAGGCCAATCTGGAGGTGATCATGCCAGGGTTTACCCATATGCAACACGCTCAGCCGGTTCTTTTCTCCCATCACCTCATGGCTTACTATGAAATGCTCAAGCGTGATCTGCAGCGACTGGAAAACTGTATGGCGCGAGTCAATGTCTCTCCACTGGGCAGTGCTGCCCTTGCGGGGACATCACTGCCCATCGACAGTGGTGTCACGGCTGAGTTGCTCGATTTTCCAGCGGTGAGCCGCAACAGCATCGATGCAGTAAGTGACAGGGATTTCATTATCGAATTCGTCGCAGCGGCAGCCCTTATCATGATGCATTTGAGCCGAATGTGCGAAGAGCTCATTCTTTGGAGTTCCACTGAGTTCGGATATCTGGAGCTTTCAGAGACCTTTTGCACCGGCTCCAGCATCATGCCCCAGAAGAAGAATCCTGACGTGCCCGAGCTTGTTCGAGGCAAGAGCGGTAGGGTCTATGGCCATTTGATGAGTCTGCTTACCATGATGAAAGGATTGCCTTTGGCCTACAACAGAGATCTCCAGGAAGATAAGGAGCCACTCTTCGATACCATCGATACGGTGAGACAGAGTCTGAAGATCTTGGCCAGACTCTGGGAGCATGTGAGTCTCAACCGCGAACGACTGGAAGAGATGGCAGCGGCAGGTTACAGCATGGCTACAGATTTGGCGGAATATCTGGTCGCTCGTGGGATGCCGTTTCGCCAGGCCCACCAGATAGTAGGCAAGATTGTGCGATACTGTCTGGAGCAAGGCCAGGATCTTCAGGAAACGACCCTCGATGAGTTTAGAGGTTTCACTAAAGCGATCGCGGAAGACGTTTTCGACGTGCTTGACCTGAAGAAGTCCGTGGATAGTCGTCGTTCCGCCGGGGGTACTTCGTCGCAGCAAGTGCGAGAGGCAATCTCTCTGGCTGAGAGAGAATTGAGCACATGAAAAACCCGAGTTCATGGCCACAGGCAGCAATGTTCTTGTTTGTCTGCTGGTTGGGGCTCATGGCGGGAACTTGTGGAAAGAAGGCGCCGCCCCGTCCGCCTCGTGCGCCGCACTTGCCGGCAGTGAAGGACTTGCAGGCGGTGGTTTTCCATTCTGGCGTCCAGCTCGATTGGACAATGCCCGTTAACGCAGAAGGTGTAGACCGCTTTGAGGTCTACCGTAGCAAACCCGACAGTGCGGGGGAGGGTTGCCCTGGTTGCCCTCGTGGTTATGAACTCGTCAGGAGCATCGACGTCAAATTCGGGCAGACCTACTTCCAGTTATTTGACCGGAATATTGAAGCAGAGGGCCGCTATTATTATCGCGTCATCCCTTTGGACAAGAGAAGTCGTCCGGGACCGGATTCCAATGAGGCCGAGGTCATTGTAAAGTGGCGCCAGGACACAGTGACAAAGTGAGTGAGCACTAGGCACAAATCTCCAGCAAGATGTGCGAAACGAGAATGGCCACATCTTTCACTTTCCCGACTTCTCGTCTCGCCCGACCTCCCGTCTCGCCGTCTGATGCAGTCTTCGCCAAATGGAGAGACCGACGAGCCAGCAAGACCCATCACCGCAAATTTGAGAGTCGAGCAGGAAATGCACCACTTCCATTATCAGGAGGGAAAACTCTACTGTGAAGAGGTTCCCATCGAAACCATCGCCCAGGAGAACGGTACGCCTTTTTACTGTTATAGCCACGCCACCCTCCGTCGTCACTTTCACGCTTTTGATTCAGCGTTCGCCCATGTGGATCATCTGACCTGTTTCTCAGTGAAGTCTTGCTCCAACATCGCCGTATTGCATCTGTTTGCTTCGCTGGGCGCCGGGATGGATATCGTCTCCGGCGGCGAACTCTACCGCGCGTTGAAGGCCGGTGTGCCGCCGGAGAAGATTGTTTTTTCTGGAGTGGGCAAGACTGAAGAGGAAATCGTTTATGGACTCGAGACAGGCATTCTGATGTTCAACTTGGAGTCCCAACAGGAAATGGTCGCATTGAACGAATATGCCGCTCGACTAGGCCGTCGGGCGCCAATGGCCATTCGTGTCAACCCAGATGTAGACCCCAAAACTCATCCTTACATATCCACAGGCCTCAGACAGAACAAGTTCGGCATTGACCTGAAGATCTCGGAAGCCATGTACATCCAGGCCAAAGAGATGTCCAACCTAGAGATAGTGGGGATTGGTTGCCACATCGGTTCTCAGCTCACAGAAGTCTCCCCTTTTTTGGACACTTTCAAGAGGCTCAAGCGGTTAATCCAGCGATTGCAAGAGCTAGACATACAGATCCAGTATCTGGATTTGGGCGGCGGTTTGGGAATTACCTACTCAGAGGAGGCTCCCCCCCATCCAACTGACTACGCCAGAGTGCTCGTGGACGAAATGGACGGTTTGGATTGCAGCTTGATTTTTGAACCTGGCCGCGTTATTGTGGGAAACGCTGGCGTTCTGATTACCCGCGTTCTGTACACTAAAGAAGGACCACTGAAGAATTTTCTCGTTGTGGACGCCGGCATGAATGACCTTGTGCGTCCCAGTCTGTACGGCGCCTATCACCATATCCAACCGGTGGTTGACCAGAAACGGTCAGAAATCAAAGCGGATGTGGTTGGGCCAATCTGCGAGACCGGGGATTTTCTCGCTCGCGATCGCAGCCTTCCTCGAGTTCAGCGGGGGGAACTGCTTGCAGTTATGAGTGCCGGTGCCTATGGTTTTGCCATGTCCTCCAATTACAACTCAAGGCCAAGGCCCCCTGAGATTCTGGTCCGGGGAGACAAGTTCGAGGTGATTCGACCCAGAGAAACTTATGAGGACTTGCTGCGAGGTGAACGAGTACCCAACTTTTTCAACTGACGAGTTTCAATGAGCAGATCAATGACATTCTACAAGATGAGCGGCAGTGGCAATGACTTTATCCTCGTTGATAATCGCAATCATGCCATTAAGCCGGCGATCGCTTCTGAACTGGCACGCAGCCTCTGCAAGCGCAAGGTCTCAGTGGGTGGTGATGGTCTCATCCTCATCGAGAACGATCCAGAAGTGGACTTCAGCTGGCGATTTTACAATGCGGATGGAAGCACTGCGGAGATGTGCGGAAATGGTGGACGCTGCGCGGCAAGACTTGCCAGCATGCTTGGCATCTGTGGCTTGCACCTTTCCTTCAGGACTCTGGCCGGAATCATCCGCGCTGAAGTATTGGGTGCCAGAGTTAAACTGCAGCTGACTTCGCCTGAGGATCTGCGGCTGGAGGAAAGGCTGGAGCTTAACGGCCGCAGTGTTGTGGGCCATTTTGTCAACACCGGGGTGCCACATAGTGTTTTCATCATGGACACTCTGGAGAACCTCGAGGGACAGGATGTGGTTCGTCAGGGGCGAGATGTCCGCTATCATCAGCACTATGCCCCTGCGGGCGCCAATGTAAACTTCGCTGTCGTTTTGGGGCAGCGGCTCATAGCGGTTCGGACTTATGAGCGTGGCGTAGAAGACGAAACCCTCGCATGTGGCACCGGCGCCACTGCGGTTGCTCTGGTTGCCGCAGCAAAAGGATTGGTTGAACCTCCTGTTGACGTGCGCACTCAGAGTGGTGAGACCCTCACCATTCACTTCGACGCCAGCGAGGAACTGCCAAACGAAGTACACATAGAAGGAGAGACCAAGGTAATCTACCAGGGCCAACTCTCCGAAGAGGCTGTGAATATCACAATGTAGACGCCGTTGCCCATCGTGCTTTGTCAGTTGCGTTATGAGACCTTACGGTTTACAATTCAGAAATATTTGAGTCTCTAGTTTCTTTAATTCCTCACTCCAGTAATCATTATCCAGTGTCAAGTATCCGGAATCGAGTGTCCAGCAACCACGGACAACGGAGAACCCTCAACGGATAAATCAGAAAAGGAGGTCACCATGTTTACCGGAGTATTGCCAGCCGTTGTCACCCCTTTTAGGAACGGAGAAGTGGACGAGGAAAGTCTGCGTCAGTTGATTGAATTCCAGATTGAAAACGGAGTCCACGGTATTGTTCCTTGTGGCACCACAGGCGAATCAGCCACTCTCTCTCATGAGGAACACGATCGCGTGGTGGAGATCGCTGTGGACCAAGTAAAAGGCCGGGTTCCAGTGGTCGCCGGAACCGGTTCCAACAACACCGTTGAAGCCATCCGACTGACAGCTCACGCTAAAAATGCCGGGGCGGACGGTGTGTTGATGATCAGTCCATACTACAACAAGCCTACCCAGGAGGGCCTTTACCAGCACTACAAAAAGGTGGCGGAAGAGGTGAATATCCCCATTGTGGTGTACAACATACCGGGACGCACTGCTGTCAACATCGAGCCGTCTACCTTTGCTCGATTGGCGGAGATCGACAATATCGTCGGGGTCAAGGAGGCAAGCGGCTCCATGAAACAGATCACCGAGATCATCCGTCTCTGTGGTGACAAGCTTACCGTGGTTTCAGGCGAGGACTATCTCACTTATCCACTCATGTCCGTGGGGGGCAAAGGGGTCATTTGTGTGGTGGCTAATATTGTGCCCCGAGATATGGCCGACTTGTGCAACCTGCTTCTGGCAGGTGACTTCGAAAAGGGCCGTGAACTTTACTACCGTCTCCTTCCCCTGTGCCACGCCATGTTCTACGAAACTAATCCGGCGCCGGTGAAAGCAGCGCTTGAGATGATGGGCAAGATTTCCTCGGGCGAGGTCCGGTTGCCGCTGGCTCCCATGGCGGATGCCAATCGAGAGAAACTTCGCAAAGATCTGGAGGCCTATGGAGTTATTTAGGCTGCTAAAGCAGTCGCAGAGCGCATGGCGAATAGCGCAGAGCGAGTTGGACAAAGCAATTTGTCGGGTTAAGAGTTCTATAGTCACTCCGTTTTGTTCTCGGTGGCACAAATATATATTGATTTTCCAGAACGGGTATCTAATTTGTCACTCAGCGCTCTGACCTTTGCGCAAACGGGAGTAATAGTCATGGTCGAGGCGATTGTTGCAGGTGCAGCAGGAAGAATGGGTGGCAGGATCATCCACACCATTCGACAGACGGATGGAATTTCTCTGGCGGCCGCTTTTGAGCGGGCTGATCACCCTCGAGTGGGCTCGGACGTTGGAGAAGTGACTGGGCTCGGAACTCTGGAACTGAGAATTGCATCCGATTTGAAGTCAGTGATGGATGCGGGTGACGTGGTCATTGACTTTACCCACCCCAAGGCTTCTGTGGAACATTTGCGTCAGGCGGTGGCGGCGAGCAAGCCCATGGTTATCGGCACCACAGGATTCACCAATGAAGAAGTGGAGACCATTCGGACACTCGCCAAAGACATACCTTGTGTTCAGGCGCCCAACATGAGCATGGGGATCAATTTGATGTTTAAGGTGGTGGAAGATATGGCCAAGGCATTGGGTGAAGGATTCGACGTGGAAATCATAGAGGCCCACCACCACCACAAAAAGGATGCCCCCAGCGGAACTGCGATGAAGCTTGCCCAAAACCTGGCTGCAGCTCTGAAGCGAGACCTTGAGCAAGTGGGGGTCTACGAGCGACACGGAATCATCGGAGAACGGAGAGCCGGGGAAATCGGTATTCAGACTATCCGTGGTGGGGACATCGTCGGAGAACATACCGTACTTTTTGCGGGAGTGGGTGAACGGCTTGAGTTGACACACCGGGCCCACAGCCGGGATAACTTCGCCCGCGGAGCAGTAAAAGCCGCCATGTGGGTTGTCAACCAGGCCCCTGGACTCTACGACATGCAGCACGTGCTCGGGCTGAAGTAAATAGCCATCAGCAGTCAGTCTTGCACCGGGTGATGGTTGACTGGGCCATCACTCACTAAGGGTTGTTGCCCAAGTAAAGAATCCGGGTCAGAGGACCCGGCTTTGATCTGCCCGCGTAGTGAACTCCGTGCTTGCTGGTTTTTCTCCTTTGCATGAGTCAGCTGGAGTCATCACATTTCGGATTGGGGATCTCGGTTTTGGATTGAGATTAATAAAGCTCAAGTAAAGAAGCCGGGTCCTGAGGACCCGGCTTTGGATTCACCCCGGAGGGGTTAGCTTTATCCGAATGGAATAGTGGAATGATGGAAAAATGGAATGTGGGGGGCAAAGGAGAGAACTATTTTGATTGCTAGTCC
>Ga0209536_100010270_pt1 | contig 13828 bp, 7 predicted proteins | sample DeeMarSeWOR28_12_FD_187461 | JGI IMG/M metagenome (GOLD analysis project Ga0209536, IMG submission 187461) | Marine sediment microbial communities from White Oak River estuary, North Carolina - WOR-2-8_12 (SPAdes) (version 2) | ecosystem: Environmental > Aquatic > Marine > Intertidal zone >...
TACTCGCCCAGAATGTGTAGATAGAATTGCAGAAAGAGCTGCCCATACAGATCCAGGTAAATGGATTTTAGGTCATGGATGGAACCAAAATGTATGGCCAGAAGGATTCGGTTCCAAAGAGATTCTGGATGAAATCGCCCCTATCCATCCTGTTTATTTGACCGCAAAATCACTTCACGCTGCCTGGGTAAATAGTGTGGCTCTTAGACAAGCAAATATCACTCGCGACACAACTGCTCCTCCGGGTGGGCGTATTGACCGAGATGAGGACGGACACCCAACTGGCATCTTATTCGAAACTGCCATGGATTTAGTTGCCAATAAGATACCGGAACCAAGTGTCGATCAAGTCGCGGATGCCATCTATAGCACTCTTCCGATCTTATGGGAATTTGGATTAACCGGTGTGCATGACTTTGATCGGCGGCGGTGTTTCAGTGCCTTACAAATCATTCGAGAGCGTGGTGATCTAAAATTACGCATATTAAAGAACTTACCCTTGGAGGATATGCCGCATGCTGTTGCTCTCGGTCTGCGCTCTGGTTATGGTGATGACTTTTTGAGAATTGGTGGAATAAAAGCATTTGCAGATGGCGCTCTCGGTCCGCGCACAGCAGCCATGTTACAGACCTATACAGGTGAACAGCATAATAAGGGTATCTTGTTGTTAGATAAGGAGGAGATATTTGAACAAGGGCGCATCGCCGTTGAAAATGGTCTCAGTATGACGATCCACGCCATTGGTGATCGGGCAAATCATGAGGTACTTGATGGATACGAGAAATTAAGGGCTTACGAGCAAAACCTGGGGACATCCTTAAGACACCGCATCGAGCATGTACAGCTAATCCATCCAGATGATGCTCACCGCTTGGCTGAGTTAAACTTGATCGCATCCATGCAGCCCATACATGCCACTTCGGATATGCTTATGGCTGATCAATATTGGGGTGACCGAGCTGAGTTATCCTATGCTTGGCGTACACAGCTCAGCCATGGCGCGGTACTTACATTTGGATCAGATGCACCGGTAGAAACACCTGATCCTTTTCGTGGTATATATGCCGCGATCTCTCGTCGCAGGGAGGATGGTTATCCCAACCAGAAGGGATGGTACCCGAATGAAAGACTCTCCATTACTCAAGCACTCAATGCTTATACAAGAGGACCTGCTTTTACTGCTGGTATGGAAAACAAACTTGGCAAGTTAGAGAGTGGATACAAAGCAGATTTAATTATTCTAGATACAAATCCATTTACTTGCCAACCAGACGAAATCCCTGGTATAAAGCCTTCTGGGACCATAATTGATGGGATATGGGTCATTAAAAATATTTAGGCTTCCACTTTTATGGAAGCCTTTGTTTATTTCACAAAATATAATACTTTTAGAATGAGTGATTTACCTGAAAGTAGTTACTAGTCTCCCAGTCGGTATCCAGAACCCCATACAGTCTGTATATAGCGAGGCCTTGAAGGATCCTCTTCAACCTTCTTCCTCAACCTCCGGATCGTCGCCTCTATCAAATTCGTATCTCCTGCCGTCTCCACATAACCCCACACATTCTTCAATAAATCCTCTTTACTTAATACAACACCTGCGTGCTGCATAAGATATTGAAGTAGTTGAAACTCCAGTGGAGTTACATCTATATTTTTTTCCTCGTTTTGTACACAATGAGATTCTAAATCTAATTTTAGCTCGTTAAAGGCAAGTTCTTTTTTCGTTGGTATATTCAGATGACTCGAGCGCTGCAGAATAGCGTGAATACGCGCTACCAGCTCTCTTGGTCGAAACGGCTTTACAATATAATCATCGGCTCCAGCTTTAAAGCCATCTATCACATCTTGTTCTTTATCTTTGGCAGTCAGGATAATAATTGGAATATCTGAAATTCTCCGAATACGTCTGCAAGCCTCTATCCCATCCATTATTGGCATCATCACATCAAGAATGACTAAATCGATGGAATCCGAGTGCAATAGATTTAATGCCTGGATTCCATTATCCGCGTAGATAAAATTAATTTGCTCACCACGCAATGCAAATTCTACTATTTGCTGATTATCCGCATCATCATCAGCGAAAAGAACATTAATAGGCCGTTTTATCATGTCCAACGGTTGTAGCAAACAACTCTTCATATCCCACATAAATATTAAACTTCACCCCAATATTCTCAAAGCAAATTGAGAATTAGCATTTTCCCTCTTAAATAAACGAAGAACACCTTATTATGTTACATATCTCCTGAAAAATATTTAGCCATTGAAGGTAACTTTACAATTTTTTTAATTCATATCTTACCCCCAATTTTCAGTAATTTCCTCAGTGAATTGTGTATGTCCAAAAAAAAACAAACAGGAGGAGATACTATCGCCCTCCCGTTTTTGGTATGTATCTTTGATATGTAATTTTATACCCTTAACTCAGAGGTACTTGATTGTCTCCTAGATTATCCTATACCGATTCAGTTGCTTTTCGATACAGATCTCAAAGGATCCACTTTGATCAGGTCAGCGGACACTACTAGACGTTTCTTATAAAAACCAATCTCTTCATCCCAATCTGTACATGTAATCAAAGTCAATTCTTGTTCATCTGCTGATTCTAAAACTGATGTGTCAGTTTCTTCAACGATATTTTTCTCCCTGACCGAGTAAGTGTAGACATTTTCTTGTGTGTAAAGGCGAATCGTGTCGTTATCATCAAGCATATTTATGTGACGGAAGGGTCCATCCCCTCCTCCACTCAAAGTGACATGTCCAGCTAAAGCAACATTCCCTTTCAAGCCTGGCCAGGAACTATCACCCATCCAGGCTACTTCTTGTTTCAATCCATCAATCAGCCAGGTAAAGCCATCATAGGGGACATACTTAACAACTGTATCGGCACCTATCTCCGGGATTTGGATCCACTCAATCGGGCTTGTATCCGGCGGCTTTTCATCGCCATTTTTTACCACTTCAATCGTTGGAGTTGGTATGGGGAAGTCCGGCAATACCTCAGGATCATCAGCAAAGATCACTGGTACTACCTCAGGTTCAATAACTTCAAAATCATGCGTTGATCCCTTACCCACATCCCGAGCCATTATATTTCGTAGTAACAACTGTGGAGAACTCTCTGGAGCAAGGTTATTTAAACCTATTGCCACAAAACCAAATATTACCGCTGTCACCAGCAATAAGGCACCAATTTTCAAACACCAACTTGACCAGCCAGATTTGTTGGACCGAATCGAGTATCCATATCCAAGGAATAACAGCCCGGCTATACCAAGTAGAACAGCAATGATCAGTCCAGGCAATAATAATCGAGCATCCATGGAATCAAGCTGAGGCGGCTCACTTCCACCTGTCCCAGGAAGGGTGGAGGAGGCGATTAATTGAAAACTCACCGTATTTGAATTCTTTGTTGTTGTGGTACCACCAAATAGGTAGCTCAATTTAGCAAAATTCGAGACGAACCTGTTTGTTGTTGCTGTAGTATTAACTCTAGTAACAACAGTTATAGTGACTTCTTCATCCGGATCAATTACATCGACTTCAACAGTGACTCTGCGCGTTGTTGTATTGGTAGTAGCTGTTCCAGATGTTGTACTTACACGAGTTATATTAAGATACAAAGAGAAGTCATCGACAATCACAAGATCAGTCGCTGGTGCAGTGCCTGTATTTTCTATCTCAATCTTGTATGTCACAGTTTGCCCCGTACGTGCCTGACTCGGGCTTACAGACTTCTTTATACTAATATTTGGCGTCCCAGTACTAGTATTTATATCCTCATATGAATTATTACTCAGATTTGCTTCTGGGCTCGAAGTGCTGACTTCAATATTATTAGCTATTTCAGTTGTAGGACTCGGTAATGCATCATCGACTTCGAATACAACTGAGAAAGTTCTCGTATTATTAACCGCCAGATCATCATCAATCTCCCACACCAGAGTATCCGACGTGGGAACAGTATGTGTTATTCCTAGTGTATCAGTTATGTAGCTCAGATACGTATCCATGACATCAGTAATGATAAGGTCTGATGCATTGATACTCCCCACATTTGTAATCGCGACCGTGTAAGTTATTAACTGTCCAGGTATTACGGTGGATATTCCGTCCTTCTTGGTGATAAACAGATCAGTTGTATCCAATTGCAGATCTACCCTATTAACTTCATCAGCTACCAACACCGACGCGGCAGTTGCAGGCTCATATCCATCCTTAGTGCCCGAGATAGAAAATGGTCCAGGGGCAAGAGGTTCCGCCAGGGTATCCGTAACGGTATACCATCCACTAGCATTTGTGGTAGTTGTGTAAACATGATTGACACTGTCAGTTATGGTTATTGTTGCTGAGATGACCGGCTGTGTTGACGCAGCATCTCTTACTAACCCAGTCAATGCTGTCGACAACACCCGAATACTGGCGCTATCTTCATTATTACTATCATCAGGATCAAAGAGATCGGATTTTACACCTTCTGTAGAGTTTACTATTAGTAATCCCTTTCCACCTATATCTACGGTTGCGGCAATCGTTAGTAACACTTCTTCGCCATTAGTGAGATCACCAACCGTCCAATTCCCAGTGCCAGGATTATAGTTGCCCCTACTCGGATTTGCCGAGCTGAAAGTTACACCCGCTGGTAGTGTATCAGTCAGTACGACCCCAGTTGTTGAGGATGGTCCTTGATTTAATATGGAAATCGTATAGTCGACAGTTGCACCCTCAGCCGCAATCGCGGGAGATACCGACTTTGAAACCTGCAAATCTGCGCTGACGATGGTGGTTTCATCATTTGCAACATTATTAGTCGAATTGACATCATTAGCATTCGATAAATTGGCTGTATTCGTTACCACAGGGGCAGCTAGTTCGTCTACCGACACCATGAGCATGATAGGGGGTAAATTTGTCGAGGGAGCTACACCAGAAGGATTTGTAAATTCACATGTCAAAGTCTGACCATCAATTGGGCATGGATCCCATCCGGGGGCTTCCACACTAACTGGTGTCAAACCCAGCGGCAAACTATCTGTTACCGTGATGGATCCTTGGATCGTTTCAGTACCCACATTCACTACATTTATTGTATATTGACCATTCTGCCCAATCACAAAATCCCCACCATGACTCTTCGAAATGGCTAAGTCCAGATCATCCGGCGCAAAATAACTCGAGAGGCTTCTACTGACACTATTAAAAATTCCATCACCTTTAGGAGTATATGAGGTACCACCACTATAACCGGATACCATAAATAAGGGCCGGGCGAGGAGAAATGCATAGATTAATATGAAAATGAATAGTGGAAGAAGTCGTTTAATAAGAAAAAATTTTCTCTTATCCTCTACCCCTGATTGTGTTCGTCTTATCTGCATTGCATCTCCAGCAAAATTTTGCCCATTCAGAATAAGTTGAAAAAATGAGACGACCTATCAAGATCATATAGAAAGTATTACGCAACCCTATTCCTATTATATCAATAATGTCAATAATTTTTTAACCGGCGCAAGTCACCTTCTCGAACAGTTACACCAATATTATCTAGATGTTCAAGTAGTGCTAATACGTATTTCCTGCTGGTATTAAAATGGTCCCTCACCTCAGCTGCCTTGATAGTTTTTCTCTCCTCCAATAATCGTTTTATCTCTGCAACCATTTCTTCATACCCCTCTCGACTAAAGACCACATCCGCAGTAAGTAATACAAGTCGATCTTGATCAACCAAGGCATTGAAGACATCTTCTCCAACCAATTCTTTGCATTCTTTAGATGAGGGTGGTGAATATGGGGATTTGTTAAATTGAGCAAGTAAATATTCAATCTTCTTTTCCTGGTCTGGTGAGTAAAGTATTGTATGATCTGGACGGAATACAATTGGACCATTTTCCCATAGGTCTCCTTCGAGAACTAACTTTTTCATTGTAGCACTGTACAACCGTTGTGGAATCTTTAAGCGGCTTTTTAGCTCTTCACGCGGCATACCCATTCTTAATGGATACTCACTGTGATAAATTTCTACCTCCTGAATTACTGAAGATCTCAGTTGTTCCCAATTAGCCTTACTGGTAACTAATGTATTGGAAGTAAACCTATTTACAACACCGTCAGGTTCTGTTGCCTCTAAAAGTACCATCACTCCATTGGATAATAACTCTTTCACTGCTGAATCAACCATCGTTTCATCCAATTGTGATTGAAAGGCAATATCCTTAATCGGAGCTGCACCAAGTGTGAGTAATGCTTGATAAAAAATATCAGTTGGTGTTCCTTCGATCAATGCACTTAGACGTGCTAAATTATCATGCGAAAACCGTTTGTGCCTCCATTTTGGGTGTGGGTCCACTACTACACCTCCCCCGATCGTTTCCCCAGGCGAAGGTCGACGCAAGATAAATCGGTCACCTCTAACCGTTACAACTTTTTCTTTTGATTCAACTTGAATCCAGCCTGTGTTTCCAGGTAATAATTCATCTGTTCCTAACAAACGCAATCTTGCTAACACCTCACTAGCACCTATAAAAAGTTTGACTTCGGTGTTGTGTTTTACTGAGTGCCCAACATCAGGAAGTAGACGAAATTGCGCATCTATACGTCCGGTAGGCTTAAAATCATTTGGATGAGCGATAACATCACCTCGATCAATTTTACCCACATCCACACCAGAGATGTTAACAGCAGTGCGTGACCCTGGAACAGCCACATCTTCTGACTTCTTATGTGTTTGCAAACCCCTTACTCTACCACGGTGCCTCTTTGGCAAAACCTCAACCTCATCGCCTATGCGCAGTTGGCCATCATTTAATGTTCCAGTAACGACGGTGCCAAACCCTGCTATGGTAAAGACTCGATCAACCGGTAAACGTGGACGACCTATATCAACCCTCGGTGGTTTATCAGCCAGGCATTTGCTTAGAGCGTTTATCAATTCAGGCAGTCCGTTGCCTGTCTTTGCTGAAACCCTGACGATTGGCGCCGATGAAAGGACAGTTCCACTCAACTCTTCTCGTATTTCCTCCTCCACCAGGTCCAACCATTCATCATCTTGGATTAAGTCTATCTTCGATAATGCAATTACCCCACTTTGTATAGCCAGGAGATCTAATATTGCCAAATGTTCCCGAGTTTGGGGCATTACCCCTTCATCCGCAGCTACTACCAACAGCGCAGCATCAATCCCCCCTACCCCAGCCAACATATTTTCAATGAAATCGCGATGACCTGGTACATCAACTATCCCCACTTCGTCTCCATCGGGTAAGACTAGCCAGGCAAAACCCAATTCAATCGTCATCTCCCGTTCTCGTTCCTCTTTCAAACGATCAGGATGGGTGCCTGTAAGAGCTTCAATTAAGGTGGATTTCCCATGGTCAACGTGACCTGCAGTTCCGATAACTCGCATATATAGATGTTATTAATTTGAGAGTAGTTTATTTTTCAATCTGTGTTCTTGCATAATCAACGGACACGACCCATGGTCCGCTCAAAGGTTGAAACCCATTCACTGACAATCGCCAATAATGCTTGAAGCCGCTTTTCAGTTTGTTCACTCATCAGTTGAATAATATCCTGGAGCTCTTGAATATTATCTTCAATCTGGGTAACACGATCTACGAGTTTATCATATTGGCGCGCTGCTTCACCCCTATGTTCATCTTGTGTCAAAGTATAATTTGTCCATCGTTTCTGGTCATCAGCCTTGAAGGTTACCCACTCCTGGCGAAATCGTTCCTCTGATAACCTCTGGATTTCTGTCATTTCACTCATTCTTCGTTCAACTAGTTGGTTAAGCTCTTCAACTGTTTGCTGAGTTCTTTTTATTGCTCGGTGAGTAGCATCGAGAGTTTGCAAGTTTGTTTCCACATCCGAAGCATGAGTCTCAATAATATCAAATCGAGTCTCCCACTCTTTCCAGGTACGCTCTCTTTGAACCTGTATCATGGCTTGATTTTCTAAAAATTTCGATTGTTCTTCTCTTCTTTCGGTTTCCAGAGCATTTAACTCATTGAGACGTGTGTCAACCTTCTTTAAAGCCGCGCTCGTAAGCTCTGAACGACCGCGCTGATCATCCATATTCTTTCGCAACGCAGTAACCTCTCCCTGTAAATCTGTCAATCGTTTTGAATCCTGACGCCGCCCATCCTCCAACAACCGGAACGATCTCACATACTCCTCATCACTTCTTAGTAAAGTATCAATGCTTTTACGTACTTCCAGGATTTCTCTACCTAGCCGAATATCTTCTTCTGTATGGTTTCCAAGCATTTTCTGTAGTTCATTAATTTGCCCCACATCTTTACTTACGCTGGTTAGGCGTTCATCGAGAGCGCGTATTTCTACCTGACGTATTTTTTCTCCTTCATCTACTCGTTGTAGCACCTTTTTCTCTAGTTCATCAAGGTTACGTTTTGTTTCAATTCGATTCTGCATTAAGGCTTCGTCATATTGATCCATCCGTCCTAAAAGTGAGTTAAGGCGCGTAATCTCTCCACTCAATTCTTTCATTTGTGTGGTAATCGTCGGAAGATCCCCTTCCAAAGTAACTATACGATTCTCAAGTGATGATATTTCAGTTTTATCCTGGCGTCGTTCATTATCCAACCAGTCCAACTTCTGTTTTACTTGTTCTATTTCCATAGGGTTATCTCCAACAGCAAATTTAATATTAATTATCAGGGGGACGGTTCGATGATTATAGCACGTAGGAAGAAGAGAAGTAGCGATTAATTATTACCTAGATGCACGAAGATTTCTGCTAAACGGCTATAAGGTATGGAGAAAATTTGGGGCACAATACCACCAATTAGTAATAACAACATTCCTATTACCAATAACAACTTTTGTCCTCGAGACTCCATAATCGTGAAGGGGTTCTCGCCCAACCCTTTTACCAGTACAGAAAATGTTCGCAATCCAGCGATAATTAAACCTGTGCTCCCGAGCAAGGTCGCAAGTGTTATCAAAGGATTCTGTTGTGTTAGATTAGTCCATAATGCAAATCGGGGCGGATATCCAGCCAATAACGGGAACCCAGCTGAAGAAAAGATCGCCAGGATAAGACTACTTGCAGCAAGCGGGAATTTATTTGCTTTTCCTTGAAGATTTTCAAATACATATATATCTGAGAATGGTAGTTCTCCATCTCTTGGGTTACGAAGCACTGTTAGAGCAAGTGCCCAGATTCCTAAACCAAATCCGTAAGGTATTAATAACGCTATGAAAATTGTTATCATGTAACCTCCCCCATCGTCTACCGGACTCACACTAAGTGCAAGCAACAAGAACCCAATCCCCATCATAACAGCATATCCCATAATCCTACTTAGATTCTTATCGAAAGCACCCCATAAACCCCCAATTATTACCATGATTGTTCCAGCGAACCTCAAAATTGAATACAAATCAGGTGTAGACCGTAACCATACATACCTATCCAAAAATCCCAACCCGAATAACATGATCACCATTGGAAACAAATACAATATATATGCTGCTACATATGGATGAGATTCATTGGCGAGCATCGGTATCCAACTATGGAATGGAAATACCGCCAACAGGAATAAAAAGCCAAAAATCAATAATATGCTGGCTTGTAATACCAAGGTTGAATCGCCGGGACTGGATTCAACACCTGCTAATAACCACCCGGTAAATAATATAAATGGTATACCAAGGGTTTGGAATGTAAGAAATCGAAGTATACCCCTACCCACCATACTTCCAGGTGAAATTAGCATTGGGATACTTACTAAAACTGCCATTTCAATAAATAACGCAGCATAGAGAAATGGTTCAACAGCCAACGCGCCAACCAGGAGAGATACAACCAACAATCCTCCCGGCACAAAAAAGGTGTTCGTATTAGCCACTTTACTACCAGCAAACCAAAAGGCTACCACTCCATATAATAGAACGAGTACCGAACTCCTTGCCGCATCTAACACAAACTGTCTGCCAAGAAACACATATGAAGCCGTCAACTCAAATTCCAATGGTCCGATATTAATAATTTCTTCAAAAGGGATAAACCATGCAACCACAGCTAGTAGTAAAGCTGTAATTGTTCCAATAACAGTGATCAACCTGATCCTTTCTCTTAAAAAAAACAGAATCAATGATAGTAGAGCAGGCATTGCAATCCAAAGTATTGGTGCGCTCAACTTATGCTCTCCAAAGTAGGGGCAATGATCATATATGCTCCGACAAGCGATAATCCCAATGTAACTACCGCCAATAATCCTGCTACTAAAGCTGAGATCTCGACAGCTGAATAGAATATCTCGAAACCAGTTAATACAGTTAATAATCCTGTAATTACCCTGAAAGGATTTGCCGTCCAACCCAGGTGCAAGAGTCCCAATCCGATTAAGATCAAACCACCTAAACTTTGCTCCAATGTTATTCCCGGAATCCAATCTGTTAACCCGGGGACCAATGAGATCACTGCCAAACCCACAACACCCGCCGCGATCAATCGAAATAGAAATGCAGAGCTTGGTTGATATTGGGAAGAAATATCAAACATATTGATAGTTGAATTTTGTTCATTATCGCTATCATCTTTACCTCTAGATAAGCTTGAAATAACGGTAAACAACACGAAACAAGCTATCCATCCTGCCAGGACTACAGTTGCAGCCATTGGAATCCGCCATTCAATTAAAATCAACAAAAGAGCCCCAAAATATTGCAACGCTAATGCAACAATGCTCCAGCGCCAATTCGAACTAATTAATAGCAATAGTGAGCTGAATCCGATAACAACTGCTCCAAATATAGGTATTAATCCCAAGACCTGGTCAACCATACTTTATATCCCCACTATCCCGATATTCACCAAAAACACTAATATTAGGATTAACAAGAGTATCGCCCACAAAACACCCCCCTCCCCCTCAAGTACTGATTGAAGAAGATTGACTATCCTGCCCAATAATTGAAACATGCTCCAAGAAAAAGATCTTAGCCATTCCATCGAAAAAAAAGATACGATCACAGAACTAACACGATTCGGGATTTTATAACCCGATCGTAAACCGATAATAATTCCAGCCGTTAATAACAAGGTTGTTATACTCGCCATGAACATTAATAGAGACCCATCAGTTAGCTGTAATGACTGATATCCCCAGTCTCCAACGATAAAGTATGCAAGCGGTAAAAGAGCTAATCCCCAGGGATAAACCACTCTTATCCATCTCTCCCCCTCCGTGATTTTTCGCCCTTCTTTTAATGCTTGCCACATATATCCAGCCAATAACATAGCATGGGGTATTATCAATAGGACCAATAGAGTTTTATTTGGAGACGAATACTGGTTCATACCATTCCACAATGGTGTAAGGGGTAATCCCGAAAAACCCAGTAATCCAAAAATGATCATTACAATTAGATAACGATAACGTACAGAATAAAGGAGTAACAGAGCACCAGAAAACAGCATAGCCAAACCCCATGATAGACTTGATTCTGGTAGTCCTTCAATGCAACTGACTATAGAAAATGCCGTCATTCCGAGAATCCAATAAGGTTGTCCATCGATCTCAGATTTAGCAAAGAGCCAGGCATATCCCGCAAATAGCGCAACAAAAACAACAATAATTAGCAGAAAGAGCATCAAAGATCCTGAAACGCCAACTACGGCTATTCTTGCAAGCAACATTAAACTTGACCCCGCTGGAGCAAGGCGCAATAAAGTACCAAGTCCACGCGAAAATGGGTAATCTCGACCATAAGCACCACCGAAATAGATTGCTCCCAACCTTATACTTGCAGCAAAAATTAATAAAACACTTGCTTGTTGTGTGATATTTGCAAACAACCAGGTCATCTCAAACATCCCGGTAAAAGTAGAACCTAACAGCAACAACCAAATCCCACCAATTCGCACTGAGAAGACAACTATTACATGTTCTCGCCAAACCCGGATATCGATCCGCCATAGATATATTATTAATTCAATTAGGTCAAGCGCTGCCCAGCCGAGTATTAAGGTTAATGGATTACCAGCCAGGACCGCCAATATACCAAATACAGTTACTACCAGAACACTAAACCAATCCGTCCAAACCTCAGAACTGCGAACGACACTAGTTAATAAGGTTGATAAGGCTATGGTTGTCAGAGCAATTGAAAAAGGCCATGATATTTGATCGATAACCATGATTGGAGATGCTGGATAAAGAAATTCAGGACGCCAGGGGATAATTTCAATCACTTGAGGAATAGCCAGCCTGGAAAAAAACAATAGCGGCCAGGCTAATAATATTCCTAGTGTAGCAATAAGCCAGGAATATGCGAAACCGGATCTGGTGCTATTGAGTACGATTAAACCTACCGCTGTAATCAATAAAATTGATAAAGCAATAATTGGAAAAAAAGATATCATAAGAGATTATCCAACCTCACCAATCAATTACCGATCACAAATATTTGATCTTTCCATTTTCTTCCTATGTCAATTGGCATCCAGTCGACACAACATGAATCCAATTCCCAAGCAGCTCCTATATCGATTACTTGTCGTTCATCAGCTAGGATAAGAAGTACAGACCCATGTTGACCCTGCAAAATTGACGCATCACCATTTGGAGACCAGTCTATACTGATTGTATTAATGGGGATTTCACCGACAACAGATAACGAACCAGACTTTATATCGAACAGGAACAGTACTGGTAGTTTTGTCTTCTCTGCTGGATTAATGATAAGAGAATAATTCCATTTGTCGATTTGGGTAGGAAAATCTAAAAAGAATTGATTATTGTAGTTGAAATCTCCAGTAATACTAACAAATTGCTCCGGATGAAATAGAAATTCTTCTTTTGGGATAACCATGTCATCTCTTGTTGGTACTATTCTATAAATTCCTAAAGAGGGAAAGTGAGATTCTTCAGGATCAAAGCCTGTTGAAACAATTAAATCTCCATTCTGCCCCAACCTGGCGTTAGCCGCTGGGCTCTGATACTCATAAGTTCCAGGCACTTCCGATATTTGTCCACGCCGCGTATCAATAATACCTTGCCATTTTACTGTCGATTGGTACGGTTTAACCAGCGCCAGGATAAATCTTCCCGAGGGAGACCAAGTCAATGATGGATACATCACACGGACACTTGATATTTCACCTTGGAGGTCTTTGATTTCAATAACATCGGTTAAAATTTGTCTTGGATCAGGTTCATCGGGATTTGTTATCCATATCCCACTTGCATCACTCCATAGTAATTTTCGACCATCTGGTGCCCAAAGTATTTGACCATATTCCCAATCCTCATCAACTATATAAGAGCCAATATCTATAGGTTTACCAATGCCATCCGTTCGTAACGCATAAATTCGACCAGTTTTTTCATCCGTAGTATAGGCAAACCACTGGCCATCAGGGGATAAAGATAGCTGGTAGATTCGTGGCATTTCTTCAATCAAGAGCCTAAAGTCTCCTTTTTCTACATCCAGCAAAGCCAAATCAAACAATTCGACTCCATTGGCTGCGATACCTTTGCTCCTAAGTAAGGCAATAAACCGGAATCTCCGATTAGCAGAATATTCCAAGATACTTCCTGGTGGTAAACCTTTCTCAATTGTAGCTTCAGTAGCATTATCAATAGGTGGCGCTTGGACAATTGGTTTGATCACTCCATCTTCAGAGTCCCAGAGTACGAGCGCCCCATTAGATACAAATATCAAATCACTAGATATATGATCTTTTAGATTTATGTCGGATGTGACAGTAGTAGGTTTTTGCGGTGGACTTTCGGTTGGAGTAGAGGATACGATTTCTGGGATTTCTTGAGCACTTTCCCCTCTAGTGATAGTT
>Ga0209536_100010272_pt1 | contig 13827 bp, 11 predicted proteins | sample DeeMarSeWOR28_12_FD_187461 | JGI IMG/M metagenome (GOLD analysis project Ga0209536, IMG submission 187461) | Marine sediment microbial communities from White Oak River estuary, North Carolina - WOR-2-8_12 (SPAdes) (version 2) | ecosystem: Environmental > Aquatic > Marine > Intertidal zone >...
CCCGCCCCCCAGGATAATAAGATCTGGCCATAACAGAAAGTAAAGCTGCTGAAGATAATCATTAAAGCGTTTCCCCCATTTTTTCCACGTGAGATCCTGATTTTTTCTGACCGCGTCCGCTGCGTACTTTTCGGCAATTTCACCATTGAGCTGAAATTGTCCGAATTCTGTATTCGGAAAGAGTTTCCCGCCAATGAAAAATGCAGATCCTATACCGGTACCAATGGTGATTATCACTACCGATCCGCTTTTATTCCGACCGGCACCAAAAGTCATTTCTGCCAAACCTGCTGCATCTGCATCATTGAGGACACAGACTGGCGATCCGGTGGCCTCCTGGAAGAGTTTTTTTACATCTGTACTAATCCAATCTTTATGAATATTTGAAGCGGTCCGTACGATTCCGTTTTGCACAACCGCTGGAAATCCACATCCGATGGGTCCGTTCCAGTTAAATCTCCGAACTATTTTTGAAACGGTTTTTGCAACAGAAATGGGATCTGCAGGTTGGGGAGTCGGGATTCGTCTCCTCTCTCCAGTCAGTATTCCCTTGGTTATATCAACCGTTGAGGCCTTTACCCCAGAGCCTCCAATATCGACGCCTAATATTTCTGTCATATATTATTCCCGAGATTTAAAACGTTGTATCGGTAAAAAGGAATGTTTATGCAGAAGTCATTCTCTAGAGAAATAAACTTTCATCCACACACAAGACATCTGACGCTGAAATCTCCTCAAAAATTTTAGTTTGCCGGTTTGCACGCCAGGCACGGATCACTTCTGCGCTTACCTCATTCTGGATTAATTTTACAATCGCAACAATTTCCGGATCTTCAACTGTCCTACAACGGCAGGTACCTAAAAATATCTGCTCATCTTGACTTAGAGGAGGAAGGATGAGAATATCAAGAATTCTTAAGAATGGTCGACCCTCTTCATCCCGATGGGTTAATTTGCAAAACCAAATTAATTCGTCCGAATTATGGGATACATGGTCAATGATGTATTCGTCCTCCTCAAGAAATCCCATCACATAGCCCGTTTTATCTTCAAATGTGGACGGAAAACTATCCGGTCCAAATTCCAATCCGATTAATGATTGATATTCTTTTGGGTATCTCTGCAGCAAACTGTCTTTGGTGGTTACTTCGCTCTGGCTTTTTTCTTTTGTGCATTGAAGGTTGATAAAAATGAAAAAAACCATTAAGAGAGAAAGATACTCTCTCATCGCTTCTCCCGGGTTTAATTTTATTATTTTCTGCGAAAACTCTTATTTCATGCAAAAATAGTTAATTATTCTCGCATTTCCAAAATATACCTCTCTTTTTTTTCCGGGATCTAAATATCGATTTACTTCCGGTCTTGCTTCCGATATTGTTTTTATTATTAGAATGAGCTGCTTTTTTGTATTTTAGTTATAGAAATTATAATCGACAGGACCAGTTTGATACATTATTTTTCCCGTCTTCGTTGTTCAGCCTGTCAAAGAGAATACACTCCGAATCGTTTGTGGAATCTCTGTGCGGATTGTGGAAAACCGTTATTGGCAGAATATGAGCTTGATAAGATTGCCAGTTTACTCGATAAAAATGACCTAAAAAAAAGAGTTAATACTATCTGGAGATACCAGGAACTTCTCCCGGTTATAAAGGCCAGGTATCGATTAAGTTTAGGTGAGGGTTGCACCCCGTTAATAAGGGCGTCAAGATTAGAGAAATTAACAGGATTTCGCAAGATATATATCAAAGATGAAGGAATCAATCCTACTGGTTCCTTCAAAGCCCGCGGGCTTTCTGTGGCTGTCAGCAAGGCATGGGAATTGGGGGCCACAGCCCTGTCCATACCCTCTGCGGGAAATGCTGCAGGTGCAATGAGTGCTTATGCAGCGCTGGCCAATCTACCCGCTCACATTTATATGCCCAAAGATGTTCCTCGAAGTTTTCTAACTGAGTGTCAAGTATTTGGAGCAAAGATTACCCTCGTCGATGGTTTGATTACCGATTGTGGGAAACAATCAATTGAAGATGCGAATAATTTTAAACGTTTCGATCTGTCCACTCTTAAAGAACCTTATCGTCTGGAAGGGAAAAAAACCATGGGATACGAGCTAGCTGAGCAGTTGAACTGGAACCTTCCCGAGGTGATTATCTATCCAACGGGTGGAGGGACGGGTCTGGTCGGCATGTGGAAAGCTTTCGACGAGATGCAAACCATGGGATGGATTGATAATACTCGGCCCCGCATGGTGTCTGTCCAGGCAGAGGGTTGTTCTCCCCTGGTGAAGGCTTTTATGGCTAAGAAACAATATGCTGAACCCTGGCAAAACGCCAGAACAGTTGCCGACGGTTTACGAGTACCTGCAGCCATTGGCGATTTTTTGATTCTGAACATCATTAAGAAAAGTAAGGGAACCGCCCTTTCCGTTTCCGATGAAGAAATGATGGAAGCTGCACGGGTTATCGGAAAACACCAAGGATTGTTTGTCTCGCCGGAAACCGGGGCCACCCTGGCAGCATTCATGAAATTACGGGAGAGGGGCTGGATTAAAGAAGGCAGCCGGGTTGTTCTGTTCAATACTGGCAGTGGATACAAATACAGCCATTTGTGGGAATAAAAAGTATCCTTGCGGGCTTTATCTAGATTATTATACCCGAGAAGATTTTTTGCCTAATTATAATTTTTTAATTTTTCCAGAAACTGCGTGGCTTCCATTCTAATCAAGGCATAGTTCAAATTATTTATGCCGTTAAAATGAGCTGCTTGTTCACAGAATTTAATGGCTTTTAAACGATCTCCCATCTTAAATGCGGCAATTGCCATCTGAAGCGAGATATTGGGATTATGAGAACTTGCCCTGCGAAATTCACCCAAAGCTTCATCATAATTCAGCTCTTCCAGAGCAATGTGACCCAATAATTCATGGTAGTGTGAGGTACGGATCCGATCTTTCACGCCTTCGATAGACTGCTTGAATTTCAAAGTATATTCTTTTGCACCGCTTAAATTTTTTTGTCCGATGGCAAGCAGTGCATTTCGATAAAAGTATGTTCTCTGCGAATTCATTTTTCTTTCACTGGAAAAATCGGAATCCTCCATAAGTTCATATGCAAATTGATAATTTGATCGTGCCTGATCGAATGCACCCATATGACGCTCGATATCACCCATATAAATCAGGTCTTCAGCCATATGGCTGAGATCCCTCGAGACTTTGTCGATATTATATATAGCTTTTATCTCTTCAAGTCCCAGATCATAAAGCCCCTCATCGATGAAGGAGATAGCAATGGTGAATCTGTAGTATCTTATCTCCATCGGATCACTGGTTGTTTTCATGACCTCGCGTATTTGTTGACGGGCTTTTTCATGTTGGCCAAGTAAATTCAAATTGTTAGCAATTCCGATGTGAGAAGCTGAAAAATTTGGATCTTTTTTCAGTGCTTTTTCAAAAGTCTTTATAGATTTTTCATAATTTCCCTTTTTCATAAGTAAATCCGCATATGAATCGTAAGGATTGGGATCATCCGGATTTAATTTGATATAAGCCTTAAAGGCGTTTTCAGATTCTTCATAATTTTCCAGATATCGGTGGGCATATCCCAGCTGATTATAAGGCAAGGAAAATTTTGGATTGATTTCTGTGGCTCTGCGGAATTCACCTATGGCCTGATTATAATCGCCCTGAAAAAAATAGTGATTTCCTAAGAGCAAATGCACACGTTCATCGTTTGGATAGTCCTCAACTAGTTGTCGGTAATATTCCAACTCCTTCATGGGTAAGCGGTTGGCATATGCTTCCAATCCCAGAATCTTTAATCGCTCACCGCTGGAAACCTGATCAGCCAGAGCAAGTGCTTTCTCCATTTCCTGATTAAATTCTTTTCTGCCAAAACTCATATGTGCACGATGCAGATATGCCAGAGCAAAGTCAGGATCCTCGGCAATGGCTTTATCCATATACTCTTTTGCCTCTGCATAATGCAGCCGGTCCATTAATTCCCGCCCTTTAAGAAAATATTTTAATGCCACTTTAGATTGAGTGGTTATAGGGACTTTCCCTATTTCTTCCGATTCGCACTTCACCAGCATCATTATGGATAATAAAAGAAAAATAAAAATTTGCTTTCTATGGGGTAAAATTCGCATCAATGACTCCATTATTATCAAGGAGAAATATTTTCCTTATTTCTTCAAACCTTTTATCTACGTGAAAAAATTAGAATAGTTGCCTTAAAATAAAAATTATCTGTTCATCATTTATTGTACTCAACGATTACCATCACCAGTATTTATTGTTCTTTCTAAAGAAAAATTAAAATATTTCGACATTTCTATAAATATGAGCCAAAGATAACAAGTGGAATTTAATAATTCTATTTGAAATGATTTTTTCGCAATCTAAACAGTAGTAGTACATATTCCGGATTTTTTCCAATGGGAAAGAACAGCAAAATTAATCCAAAAATGCTTGTCCGGGTTTTCAACCGGGTTCCCGATGCTATTATTCTGATGGATTTTACAAGTGGAAAAGTATGTGCAACTAACCACAGTGCCAAAAAATTATTAAGAAGATCTTTGACTGACCTCATAGGCAGATCTTTTCATGAAATCTTTAAAACCGATCAAGCGGATAATTTTAAGGAAATCCAGAAGAAAATTTTAAATAAGAAAAGACAATCCCTCAAAAAAGAGACCGAGGTTCTGCGATCTGATCAAAAGTGTATTCCGGTGGAACTCACCATCAATTTAATCCCCCTGAACGGCAGTTATGTCTGGCAATTCCATGTCCGTAATATTCAAAAAGAGCGGAAAATACAATCTGCCTTTGCAGAAAGCGAACATAAATACCGGAATTTGGTAGAGCGGGCGAATGATGGTATTGCTATCGTTGCAGACGGTATCATTCAGTATTGTAATCGGAGTATGGCAAAAATGGTGGGAGGAGCAGTCTCTAAGTTAGTAAATAAGCCATTTCATCAATTTATTCATGAAAGTCAGATAAAAAAGATATCAGAAAATTACGGACGAAGAATTATCGGTCAAAAGGTGGAAAGTATTTATGAAACCATCATCAAAAAGATGAATGGCGATTTTTTAAAGGTGGAAATAAATTCAGACCGCATTATTTATAAAGGAAATCCGGCTGTATTAGCCATCGTTAGAGATATCACCACCAGAAAGAAATATGAAGATAATCTAAGAACGATCAATAGCCAGTTGGAGACATTGATTCAGTCCATACCGGATGTGGTGTATTTTAAAGACCAGCAGGGACGGAATCTTATTTTTAACAAAGCATTTGAGAATTTCATTGGAAAGAGTAAAACGGAAATTACTGGGAAAAAAGATATTGAGATAATGGCTCAGAATTTTGCCAGGAAGTGTGTGGAAAGTGATAAAATCGTCTTTAAAAATCAGCATCCCATCAGGATCGAAGAAATGGGAACGGATTCAAATGGCATGGAAATGTTTTTCGAAACGATAAAGTCACCCCTTTTTGATAATCATGGAAATCAGTTGGGATTGGTGGGAGTGAGTCGGGATATATCTGAGAGAAAACGAGCAGAAAAGCTATTAAATATGCTCAATTCCGCTTCAATGGCAATGCAGAAGGCCTTAACCCACAGTCAGATTTTTACAACTGTTGCAGAAGAATTGAAAAAATTAAATTATCAGTGCATGGTTTTTCCTGTCGATGAAAAAAAATCTTTAATGTTTCCCCAATATATGAGTTTTGGTCAAAAACCGCTAAAACGGGTAGAGCATTTGCTGGGAACAGAAAAGGAAAAATTTGCCATTCGAATAAACAGTGTATCGGATTTCAAAAAGGTTATTCATCGGCGCATCTCTGTTTTTATAGAAGATATTGAAAAATCAATGCAACTGTTGTTACCAAAGGATCTAAAAAAACATGCCCGAGGGATTATCAGAGTTTTAAATATCCCCAGAACGATTCTCGCACCACTTCTGGTAGAAGATAAGGTTATTGCGGTTTTGTTTGTTCAATCCAATGATCTTACAAAAAAGGATATTCCCTCCATTACTGCCTTTGCTAACCAAATGGCCGCTGCATGGCATAAAGCAACATTATTAAAAAATTTGCAGGATAATGTTCATGAGTTAAGATCTACGCAGGAGCAACTTATTCATGCTCAAAAAATGGAAGCGGTGGGGAAACTGGCAGGAGGGATTGCGCATGATTTCAACAATTTGCTGACGATAATTCAGGGCTATTCAGAATTGCTACTTACCCGATTCCCGAGCAATGATCGTTCTTACAAAGATATTCTTCAGATTGAAAAAGCCAGCAGAAGTGCTGAATCTCTGGTCAGGCAGCTCCTGGCATTCAGCCGTAAACAGATCATGCAACCCAAAGTATTGAATCTGAAAAACCTGTTGCATAACATGGAACCGATGCTAGAAAGATTGGTGGGTGAAGATATTGAATTTTCAATTATCAGTTCACCTGATTTAGGGCAGATCAAAGCGGATCCGCATCAAATTGAACAAGTAGTCATGAACCTGGTGGTCAATTCCCGGGAAGCCTTAAAAAAGGGAGGTACTATTGTTGTCCAAACGAAGAACGAATATTTAGCCGGCAAACCTCACGCTGAGGCAGGTAAATATGTTCTGCTCTCTGTTTCTGACACGGGTTGCGGCATCGATGATGACATCCGCGGACGGATATTTGAGCCGTTTTTTACGACCAAAACCAAGGGCAAAGGAACGGGATTGGGATTATCAACAGTTTATGGTATTATTCAGCAAAGTGGTGGTATTATCGAGGTTGAAAGCAACAAGAATTTAGGATCGACCTTTAAGATTTATTTACCGCGGGTTTCAAGACAAAAAGCCGGAAAAAAATTCCTACTGTCTTCGGCTTTTAATGATTCTGATGGATCTGAGACAGTACTGGTTGTCGAAGACGAAAAAGATGTCAGAAATATCATTAGTGAAACCTTACGTTTAAAAGGGTACAGAGTATTGGAAGCAGAGAATGGGGAGGTTGCTCTTAGTCTATGTAATCAATATAACGAAAAAATTGAACTTTTATTGACAGATGTGGTAATGCCCAAAATGAGCGGTGCAGAATTGGTAAAGAAATTACCGCCAAGAAAAGATGGCTGGAAAGTTTTATATATGTCTGGTTATACGGATAATGCTATCGTTCATCATGGTGTATTGCAGGACGATATCTCATTTATTCAAAAACCGTTCGTCCCGGTCGTTCTTGCCCAAAAGATTCGCGAGATTCTTGATAAATCGTAATTATAACCATTAAAATTGATTGGCAGGGTTGTAATAAGGAAGCTCATCAATCAGTATTTTTTCCCTGCCTGGCAAGTGCAATAATTTCAGCAGCAATCTCTTCAATCGGTTTTCCGGTTACATTCACCACCGGCCATTGGGGGTGTTTTTCGAAATATTTAAGAGCAAAAATGACTTCCTGACGAACGTAATCCAAATCGGCATATTGACCACTGGCCCCTCCCAGGTATTCCTGACGTGCCTGACGTAAATTGGCCAATCTGCGTGAATCCATGGTCAGACCAAAAATCTTACTCTGTTCAATTTCCGATAAAATGGCAGGCGGTTCAATTTCCAGAATGATGGGCACATTTGCCACGTACCATTGCTTGAAAGCTAAAAATATGCTAAGCGGAGTTTTAAAAGTCCGGGAAACCCCAACCAGGACAATTTCAGCCCTGGAAATTTCCTCTATTCGCTGTCCATCATCGTGGCGCAATGCGAATTCCATGGTCTCGATACGTCGAAAATAATCTTCATTCAATTGGCGGAAAAGTCCGGGCTTTTGGGCCGGTGACAATGCAAATTGTTGGGATAACCTTGACAAGAGGGGTCCCATTAAATCGATAGTTTCAATATTGAAAATTCTGCCTTGATGGAGCATAAATTCCCGCATCTCATTTGAAACCAGGGTATGAACGATGAATGCACCTGCATTGGAGGCTTCGCGGACAATTTCTTCAACCTGTTCATGGGTGCGCACCGAAGATCTCAAATCTATGCTTAAATCTAAACCTTGAAATTGGGTGAGTGCGGCTTGTAATGCTCTTTCTGCAGTACCACCTGTACCATCGGAGACCACAAAAACCTTATGCAATCTTCATCTCCAGTGTTGTTGGTAATCAATTTGAACTGGGAATTACCTGACAATAGTGGATGCAATTTTTGAGCCTGGAGGTTTTTTCACCGTCAAGATTGATGAATTTGGACCCCACTCCTATATACTCCATGTCCGAATCATCCATAATCCAGATAATTTCTGCCTCCAATTTGAGCGAAAAAAATTTTGAGTCACCTCTGCGAATATTCTCAAAAATGATTTTATCTCCCACTTTTAACTGGACGTCCCGATTGGCTCTAATGGTAAAAAAAATTCCACCCAAACTCATGTTCATAATGTGTACAACGATAGACTTACCAGGATTTGTGGTGATAGAAAAGTGACCCATGATATCATGTTTTTTCTCAAACAGGATTCGTTGGGACTGCCGTCTATCGTTGTAAAGGTTCATTTTCCGCTCCTTGGATTTGAGGTATAAGTTTAATATTAAAAATAAGAGAAACACGACACTAATACAACAAATTTAAGTTACGCCACCCACATTTTATGGATTGATCAGGATTTTCATCATTTCAATCACGATTTCTCAATCTATTTTTTCTATCATCTTAGGTCTTTATTCTTTTCCTTCAGGGTTATGGCCGGATAAAAATTCAAGGTAAAGCTAGATGGTGTAGGGACAAAAATTCGACATCTCTGGAAGAAATGTCACAGAAATAATTAAAGATCTTGGACAATTAATTCGACAATAGTGACATGCATCACAGGGTGATGAGGATTCTATGATTTTTACCTGGTGCAGGGATCTCGGATTGATATATGGAAAAGAAAAATTATTTTTTGCTAAAGCCAGAATAGTCTAAACCATCAAGAATGAGGCACAATTTTTGAACGCTATACGACACATTATACGCTGATATACAAAGCGTCTGTTCTGGATTTACTAAATTATGAGGCAATTCAGCTCGGATTTTATGATGATTTATATAAATTACGTGAATTATTTTTACAGAATACAATGAGGAGAATACATCAATGTTTACAAGTTCAAGCAGTTTTGTTAAGCTCGTTCTATCTGTTTTATTTTTCCCCATGTTTTTTCAAAACGCTTTTATCGAATTTGCCTGGGGGGCATACGACGTCTTTTTTATGATGCTATCGAAAAGGATTTTTTTACTGCTCCCGGTATTCGCCATACTCCTGGGGTGCTGGGTAACGATTGCCTGTTTGCTTACGGTTGTTATCCGTGCGAAACGTCAACAATTTCTGATTGCGCTCTTTATTACCTGGTGGGACATGGGCAAGGCTATTGTCTCTTTTTGGGGAGGAATTTTCCGCTTTGCGTTTTATTTTGCTGTGGCTCTCTTGGGATTATTGAAAATACTGGCTCTGGGATTATGGACTATTATCCAGGAAGTTTTGTTCATGCCGTTCAGATTGATCCATAATGTCGGCAAAAATGTAGTTAGCTCCTCTGTCCCCTGGATCGCTGTATTCTTAACTATTTTCTGGTGTCTCATTGAAGCGGTTATTTTTACCTATGTGACAACTCCTCTGGTGGTGGACACCTTTTCCAATATTACCGGGGAACAACTTTCGGTTGGCATGGTCAGGATCCCATTATTTATTTTTCTCCTTTTCATCGTGCTGGGAAGTTATGCGGTTCTCTCAACCATGGTTGATGTGGTGAAAAATAAAAACATCTCCGCGATTATCGGTATTGGTGTGATTGAAATTGTTGCTCTTTTTGTAGAAGTTATTTTTCTGTACAGAGAATTTGTTGATTCGCTGGTTCCGTGGTTTGCTCAATACTCAGAGAATTTTGAACTGGGAATATTCTGGACACTGGCTATCTCAATCTTTGTCTGGTTTGGTATTAGAAGTCTCTCCTGGTTCCTCTTTGCATCTCATGGAACCCCGACCCTGATGTCAATTATCCAGGGTAGAGGGGTTAAACTGGCTGGAAATGGCACCGCTCAGCGGCAACATATTCTCAGTCTTTCAGTTGAATTTATGCAAAAAATAAAGTCGGATACCGAGTGGATACAAAATAAGGCCGAAGAATTATTAGAGGCACTGATGTTGCCGCCCTTACAGGTTGTAGCATCGGCGATTAATTTTCTGACACTTCTTATTACATCCAAACATCTATTCGAATTACCCTTTAAAAACATGGAAGATATTAAAAAGTCAACTGTACTCATAGAAAGTCTTTCTGTTAAAAGCAAAAATCTTAAAAACGCTTAAATATGAATGGAGTATGCCATCATGTATCAAAGGAAAATATTTCTACTGCTGTTAGTCGTACTTCTTATTTTTGTTGGAGCCTGTGATTGGTTCATTGGAGAGGGTGATTCTCCCAATCCGAGACTCTCCATGTTTATTGGATTGGATATCAGCGGTTCATTTTTACATAACAAATATTTTGATGACTCCATCAATTTTCTCGCCCATTATATCTATGTTCATCTGAATGGACTTGGCGGTCTGGAAGTCCCTAATGTGCTGTATGTGAGTTCAATTGGTGGAGCACAGGCCAATGAGCCCAAAACTTTTTATCCTATTCAAACATTTGAAAATAAATCTGTCGCTGAGATTGCTAACAAACTCCGTGAGATATTTCCCAAAAATATTTCCAATCCCTATACTGACTATAATGCTTTTTTTGAGCAAGTTGCTCTGACAGTGCGTAATAAAAATTTAGTACTGCGTCCCATTTCAATTGTAATGATCAGCGATGGAATTCCTGATGTCAAGAAAGAAGGTGAAACCGATTTTAGAAGTCTGGTTGTGAAGCCTCTTGAACAGCTGGCCCGTAGTGTTACCATTCGTTTAATCTACACCAGTGCTGTAACCGGTAAAAACTGGCAAACTATGGTAAAAAGACGGCGGGTAAAAATTTGGACCCAGGATGCGGAAGTGATGGTATACTGGAAAGATCCAGCTATATTATTGCCGGATATACCACTGGAGGAGCAAGACAGGTTTATCGACTGGATAAAGGATAATGTGGATTTTGGAGTGCGTTCGCGACGGGTAGAATAGAAGACTCCTATAAAAATATAATGATTTTTTGACTCTTCATCAAAAAAATAGCGTAATCGTCAAACAGGTTTAAAAGGGTAAAATTCGGACCGGATTTCTCAGATTAAAGTTCCCTGTTCGATACTAAAACTTTACTAGTCTTTTATTCTCAGAAATCTTCTTTTCCCTACTTTCAGTACACTCTCCTGATTACCCTGAATCTCTTGCAGTTCATCTTTTAACGTCTCTCCATTAAGTTTTACACCACCTTGGCGAATCAAACGCCGGGCTTCGCCTGTTCCGGAGACTAAGCCGTTTTCTACCATGATTTCAATAATACGCCTGGTACGTCCATCCAGAGAGACCGTGGGAATATCCTCTGGTATCTCACCCTGCTGGTGAATTAAATTAAAATGATTTTCTGCTTCTTCAGCCTTTGCTTCATTGTGATACATGCGAACTAGATTGCGGGCCAGAGATCGTTTCAGTTCCATGGGATTTACATCAGGATTCTCCAGCTTTGCTTTGATACTTTTCAGCTCATTCAAATCAACATCTGTTATCAATTCGAAGTAAGAGTAAATTAAATTGTCGGGTATACTCATGGTTTTTCCGTAAATTTCTTGCGGTGTCTCATCGATACCAATGTAGTTCCCCAGAGATTTACTCATACGCTGTGTCCCATCAATTCCTTCCAGAACCGGCAGGGTTAACACAACCTGGGGTTCCTGACCATATTCCTTCTGTATTTGTCTCCCGATTACCAGATTAAATTTTTGTTCTGTCGCGCCAATTTCAACATCTGCCTGTATCATTACCGAATCGTAACCCTGCATGAGGGGGTAGAAAAATTCATGGATACTAATAGGTTGCTGATCTTTGTAGCGTTTGTCAAAATCATCCCTTTCCAGCATGCGGGCCACAGTAAATTTTGAGGCAAGATTCATAATTTCCGCAAAGCTCATCCGGCTGAACCAATCTCCGTTATATTGAATTTCTGTTTTTTCCCGGTCCAGTATTTTAAAAAACTGTTTTTCATAAGTCTTGGCATTTTCCATCACATCCTGGTGAGTAAGTCGGGGTCGGGTGGAACTTTTCTCACTGGGATCTCCTACCATGCCAGTGTAGTCTCCGATAATCACAACTACCTGATGACCCAAATCCTGAAATTGCTTTAGTTTGCGGATTCCCACTGTATGACCGAGATGAATGTCTGGTGCTGTGGGATCAAAACCTTGCTTGATTCTCAAAGGCTTGCTGGTTTTATAGCTCTTGACTAATTTTTCTTTCAGTTCCTCCAGGGGTAATAAATCGATCGTTCCCCTGGAAATTACCTTAAGCTGTTCTTCCACCGGAAGAAACTTTGTGGCCATACTAAAATTCTCCTATTTGATCTTAAATTTCTTCTGAAGTCGGTCGAGTTCCCTTTTCTGGTCACGTTGTGTGATTGTCTCGCGTTTGTCATATTCTTTCTTCCCAGCAGCGAGACCAATTTCGACCTTGGCAATCCCCTTTTTGAAATACATTCTTAGAGGAATCAAAGTAAACCCCTTTTCTGTTACTTTTCGGTGAACTTTTTTTATTTCAAACCGATGCATTAATAGCTTGCGAGGTCGTTCCGGTTCGTGTCCTCCGTCACTGGCGTTTTTATAGCTTCCGATACTGACACCGATCAGCCATAGTTCACCTTCGCGAATACGGGCATAACTGTCCTTCAGATTACAATTGCCCTCTCGTAAAGCCTTCACTTCACTTCCCGTTAAAACTAATCCTGCTTCATATTTTTCCAGGATCTGATAGTCAAAATACGCTTTTTTATTGGAAGTAATAATTTTAATCTCTTCTGCCATTCTTAAACTCTGATTAGATCATGCAAAAATAGGCATCAGTATCAGTTTTTTCAAAATGATTTTATAAATGGATAATATTTTAAAATCTAAATTTTGTGAAATAAAAATTCAGAAATATTGTCTAAAATAAAATATACCTGTCACCAATAGAGAACCAGTGCGGTATGATTTCCCAATTTACTTTTTGACATTGTTTGGCGAATTGTGTAATTTAATTAAATACTTAGATATAGGAATGTCATGGATATTCAAACTGAAATCGAACGAATCAATGGAATTGTTCTATTCCGCATTAAGGGAAAAGAATTGAATCACAATAATGCAGCTTCCCTTAAAGAAAAACTATTTCTGGAAATAGCAGATGGTAACATCAAAATTATATTGGACCTCCAGCAGGTGAATGAAATGGATACCTCGGGCCTCGGCGTACTAACCTTTGGGAAAAGACAGACCACCAATACGGGCGGAGATATCGTTCTGGTAGGGGTTAATCCTGGAGTTCAGTCACTATTGCGCATCGCACAATTAACCAGGGTATTTGAAATTTATGCTACCCGGGATGAAGCGATTGCTGCATTCAGTAAATAAGAACTATTCTATAATTGCAGGGTATAACTTCTACACATATCAGGCGGGTGATGCAAAGGCTGAATCATGAATTGGAAAGATCGAAAAGCTATCTATATAACCTTGATCATTTCAGTACTGCTCCACCTGCTCGGACTGATGCTGATAACGGGTTATGATGTTTTCGCTCTTGGACAAACGGAAGAACCGAAACTCCCTGAACCACTGGAACTGGTGTTTGAACAACCTCAACAACCCCAACAACCCGAACAACAATATCCTGAAAAATTTCTCTTT
>Ga0209536_100010273_pt1 | contig 13826 bp, 12 predicted proteins | sample DeeMarSeWOR28_12_FD_187461 | JGI IMG/M metagenome (GOLD analysis project Ga0209536, IMG submission 187461) | Marine sediment microbial communities from White Oak River estuary, North Carolina - WOR-2-8_12 (SPAdes) (version 2) | ecosystem: Environmental > Aquatic > Marine > Intertidal zone >...
GGCGACACGCCTGGCGCCGAAGCCGCTGGTAATGCCTGAGAGCAGCGAGCCACGCAGCGTCCAGAGCGACCACAACCCGCCGACCAGCATGGCGCCGACACCGACGTAGCGGATCCGCGCGCTCCAGATCGTCCAGGCGGCGTCCTCGGCGGATGCGCCTGCCAGCTGCGCTGCGAATGCAGGATCCCAGGCCGGCGCAAACGTGCCATAGGCCGGGATGAGCAGCCACCAGGAAAGCAGCCCGCCGGAGAGCATCAGCGTGCCGATGTTGAGCCCGACGATGTATCCCACCGCAAGCAGCGCGGGCGAGAGGTTCAGGCCGAAGAAGCCGATCGTGCGATCGCCGAAATACCTGGCGGCGGTAAACGCCTCGGGAGACAGCCTGAGCCCCGACAGCGCGACCTTGAAGCCGGCGCCGGCGACGGCCGCGAGCCCGAGGGCGCGCAGGCCGCTGCCGGGATCCGCGCTGACCTTCAGGACTTCCGCGGTGGCGATACCTTCCGGGAACCTGAGTTTCTGGTCGATGATCAGGGTGCGCCGCAGGGGCACCGAGAACAGCACGCCGAGCAGTCCCCCAAGCCCTGCGATCGCAAGCACCCACCCGTAGTCGAAGCGCTGCCAGTGGCCGAGCAGAACGATGGCGGGGATCGTGAAGATGGTGCCTGCAGCGATCGACGAACCGGCGGACGCGCCGGTCGCCACGATGTTGTTCTCGAGTACGCTCACCTGCCCGAAGAGCCGCAGGACGCCCATGGACACGACCGCGGCGGGGATCGCGGTCGCGACCGTCATGCCGGCGAACAGCCCGAGGTAGGCATTGGCCGCGGCGAGCACGACCGTGAGCAGGATCGACAGCAGGATGGCACGCAGCGTCAGCTGGCGGGACGGGTCGGCTGCGTTCATGTCTCGTCTCCCCTGGCGGGCGGCAGGCATCGCGGCGACGGCATGCGTCAGCGCTGCTTCACGTCCTCGGCGCCATGCATCCATCCTACGATCCGGCCCGAGATCGACCACAGCAGCGCACTGAAGACGAGCAGCGTGATCGCAATGCCGCCGAAGATCCCGAGCAGGCCCGCATGTTCCTCGCGCACCCCGATGTTCGTCGCCAGCGCGCGCATCCAGGCGTACTCGCCCATGTTCTCGGAGAACGCCCCGACATAGCCGGCGAGCAGGTTGGCAAAGAAGTTGATCAGCAGCCAGACGCCCATCATCAGCGAGGCAAGCCGGAGCGGTGCGAGCTTGGTGACCATCGACAGCCCCACCGGGCTGATGCACAACTCGCCGAGCGTGTGGAACAGGTACGCAAAGACGAGCCACAGCATGCCGGCCCTGACATCGGCGGCGCGCTGCATCTCGAACACCGCGACGACCAGGAACATGAACCCGACCGCCGTGAGAATCAGGCCGGAATACATCTTGGCCGGGGTCGACGGACTGAGGCCGCGCCGGCCGAGCCCGCCCCACAGCATCGAGAACAGCGGCGCGAGCACCACGATGAACAGGGGGTTGAGCGACTGGAACCAGCCCGTCGGCACCGTGAAGCTGCCAAGTGAGCGATCCGTGTACTGGTCGGCGAACAGGTTCATCAGGCCGCCGGCCTGCTCGAACGCGGCCCAGAACATCACCACGAACACGAACACCACGAAGATCACCTTGAGCCGGTCGACCTCGTCCGGCGTCAGGGCCTTGTGTGCGCCGCCAGCCAGCGCCAGCGCGCGACGCGCGGCCGGCTCGATGCCGACCTCGCCGATGAAGCGGCGGGCGAATGCGACCTGGATCAGCACCGACAGCGTCATGCCGACGCCGGCGGCAAAGAAACCGACACGCCAGCCCCAGGCAGGATCTTCACCGAGCGTCGAGCAAACGAGCGGCGCAATGAACGCGCCGAGGTTGATGCCCATGTAGAAGACCGTGAACGCGCCGTCGCGCCGGGCGTCGCCCTGCTCGTACAGGTCGCCGACCATGGTCGAGATGTTCGGCTTGAAGAAGCCGTTGCCGGCGATCAGCAGGATCAGGCCGAGGTAGAAGGTCACGGGCGTCGAGGGAAAGGCGACGCCGAGCAGGCCGGCCTCGAAAGCACCGGCATTGCCGAGCAAGGCCGGCGGTGCCGCCAGCGCGAACTGGCCGAGCGCCATCAGGACACCGCCGATGATCACCGAGCGGCGCTGGCCAAGGTAGTTGTCCGCGAGCCAGCCGCCGAGCAACGGCGTGAGGTAGACGAAGCCCGTGTACCAGGCATAGAGCTTCAGGGCCTGCGGCTCGTCCCAGCCCAGCCCGGGGTTCTGTGCGTTGGTCGCGGCGACGACGTAGAGCACCAGCAGCGCACGCATGCCGTAGTAGCTGAAGCGCTCCCACATCTCCGTAGCGAACAGCAGGAACAGCCCACGCGGGTGACCAAGGAAGGTCCCGGGCGGGACGTGCGGCTGCGAGTTCATGCGGTGCATCCCCGGGCTGTGTCGTTCTTGCTGGTGCCGCGGCAGCCGCTGCTGCCCCGGCCCGAGTCTCGGCGAAGCGGGGCCGATACGGCAAGCCCGTGCGCGCGCCCCCGTGCCGGCCGGCGGTCAGGTCGAGCTGGCGCCTTCTTCCTCTTCCTCGCGCGCTGGTTCCGGCGCGGTGCGCACCAGGAGCCTCGCGAGCACGATGCCGGCTTCATAGAGCACGTACATGGGCACGGCCATCATGCTCTGCGAAACCGCATCGGGCGGTGTGAGGAACGCCGCGACGATGACGATGCCGAGCAGCACGTAGCCACGATGCTTGCCGAGCGAGTCCACCTTCACCAATCCGGTCCGGACGAGCAGCACGGTCGCGACCGGGATCTCGAATGCAATGCCGAAGGCGAAGAAGAGCAGCACCACGAAATCGAGGTACTGGGTCATGTCCGTCATCATGCTCACGCCCTCGGGCGTGGTGGAGACGAAGAACTGGAACATGATCGGGAATACGAGGTAGAAGGCGAAGGCGGCCCCCGCATAGAAAAGCACCACGCTCGACACGAGCAGTGGCAGGCCGAACCTTCGTTCGTGTCGGTACAGGCCCGGGGCCACGAACGCCCAGAGCTGGTAGAGGATGTACGGCATCGCGAAGAACACCGCGGCGAGCAGCGCAAGCTTGAACGGCGCCATGAACGGTGCCACGACGCTGGTCGCTATCATGTTCGAGCCGATCGGCAGCTTCTCGCGCAGAGGTCCGGTCATCCAGGCGAACAGGTCGTTGGCGAAATACAGGCAGGGGATGGCCAGCACACCGGCGGCGATCACCGACCGGAGCAGGCGGTCACGCAGTTCGACGAGATGGGACAGCAGGGTCCCCTCGGTCAGCTTCTCGTCTTCGGCCTGCCCGGTCATGGAGCCTGCCGTGTTCCGGTCGCCGGATCGCCCGCGGGCCCGCCCTCGGCGGGTGATTCGGCTGGCTGTGCCGGCGCCGGCGGCGTCTGCGCGGCTTCGGGCGAGGTCGGCTCCGCTGCGGCTGCTTCACCCTGGGGTGACGGCCGCTCCGCGGCCGGATCAGGCGTGCCCGGTCGCGGCGGTGGGTGCTTCGGTTCGGGACGCGACCAGTCGCGATCCGTCTTGATGACTTCCTCGTCGAGCTGGCTCTTCAGCTGGCGGGCCATCGCGCGGGCACGGCCCAGCCAGCGGCCAACTTCCCTGGCCACCTTGGGCAGTTTCTCGGGGCCGAGCACGACCAGCGCGATCCCGAGAATCAGGATGATCTCGGTGAAACCGACCTCGAACATCTCAGGATCAGACGTTCTTGGAGCTGCTCGCTTCGCGCTTCTGCGCTTCGAACTCGGCGTCAGGACGCTTGTCCTGCTCGAGTTGGCGCGCGTTGTCCTCGTCTTCGCCCTCGTTCATGGCCTTCTTGAAGCCCTTCACGGCGGAGCCGAGGTCGGAGCCGATCGTGCGCAGCTTCTTCGCACCAAAAATCAGGAGCGCGATGGCCAGGATGATCAGCAGTTCGCGGAATCCGATACCCATATTTCCTACTCCGGCCCGAACGGCGGGCGGGACAGCGATGATACGACAAGAGCCACGGTGTCTAGCTACGCGTTGCGCAGAATGGCGCCTGCATCTCAGCCGTTCGCCGGGGGGGTGACCTCGAGCCAGAACGTTACCGGCCCCTCGTTCGTCAAGGAAACGGCCATGTGCGCACCAAACTCACCGGCTTGGACCGTGCCGAGGCGCTTTCGTGCCATCGACAGCAGGTGGACGAACAGGCGTTCGCCCTCCTCCGGCGGGGCCGCGGTGCTGAATCCCGGCCGCGTGCCCTTGCGGGTCTCGGCAGCGAGCGTGAATTGCGGAACGAGCAGCAGTCCGCCGCGGGTCTCCTCGAGACTCAGGTTCATGCGACCGTCGCCATCGGGAAACACGCGATAGGTCACGAGTCGCTCGAGCAGACGGTCGGCTTCCCGCGCCGTGTCGCCGCGCTGGACGCCTACCAGGACCAGCAGACCGGCATCGATGCGGCCCACCTCCCGCGATCCGACCCTTACGGACGCATGGCTGACTCTCTGCAGCAGGCCGATCACGGAATCGCTCCTGGGATCTTCGGCTGATCTTCCGGCATGTCTGCCCAGGTGGGAAGCGAAATCCCGAATGGGCGTTGGAGTGCGGACACATATCCCACTTTGACCGCCAAGATCATGCATATCAGAATGATAATATCCACTATAACTAGAATATCAATAAAGTGGGAAATATAACGTCACTATGTGGTCGAAAGCCTGCCAGAGTGGTTTACATGACCTTTCCTATGGCGACCTCTCGCCCACCTCATCCCCTGAATTGCTCTTGCGGCCTTCACCTGCCACGGATACGGGCCGCTAACGGCGTAGGGATCGCCGCCCCAGGGTGTGCTAAATATGTCCGGTTCGGCCTGGCAAACAAAGACAGGGGGAAGCCATGCAACGTCGTGAGGTAATCAAGGGGCTGGGACTCGGCGCGGTCGCGGCGGCGACGGCGGCCTGCTCGCGTGAAGAGAAGGCGGCGGCAACCGGCGCGGAAGACAAGCGCACTTTCGAATGGCGGATGGCCACGACCTGGCCGCCGAATTTTCCGGGTCTTGGCACCGGCGCCAATAACCTCGCCAGCATGATCGAGGCCTGCAGCGCAGGACGGCTCAAGATCAAGGTCTATGGCGCCAATGAGCTGGTGCCGGCATTCGAGGTCTTCGATGCAGTATCGAGTGGCACCGCCGAGATGGGCCACGGCGCCGCCTACTACTGGAAAGGCAAGATTCCATCTGCTTCCTTCTTTGCGTCGGTGCCCTTCGGGCTGACTGCGCCGGAAATGAACGGCTGGTTCTACTTCGGCGGTGGACTGGAGCTGTGGAAGGAAGCCTACGCGCCTTTCGGCGTCATACCGGCGCCTTGCGGCAACTCCGGCACGCAGATGGGCGGCTGGTTCCGTCGGGAGATCAAGACCGTCGACGATCTCAAGGGCCTGAAGATGCGCATTCCCGGCATTGCCGGCGAAGTACTGGCGCTCGCGGGGGGCACGCCGGTCACCCTGCCGGGGGGCGAAATCTTCACCGCGCTCGAAACCGGGGCAATCGACGCGACCGAATGGATCGGGCCCTACAACGACCTCGCCTTCGGCCTGTACAAGGCGGCGAAGTACTACTACTACCCGGGCTGGCACGAGCCGGGTACGACGCTCGAGGCGATGATCAACAAGGCGGCCTTCGACGGCCTGCCCGCCGACCTGCAGCAGATCGTCCTCACCTGCTGCAAGGCCGTGAACGAACAGATGTACGCCGAATTCATGGCACGCAACAGCGAGGCGCTGCAGACCCTTATCAACGAGCACGGCGTCGAGCTGCGGGCCTTCCCGGATGCTGTGCTGGCGCGACTGCGCGAGCTGTCCGAGCAGGTCATCGCCGCGGGTGCTGCGGCGGATCCGCTCTACGCGCGGGTCTACGAGTCGGTGAGCGCCTACCAGAAGCGTTCCGCCGCGTACCTGCGTGTCGCCGAGGAAGCCTACGTCCGGGCGCGCAACCACTAGCGTTGATGTAGCAGCGCGCCTCTGAGAAGGATCAGCCCCCGCGCTGGATGCCGCAAGGCGCCAGGGCGGGGGGTGCGCGTTTCTAGTTCGCGTAAACGACCTTCGGCAGCCAGGTGGCCAGCCCCGGCCACAGGACCAGCAGGATCAACATGGCGAGCTGGAGCAACACGAACGGTATCGCGCCTCGGTAGATGTCCGCAGTCGTGACCGACGGCGGCGACACTCCGCGCAGGTAAAACAGCGCAAAGCCGAAGGGCGGCGTCAGGAAAGACGTCTGCAGGTTCACGGCGATCATCACGCCGAGCCAGACCGGATCGACCCCCATCGCCATCAACACCGGCGCCACGATAGGCACCACGATGTAGGTGATCTCGATGAAGTCGATGATGAAGCCAAGCAGGAAGAGTGCCAGCATCACCAGGGCAAGCGCCCCGTTGCGGCCCCCGGGCAGGTCGGTCAGAAGCTCGTGCACCATCGTGTCACCGCCGAGTCCGCGGAAGACCAGCGAAAACACCGAGGCACCGATCAGGATCATGAACACCATGGACGTGAGCCGCACGGTGCCGCGCATCACGTCGCGGAGTCGCGCGAAGCTGAGTGCGCGACGCAGCAGCGCCAGCACCATCGCGCCGACCGCGCCGACTGCTGCCGCCTCCGTCGGCGTAGCGAGCCCGGCGAGAATCGATCCGAGGACCGCAAGAATCAGCACGAGGGGCACCAGCAGCGCGCCGACAAGCCGAACGACGAACTGCCGGCCCGTCTCCGAAATCGTGGTGTCACGCTCGAGCGCGGGCATCGATGCGGGGCTCAGCCAGGCCTTGAGAAGCACGTAGGCGATGTACAGTCCCACCAGAACCAGGCCGGGCAACAATGCACCGACGAACAGGTCGCCGACCGACACGGTATCTGGCGAGTAATTCCCCAGCCGCAGCTGTGCCTGCTGGTAGGCGCTCGACAACACATCGCCGAGCAGCACCAGGATGATGGACGGGGGAATGATCTGACCAAGCGTTCCTGCGGCGCAGATGGTGCCGGTCGCCACTTTCGCGTCGTAGCCGCGCCTCAGCATCACCGGCAACGACAACAGACCCATGGTCACCACAGTGGCGCCGACGATGCCCGTGCTCGCCGCCAGCAGCGCGCCGACGATCACCACGGACACGGCGAGGCCTCCCCGGACGCGCCCGAACAGCATGCCCAGCGTCTCGAGCAGGTCGTCAGCGATACGCGCGCGTTCGAGCACCAGGCCCATGAAGATGAACAACGGGACCGCCATCAGCGTCTCGTTGTTCATGGAGCCGAAGATGCGGCTCGGCAGTGCTTCGAGATAGCCCATGTCGAACGCGCCGAACGCCGCAGCAACGCTTGCAAACAGCAGGGAAACCCCGGCGAGGGTCAGGGCGACGGGATAGCCGGCCAGCAGTGTGCCAACCACCAGCAGGAACAGCAGGACTGGCAGCCACTCCACGTCAGTCCGCCCGCCGCAGTGCCTGGATGGCGTGAAGGGCCTGGGAGAGGCCCTGGAGCGCGAGCAGTGCTGCCATCAGCGGAATGACGGCCTTGAGCAGGTAAAGCGCGGGCAGGCCGCCAGCCTCGCGCGAGCGCTCGCCCACGCTCCAGGAGCTGTACAGGTACGGCAGGCTCTCGTAGACGATGTAGCCGCACAGCGGCAACAGGAACAGGAAGGTGCCGGCGATGTCGATCGCCGCGCGCGCGCGGACCGACAAGCCTCGGTAGATCACGTCGACGCGCACGTGCTCGTCGTGCTTCAGCGTGTACGCTGCGCCCAGCATGAACACCAGGGCATGCATCCAGGTCAGTGACTCCTGCATCCACAGCCAGCCGGTATTGAGGCCATAGCGAAGCAGGACCACCAGGAAGCCGGTGAGTGCCAGCGACAGTGTCAGCCAGGCAATGGTGCGACCGGTCCACTCGGACAGGGCATCGAGCGTGGACGTGGCACGCTCCAGGATGCTCACGGAGTGGCTTCCTGGGTTCTCGAGAGGCGATTGAGGAAGACCGTCATCTCTTTCGCGGCCTGGACATCGCCGTGGGCGGTAGCGATCTCGATACCCTGCCGGTAGACCTCGGTCGCGCGATCGAGCGCGCCGGTGCTCCGGTAGGCCTCGCCCAGCAGCTTCCAGGCCGCCGAGTACGCGGGGTTCTGCTCGACGGCCCGTCGCAGGTGGTCGACGGCCGCCACGTAGTCCCTGTCCTTGAGGCACTCGCTGCCCAGCGAGAAGCGCAGTAGCGGCGAGTCCTGTCCTCGCTGCAGCATCAACTCGAGGTTCTGTCTCAGGCCCATGCTACTTCCGCCAGAAGTCGGGTGTCAGCAGCAGCACCAGCGTGAAGATCTCGAGCCGGCCTGCCAGCATGGCGATGATACACACCCATTTGGCCGGGTCGGGGATATCGCGGAAGTGGGCGGCGACCTCTCCCAGGCCCGGGCCGACGTTGTTCAGCGACGAAGCCACGGCCGACCATGCCGTCACCTGGTCCAGGCCGAAGGTCATCAGCAGCAGCATCATGGTGCCGAACAGGATGAAGTAGATCGCGAAGAACCCGGCCACACCGTTGATGACGCGCTGCGGCACCAGCCGGCCGGCGATCTTCACCGGAATCTCGGCGCTCGGGTGCACGAGCTGCTTCAGCTCGGCAAGCCCCTGGCGGAGCACCAGCAGCCAGCGGATCACCTTCATGCCACCCGTGGTCGACCCGGCGCAGCCGCCGATGAACGTCAGCAGCAAGAGCAGCGCCGGCAGCGCACCCGGCCAGTCGGCAAAGCCCGCCGTCGTGTAGCCCGTGCCCGTATGGAGGGAGACCACCTGGAAGCTGGCATAGCGCAGTGATTCAGCGAGCGTGTCGTACTCGCCGTGGAACCTGAGATACAGGGTCGCGCCTACGATGATGGTGGCGATGAGCCAGAAGTAGGCGAGGAACTCCGGCTCGCGCCAGTACATCCTGAGGTCCCGTCGCCGCAGCACCGTGAAGTGAAGCGCGAAGCTGGCGCCGCTCAGGAACATGAAGAACGTCGCGATGGCGTCGATCAACGCGCTGTCGAAGTGGCCGAGGCTCGCGTCGTAGGGCGCGTAGCCAGCGGTGGACATCGTGCTGAACGCGAAGCCCACGGCATCGAACAAATCCATGCCGGCGAAATAGTAAGCCGAGATGCAGGCCGCCGTGAGGAGTGCGTAGACGGCCCACAGCGCCTTCGCCGTCTGGGTGATGCGCGGGGTCAGCTTCTGGTCCTTGACCGGTCCGGGTGTCTCCGCCTTGTAGAGGGACATGCCGCCGATGCCGAGGACCGGCAGCAGCGCAACGGCGAGCACGATGATGCCCATGCCGCCGAACCACTGGATCTGTTGCCGGTAGTAGAGGATGGACTTGGGCAGGTAGTCGAGCCCGACGATGACGGTGGCGCCGGTGGTCGAGAAACCGGAGACGGACTCGAACACGGCGTCCGTGAACGACATGTTCGGGAAGTCCGTGATCAGCAGCGGCGTGGCGCCGGCAAGCCCCAGCGTGAACCAGAACAGTGCCACGACGAGAAAGCCGTCCCGCAGCCGCAGGTCGCGCCGGACCTTGCGTACCGGCGCCCAGAGGGCCAGCCCGATGGCGAGCACGATCAGGAAGGCGTCGATGAAAGGTTGATGGTGCCCGTCCGCATAGATGAATGACACGACGACCGGCGGCAGCATGGTCAGGCTGAAGATCATCAGCATCAGCCCGAGGATGCGCTGCACCATCGACAGGTTCATGTGGAGTCGGTGTCCTGGTCAGCCGAGGCGGGCGCCGGCCTGGAACAGCTTGCCGACCGCCTCGACGTGGCGCCGGTCGGTCAGGAACAGGATCACGTGGTCGTCCGCCTCGATCACGGTGTCGTGGTGGGCCATGATGACATCTTCGCCGCGCACGACCGCCCCGATCGTCGTGCCGGGCGGCAGCGTAATGCGCTCCACGGGCCGCCCGACCACGGGCGAGCTGCGGGAGTCGCCGTGGACGATCGCCTCAATGGCCTCGGCCGCGCCGCGGCGCAGGGAGTGCACCCGCACCACGTCGCCGCGCCGGACGTAGGCCAGCAATGCGCTGATCGTGATTGTCTGCGGCGAGATGGCCACGTCGATGCTGCCGCCCTCGATCAGCTCGGCGTAGGACGGCTTGTTGATGAGGGCCATTGCCCGGTGGGCTCCGAGACGCTTCGCCAGCATGGCGGAAAGGATGTTGGCCTCTTCCGCGTTGGTGAGGGACACGAACACGTCCGCATCGTCGATGTTTTCCTCGAGCAGCAGCTCCTCGTCCGCGGCGTCGCCTGACAGCACCAGCGTCCGGTTGAGGGTTTCGGCAGCGCGGCGGGCCCGCCGCGGGTCACGCTCGATGAGTTTGACCTGGTTCTTTTCCTCCAGCGCCCTGGCCAGCCTGAATCCGATGTTGCCGGCACCCGCGATGACCACGCGCTTGACGGGATCCTCCTCGGTCCGCAGTTCTTTCATCATCGCGCGGATGTCGTCGCGGGCCGCGATGAAGAAGACCTCGTCACCCTCCTCGATGACCGTGTCGCCCTCCGGCTGGATGCTGCGGCCCTTGCGGTAGATCGCCGCGACCCGCACGTCGCGTCGCGGAATGTGATCGGGCAGCTCCCGCAGCTGGTGGCCGATGAGCTGCCCGCCTGCGACGGCACGCATGCCGAGCAGCCGCACGCGCCCGTCAGCAAAGTCGAGCACCTGCAATGCCCCGGGATAGCGGATGAGTCGGCTGACGTGCTCGGTGACCAGCTGCTCGGGGCTGATCATGACGTCCACGTGCAGGCCGCCCTGCTCGAACAAGCGGTGTCGCAGCGAGTAGTCCGCAGCGCGAATGCGTGCGATCTTGGTCGGGGTGCCGAACAGGGTGTGTGCGACCTGGCAGGCGATCATGTTCACTTCGTCGCTGTTGGTCAGCGCGACGATCATGTCCGCGTCCTCCCCTCCCGCGGCTTCGAGGATCGCCGGGTGCGCGGCATTGCCGACGACCGTGCGGATGTCGAGGCGGTCCTGCAGGTCGCGCAGGATCTCGTCGTTGGTGTCGATGACCGTAACGGAGTTGGCCTGCTCGCGAGAAAGCTGGTAAGTGGCCGTCCGGCCGACCTGGCCCGCGCCGAGAATGATGATCTTCAACGGAGGTCCTGCTCTGGCGGCGGTCTGGACCGTCTCCCGGCCGCGATTCTATCAGAGGGGCGGAGAGTCGCCGCTTAAAGAGGGGTTTGGCCCCTCCTATACGGCCTCGAGCTTTGCGTAGGCATACATGAGCCATTTCTGCCCGGCGCGCTCGAAATTCACCTGGACCTGCTGGTTCTCGCCATTGCCCTCGAAGCGCAGGACGACCCCTTCGCCGAACTTGGGATGGCGGACCCGCGCACCGAGGCGGATCGGCAGATCCTCCTCGGTGGCCTGCCGCGCGCGCGCGACGGGCGTCCGCGCCGCAGGGTACGGCGTGGCTCGCCGGCTGCCGCCGGCGGCGCCGGGCTGGTACAGCGGCCTCGACACCGACAGCCGCGGCCGGACTTCCTCGACCAGGGCCGCCGGGATCTCGCCGAGAAAGCGCGACGGTGCGCGGTATTCGGTGCGGCCGTAGATGCGCCGGCTTTCCGCATGACTCAGGTAGAGGCGCTGCATGGCCCGCGTGATGCCGACGTAGCAGAGCCGGCGCTCCTCCGGAAGCTTCTCGAGGTCGAAGGCCGAACGCTCGGACGGGAACAGTCCTTCCTCGAGGCCGACCAGGAATACGGTCGGAAACTCGAGGCCCTTGGCGCTGTGCAGCGTCATGAGCTGTACGCAGTCGCGACCCTCTGCAGCCTGGGTCTCACCCGACTCGAGCGTGGCATGCGCGAGGAAGGAGGAGACGAGCGGCAGGTCGCCGTCCTCCGCATCCGGCAGGAAGCCCTCGGCCGCATTCACCAGCTCATCGAGGTTCTCGACGCGGGCCTCGCCTCGGTTGTCGTGCTCGCGCGCGTGGTGCTCGCGCAGCCCGGATCCCTCGATCACCTTGCGCACCTGCTCGTGCAGCTCGAGGCCGGCGATCCCGGACGCGAGACCGTCGATCAGCTTGATGAAGCCGCCGAGCGCGTTGGCGGCGCGGGCCGGCAGTGACGGCAGCACCGTGGCCACCGCGTCCCACAGCGGCACGCCGCGGCTGCGGGCGACGTCGCGCACGCGATCGAGCGTGGCCTGGCCGATGCCGCGCGTCGGCAGGTTGACGACGCGCTCGAAGGACACGTCGTCGACCCGCGTCTGGGTCAGGCGCAGGTAGGCGAGTGCGTCCTTGATCTCCGCGCGCTCGAAGAACCGCAGCCCGCCGTAGACGCGGTAGGGAATGCGTGCGGCGACGAGCGCCTCCTCGAAGGTCCGCGACTGGGCGTTGGAACGATAGAGCACGGCTGCGGCGGACAGCGGCAGCCCGCCGGCGACGTGTTCGCGGATACGCTCTACGACGAAATCCGCCTCGTCACGCTCGTTGAAGGCGGCGTAGAGGCGCAGCGGCTCGCCACCCTCCACGGCCGTCCACAGCTCCTTGCCGAGCCGGTCTTCGTTGCGCCGGATGACTTCGTTTGCGGCCGAGAGGATGACTCCCGTGGAGCGGTAGTTCTGCTCGAGCTTGAAGACCGTCGCGCCGAAATCGCGGCGAAAGCTCTGCATGTTCTCGACACGCGCACCGCGCCAGCGGTAGATCGACTGGTCATCATCGCCGACGACGAACGGCACGCCCGATTCGCCACAGATCAGCTTCACCCAGTCGTACTGGATGCCATTGGTGTCCTGGAATTCGTCCACCAGCACGTGGCGGAAGCGATGCCGGTAGAAGTCGGTCAGCTGCGGCTGGTCGCGAATGACCTCGAAGCTCCGAAGCAGCAGTTCCGCGAAATCGACCACGCCGATCTGGTCGCAGCGCTTCTGGTAGAGGTCGTAGAGCCGGATGAGCTCGCGGCGGGTCGGGTCGCCCCGGTCCTGCAGGTGCCTTGGGCGCCGGCCCTCGTCCTTCTCGCGGTTGATGAAGTTCTGGATCTCGCGCGGGATCCAGCGCTGCTCGTCGAGGTTCTGCTCCTTGAGCAGCTTGCGCACCAGCCGGTGCTGGTCATCGTCGTCGAGGATCTGGAAATTCTGCGGCAGCCCGGATTCGCGCCAGTGGCGCCGCAGCAGGCGGTGGGCGATGCCATGGAAGGTGCCGACCCAGAGGGCGCTGCCGGGAATGTCGAGCAGCGTCTCGATGCGTCCGCGCATCTCGGTCGCCGCCTTGTTGGTGAAGGTGACGGCGAGCAGGCCCTGCGGCGCCACGCCGATCTCCTCTATCAGCCATGCGGCGCGGTGGGTAAGCACGCGTGTCTTGCCGCTGCCCGCACCGGCAAGCACGAGCGTCGGCTCGAGCGCGGCGCTCGCGGCAGCGCGCTGCGCCTCGTTCAGGGCGCCGAGGAGTGGATGGGTCACCGTCATGGGGCGCGCATTCTAACCCGTGGAAGAAAAGGGACTGTCCCCTTTTCCCCGGAGCCGCCGCAAATCACCGCGACTAAAGGGGGCCGTCCCCTCTTTCGGCCCCGGCATCGGGTGCGGCGACCGTCTCGGCGGCGGCCGCCGCCGCCAGCTGGGACTCCGACGCGAACTTCACGAGCGTGAGCGCCAGCGCGATGATGATCGGACCGAGAAACATGCCGACCAGCCCGAAGGCCGACAGGCCGCCGAGCACACCGATGAAGACCGCCAGCGTGGGAACCTCGGCCCTGCCGGATATGAACAGGGGCTTGAGGAAGTTGTCCGCGGTCGAGACGAACAGCAGGCCCCACGCGGTGAGGAACAG
>Ga0209536_100010274_pt1 | contig 13826 bp, 12 predicted proteins | sample DeeMarSeWOR28_12_FD_187461 | JGI IMG/M metagenome (GOLD analysis project Ga0209536, IMG submission 187461) | Marine sediment microbial communities from White Oak River estuary, North Carolina - WOR-2-8_12 (SPAdes) (version 2) | ecosystem: Environmental > Aquatic > Marine > Intertidal zone >...
ATTCAAGCGGCATCCGATTGAGTCGAGGTAGATACGCATCTCTTAATAGATTTATCAGGGATTGATTACTGAGAAATTATCAAAAAGTACCACGCTTTCTTCGTCTCGCATCGTCCCAACCAATAAGCCAGCATCACCTTTATCTAGATCTGGGTCTTTTACACTCGTCAGGTGCTGTCCGTTTACATAGAGAGCCAGCTGATCATCGATGCATTGCGCAACCAGATGGTTTTTGGCTTTGCCTTGGGAAATAATTTCGCTGGGTAACATCCCATCGGAGGCGATCATCGATTGTACCCCTGCGATAACCTTTCCAATTCCATAATAGCCATCACTGCTGACCACGAAGAAATAGAAATTATCTGGATTTGTTGCCCTGCAAACCAACCCATACATATCATTCGAAGTACCGATCACTTTGATGGAATCGACTGCGACAGTTACGTTTGAGAAATTTAATCCGGGGCCTGTTGTCAGATACTGGTATTCACCGAGAACATGGATACGGTAATACCCATCAAAATAATCCATGGTACCGATATCATCATCAGAATAAATCTCCCAACCACTGGAAGAATCGGAAAAATCGTCCTGGTATAGAACTGCTCCGGATGGTGTATCGAAAAATCCAGTCGAAATGGATGACAATTGGCATGCCACCAGGAGCAAGCTCAGTAAAATGATGAGGATATATCTAATCGTCATATGAAAACTAATAAGAAAATATTTTGGAATTGATAATTGTAGCACAGCCACTCTCAGCGCCGGAGGTCATGGATAATACGTTTCGAGTAAGCGCCTTGCCTGGTCATTTGTGACTGACGAAGGTTGGGAGTATTTCAATGCCATTTTGAAATGTTGGTATGCAATTAGCGTCTCCCCTGAAAAAATATTCGCTAAACCGGCATGAAGATGTGCTGGAGCATACTTCCCATCAGCAGATAGTGCTCTATCCAGGAATCTTTGTGCGATCAACGGGTGGTCTTGGAGCAGGTAAATCTGAGCCAGGATATCCAGAGAAATCGGGTCCTCTGGATCAAGAAGGATCGCTTTTCGGGCAGACTCTGCTGCTTTTCCCTTAATATCGACTTCGTATTGAATATAATAATTTGCAAGTGAATTCCAATAAGTCGGATCACTTGGGTTCATATTCGCAGCAAGTTGATAATGATGTTCAGCCGCGGGCAAATTGCCCATTAATGCGAGCGTATTACCCATCTCAGCTTGCAGGGCCGGATTATTAGCGTCATTTTCTTGGGCTGCGTATAGATAAACAAGGGCTAAATCATAACGCTCCTGGCGTTGCCAATATAGAGCGTACATTGTGTTCACTGCGATTGAGTCTGGATCAAGGTTTATCGCTTTTTCTAATTCGTCAAAACTATTCTGACCTGTTCGCTGGAGCATCTCTCCAAGGTAAGCCCAGGCTTCAGCATAATTAGGATTTTCCTGGGTGGCATTGGTAAATGCAAGCAACGACAATTCCCACTCACTCAAGGCAGCCAGTTCTTGCCCGGCAATGATGAATGGGTAGGCTGAGTCACCACGATTAATTGCGGAGCGAAGATTGCGAACCATTGAACGAGCATCCGTCAAGGTTTGATCAAGTTCGCTGGCTAAAGATAAATATGCTAATGCCGATCCTGGTTGAGTTGCTGCCAGCATCAATCCTAACTGGAAATTGATCTCTGCGTTGTTTGGAATCAAAGCAGATAGCTCCCGCTGGTAGCGGATAGCATTGTTCCAATCACCAGCATCTCTAAAAACCTGGACGAGATCGGCGTAGATTTCTGGGTCGTCTTCGATGGTAACAGCATCTATCCAAAACTTAATCGCAGTTTCGTTATCACCCTGTTGGTTTGCTATATCCCCCAGAACCTTCATTCCTTGTGGGGATAGTAAGTTCACACTGTGAACTTCCATTAACATAGAATTGGCGGATTTTAATTTCCCTGCCTTATAAGCCATTATGCCCGCTGTTTCAAGCAGCGTATATCGATCGTGCGAGATATTTTTCGCGTGGGCGAGCATGATCGCTGCTGCTGCAGTATCACCCCTGTTAATTGCTGATTGAGCATTCCGGAGCAATCTAATCGCTGGCACCCAATCACTTGAGGCCATCAGCAAGATTAGCAGGATTATGGAAAGGATGATAAGAAACCCCCGTTTGAATGAATTCATTTTTTCCACCTGGAAATTATATCCGAGCAAATCAACTGGTGACATATATCAGTTGTATTCTTTTAAACCCATGACTATAATTACTCGAGAACTTTTCCGATGGAGGCAGCATGGATTTTGCATTAAGTGATGAGCACCGCATGGTGCAGGAGATGGTAAGGGGATTTGCCCAAAAGGAAGTCGCTCCAATCATCAAGGAATACGATAGAAAACAACAGATGGCGGATTTCATCCTTCCCAGGATGGCCGAGCTGGGTATCTTGGGTATCTGTATCCCAGTGCGATATGGTGGTCAGGGTATGGATTACATTTCCTTAGGCTTGGCTTGTGAGGAGCTCGAAGCAGTCGATAGCACCCTGCGGGTTGTGATGTCTGTTCACATGGGGTTGAATAGTCTGGCATTACTCCAATGGGGTACTGAGTCACAGAAGGAAAAATTCTTGATACCTCAGGCACGTGGTGACAAGATAGCTTGTTTTGGCTTGACCGAACCAGGTGTGGGTTCGGATGTGGCTGCGATGACCAGTACAGCCAGGCGAGTTGGTGATGGATACATTATCAATGGAGAGAAGATGTGGATCTCTCTGGCAACCAAATCTGATCATGCCCTTGTGGTTGCAAGGACTGATCCAGAGGCACCCGATCCTCATGATGGCTTGAGTGCTTTTATCGTTGAAATCGATCGCGTTGGTGTATCAACTGGGGACATTCATGGAAAGCTCGGAGTTCGGGCAGGTTCAACAGGTTGGATAGCATTCCAGGATGTAGAAGTCCCCAGGGAAAATCGCCTGGGAGAAGAGGGAGAAGGATTCAAGATCGCAATGTCTTGTCTGGATAACGGGCGTTATACTGTGGCAGCTGGCGCAACGGGTTTAATCAGAGCCAGTCTTAAAGCCAGTGTCGAATACGCAAATGATAGAAGGGCTTTTGGTCGTGAAATCGGAAAATTCCAGCTGGTCCAGCAGAAAATTGCCCACATGGTAAAATCCTACGAAGCTGCAAAATTATTGTATTTGCGTGCTGGTTGGATGAAAAACCAAGGAATGCGGAACACTCAAGAAACATCCCTGGCTAAGTGGTTCGCTACAGACGAATCATTCCAGGCCGCATCGGAAGCTATTCAAATCCACGGTGCATATGGTTACAGTGATGAGTATGACGTGGAACGCTATCTGAGGAACGCGAAGGGTGCAATCATCTATGAGGGCACCAGCGAAATCCACCAATTAATGCAAGCCGGGTATGCGCTCGAGTACAGGAGTGATCCCCAAATAAGATGTGAATTGCCTGCTTATGATGCAGATGATTGGCAGAAATCCCAATAAGGTCCAAATAATAAAAAAATTAGGAGGTTGCTTTGAAAATCGTAGTATGTGTCAAACAAGTGCCCGACACTGCAGCAAAGGTTGTAGTTGAAAATGGGCAGGTAACCTGGGGAGATGCTCCCCTGGTGATCAATCCATGGGATGAATATGCTGTCGAGACCGCATTACTCCAGCAAGAAGCCCATGGTGGTGATGTAACCGTGGTCAGTGTCGGAGGGGAAGATGCCAGGGAAGCTCTAAAACATGCCCTAGCGATGGGTTGTGGTAATGCGATTCTGATCTCGGAACCTGGCCTGGAAAACGCCGATTCTTTACTTACATCAAGAGTGCTTGCTGCAGCGATCCAAAAGATTGGTGATGTGGATGTAGCATTTTTCGGCCGCCAAGCAATAGATGGTGATGTGGGAGTCACTGCTGCTCAGACAGCAAGGGTTTTGGGTTGGCCTTCCTTGACTCTGGTTTCAGAGATCACAGAAATGGATCCTGGGAGTAAATCGGTGAAAGTTGAAAGATCGGTAGAGGAAGGTCGCCAGGTAGTAGAGGGGCAGCTGCCAGCTGTGATCAGCGTAATGAAGGATATCGGTGAACCCCGTTACCCATCCTTTATGGGTATTCGCAAAGCTTCACGTGCAGAGATTCCCGTATGGAGCACTGCAGATATTGGAACCGAGCTGGTCGAACCTGCAGTCACCTGGCCGGAACTAACCAATCCACCTCAGCAAGAAGTTGTAACAGAAATCATATCCGGTGAATCCCCACAAGAAACTGCGGCAAAATTGGCAGATAAAATCTTAGAAGAGAAGGTGCTGTAATGGCTGACAAGGTATGGGTTTATATCGATCAAAATCAAGGGGAAGCAAGCCCAGCCTCCTGGGAAGTTGTAGGAGCAGCTCGCGAATTAACAGGTCAACTGGGGGGTGGCATTACCGCGGTTGTTTTAGGTTCATCAGCCAAGGGAGTCGCAGAGCAAGCAACACAGTATGGTGCAAACCAGGTTTTTGTTTGCGATGATAGCACTTTGGAAGAGTTCCGTGCGGAACCCTATGCCAGCCTGCTGAGTGGGTTAGCAAAGGAACACCAGCCGGATGTGATCCTGTTCCCAACTTCCAGCCGGGGAAGAGAATTAGCAGCCATGGTAGCGGTTGATCTGGAAACTGGGGTGATGCCGGACGTGACAGCCCTTGAAGTTCAGGAAGGAAATGTGGTCGTGACAAGACCGGTCTATGGAGGAAAATTAATTTCGAAAGCAGTCTGCAGTGCTCGACCGCAGTTGATCACCACGCGGGTACGCGCTTTCTCAGCACCAGATCCGGATCCATCATTAACTGGGTCTATCGAACAGGTTGAATCGGCGGTTTCAGAGGATCAGATCTTGACGAAAGTTGCCGGGTACTCGGAGAGCAGTGGGGGTGTAACACTTAATGATGCTGCTGTGATAGTATCTGGGGGGCGAGGCGTTTCGAATAATCCATCCCTGGAACCACCCGCTGATCTGGACGAAGGCGAAGCTGAAGTTTGGAAAGCGCAGCAGGGATTTAAGCTGGTTGGTGGACTGGCAGAAGTCCTCGGTGGTGCGGTGGGAGCAAGCCGTGCTGCAGTGGATGCCGGTTATATCCCATATGACCACCAGGTTGGACAGACAGGCAAAGTCGTATCACCAGATCTTTATATTGCCTGTGGTATTTCAGGTGCGATTCAGCACCAGGCAGGTATGAGAACCAGCAAGGTTATCGTAGCCATCAACAAGGATGCTGAAGCACCAATCTTCAAGATGGCAAGATTCGGTGTAGTAGGTGATTTATTCGAGATTCTGCCACCATTGACAGAGGCATTAAAGGACAAGCTCAACGCCTAAATTAGTTTATGACAGGAGTCGAACCAGCGGGAGAATATTTCTCCTGCTGGTTTATTTTATTACCAGGCAACGCAGCAGAACACGCCGACGATGTGATCTTGAACGGTGTTCAAAAAGATATATCCCCTGCCACGTACCAACGCTCAGTTTACCTTGGTCAATTGGGATAGATAGGCTAGTGGAAGTCAGCATGGCACGCATATGAGATGGGGAATCATCCGATCCTTCCATTGTGTGTCGGAACCAAGACTGCTCCTCAGGAACCAAGCGTTCCATGAATTCTTCCATGTCATACTTCGCTGACGGATCATAACTCTCACTGATCACCAGCGATGCACTGGTATGAGGTATGTACAGGAAGCACATCCCATCGATGATTCCCCATTCTTTTATCTTGGTTTCGACAAGGTGTGTAAATGGGTATAAACCTTTACCTCGGGTGGAAACTTCAAGCATTTCTTTATGCCAGTTCACAGATTTGCCTCGATAATTGGATTTTCCTGAAAGCAAGTTGATTATACGTGATCCATTTGAGGATTGTATTGAATAGAACACCATCCATGTGATTGGGCATGAGTTTTACTTGACAGACGGTAATTCAAGGAGTATAGTTAACCGCTCTTAACTAATTAGGATACTTAACTATGTCACATTCTGCTGACTTCAGACGCGCCTTTAGAGAATGGTCAGAAACATATATGAAGCTGACCATGCATGAGATGATACGTATTAGTAAAGAAACGGGTTTATCCTTGACTCAATTGAGCGCTCTTCTTCACATATACCGAGGGAATGATTGTGGTGTATCTACAATTGGAGATCACCTTGGTGTAACCAATGCTGCTGCCAGTCAAATGATAGATCGTCTTGTCCAGAATGGATTTATTACCAGGTCCGAAGATTCAACGGATCGCAGGGTGAAAAATCTAAAATTGACTGAAAAAGGGAAGATCATTGTTCAAGGAGGAATCGCAGCATTGCATCGCCAGATAGAAACGCTGATGAATACACTATCCATCGAAGAACAAGAAACGATCATCTCTGCACTTAATCTACTGACGGCTTCGGCCAAGGTAATTGAAGAGGGTAGTTTATATGAGCAAGAATAACCAAATTAATTTCCATTACATTACCAATTCTGCCTGACTCGTTGGATATCAGCAGAGACCAGGAGTAATCAAGTTGCAAACTTCAAGTATAAAGAATCGCCGCGGCGGGATTGACCGGGCAACGTTGTCCCGAGCAGTGCAGTACCTAGGGAGGTATCGCTGGCAGGCGATCATCCCGTATGTCTTCTTAGTGATTGCCACGTTAGCCCAATTGATGGTACCGCGCATGCTGGGAAATATCATTGATACCATAACCCAGGGGACGATCGCTCAGGCGCTGGTACCCCGGATGGATTCAATCCCTGAAGGCATGCTTGACCAAATCATATCCGCTGTTGGAATTACTGAGCAGCAGCTGCTTTACAGCTTTGAGAACGCAGAGAGAATTCTGATAATTTCAGCGCTCGCGATCCTGATCTTCGCCATCCTGCGTGGAGTCTTCGCTTTTCTTCAGACTTTTACCGCAGAACGAAATTCCCAAAGTGTCGCTTTCGATATGCGGAATGAACTGTTCGCTAAGATACAAAGCCTGTCCTTTTCTTACCATGATCGCAACCAAACAGGACAGTTGATGATCAGGGCGACGGATGATGTTGAAAAGGTACGTCTCTTTATCGGTCAGGGGTTATTGATGGCGGTTGGAGCAATCATCCTTCTTACAGGTACTTTGATAATCTTATTTTCAACGAACGTGCGCCTGACGTTAATCGCCCTTCCAATCTTACCCATCGCGTTGCTGCTCTTCATGTTTTTTGGATCCAGAATGGGACCCATGTTTTCAAGGATTCAAAAACGCCTGGATAAAGTTAATACAATTTTGCAGGAGAACTTGGCCGGGATCAAAGTGGTCAAGGCGTTTACACGTGAAGCAAGCGAGCAGAAAAAATTCGGTAGTGCAGCAGATGACCTGATGGATCAGCAGATATACGTGGCTCGCTTATTCAGTGTGTTGTTTCCATTTGTGATCTTGATAGCAAGCCTTGGACAGGCGCTGGTCCTCTATTTTGGTGGACGGCAAATTATCGATGGAACCCTAAGTCTAGGACAGTGGCAGGAGTTCAGCCTCTACCTTATCTTCCTTTTCATGCCGGCTGCCCAACTGGGTATGATCATTACCCAGATGTCCCAGGCATCTGCCTCTTCTACCAGGATTTTCGAGATTTTGGATGTCGAGAACGAATTGAAGGATAAGCCCGATGCGATTGTTCTTCCGGAAGTCGAAGGACGAGTAAAGTTTGAAAATGTTACTTTCCGCTATTTCAGTAGCGGGGAACCAGTTTTACAGCAAGTCGATTTTGATGTGGAACCAGGGGAGACTGTTGCTTTGTTAGGGGCTACAGGTTCTGGAAAGTCAACCATCATCAATTTGCTGCCTCGCTTCTATGATCCCAGCAGTGGTTCCATAACCATCGATGGTTACGATTTAAGAGATATTAAAATTGAATCCTTGCGCAGGCAAATTGGAATCGTTTTACAAGAGACGACCTTGTTCGCCGGTACTATCCGGGAAAATATCGCATATGGGAAACCTGAAGCATCTCTTGAGGATATTGAAGCCGCTGCAAGGGCTGCAGCTGCACATGATGAGATCATGTCCTTCCCACAGGGTTATGACACGCCAGTTGGAGAACGTGGAACGACTTTAAGCGGAGGTCAAAAGCAACGCATTGCGATCGCACGCGCATTACTGCTAGACCCCCGTATCCTGATCTTGGATGATTCAACCAGCAGTGTAGATTTAGTTACAGAGGCCGAGATTCAGAAAGCATTAGATGAGCTGATGTTAGGCCGTACGAGCTTCGTGATAGCCCAACGGATCAGCACCGTGATTAACGCGGATCAAATTCTTGTTCTGGATGAAGGTCGGATTGTTGCCAGGGGGAACCATGAAAAACTGCTTGAAGAAAGTGAAATCTATGCAGAAATTTATAGCTCCCAGTTGATCGGTGATATGGATGATCAGGATTTGATCGAACTGGGTTTTCTTGGAGAATAAATATGTTTGGTGGAGGACACGGTTTAAGCAGGCTGATGGGTCAAGACAATATTAAACCTCAAAACGTGGGCGTCACACTGAGGCGTTTTGCGGTTTATTTTCGACCATACTGGTATTTGCTTGTTATTGCTGGAGTGATGTTGATTGGTGCAACCTGGGCTCAGATCGAATCCCCAAAGTTAATCGGCCAATTGGTGGATTGCTATTTGACCCCTTCGGCTGTTTCAGCGTTTGGAAATACTTCCTTCGCTGAAGCAGGTGGACTTGCCAGTGGAGCTGCAAACAACTGCACATTAGAGCCAGACCCGGGTATCCTGTCCACAGCGGAAAGGTTAGCAGGACTGGGAAGAGTATCGTTGATGATCGTTGGTTTGTACCTGATGACAGCAGCATTAACGGGTATTACGGTTTATTTGATGAACTGGTCTGGGCAGCATGTGCTGCGGCAAATGCGGGTTGAGCTCTTCAATCATATGCATCGCTTATCGCTTGGTTTTTATTCAAAGCAAGAAGCCGGTGATTTAATGAGCCGTATCATAAATGATACGGATACAATCCAGCAGGTGTTTAATTTTGCATTAGTCAATGTGATCAGTGGTGTTCTGCTCATCCTCTGGATTGGCTATAGCATGTTCCAGGAGAGTTTCGTTTATGCCTTGATAAGCCTGGCAGTTGTTCCAATCATGATTATTACCACAATGTGGTTTTCCTCTCAGGCCAGGAAAGCATTTCGCCAAACCAGGTTAGAGATGGGTAGCGTGAATGCCGAACTCCAAGAAACGATTTCGGCTGTACGGGAGGTCCAGGCATTTAGCCGAGAACAAGAAAATATCGACAGTTTCATGGCGACAAATGCTGCAAATAGGGACGCGAATATTCGGGCAGTGTCTTATACAAGTGCACTTGCGCCTACCCTGCAAGCATTAGGTTACCTTGCACTGGCGATTGTAGCCGGAGTTGGAGGCATCTTGCTGCTACGCCAACAACCGCTGTTTGGTACAGTGCTATCACTTGGATTAGTGATCACCTTCCTGAATTATGTTCAGAGGTTTAACCAACCCATCCAGCAAATCGCTGTTCTGTGGACAAATATCCAGAGCGCTGTGGCTGGGGGGGAAAGAATATTTGGCCTCATGGATATCGAACCCTCAGTCAAAGATTCCCAGGATGCAAAAGTACTGCCGACAATAAAAGGCCAGATTGAATTTAAAAATGTTTATGCAGCATACACGGATGAGGAAAGCGTATTAAATGGGATCAGTTTTATCGCTGAGCCAGGGCAAACGATCGCAATCGTGGGACCTACCGGGGCAGGAAAAACTACCCTTGTAAATTTGATCCCCCGCTTCTATGATGTCACAGGTGGATCGATCTTAATTGATGGACTTGACATACGCAATGTGACTAAAGATTCGTTGCGCGAACAAATCGGCATTGTTCTTCAGGATACATTTCTGTTCAGCACCTCAGTTATGGAAAATATTCGTTTTGGAAAACCTGATGCCACGGATGAAGAAGTGATCGCTGCTGCGAAGTTATCTCATGCTGATTCTTTCATCGAACGATTACCAGACCGGTATAATACGGTGCTTGGAGAACGGGGTAGTGGCTTGAGCCAGGGTCAACGCCAGCTGCTTTCCATCGCGAGAGCTGCGCTCTCTGATCCCCGGATCCTGATTTTGGACGAAGCCACATCCAGCGTTGACACGAGGACAGAGCGCTTAATCCAAAAAGCTCTCCAGGGCTTGTTAGAAAATCGGACCAGCTTCGTGATTGCACATCGATTAAGTACTATCCGTAACGCTGATTTACTACTCGTGATGGATAATGGGCAGATCATCGAACGCGGAAAACATGATCAGCTGCTGGATCAGCAAGGCTTTTATCACGATCTGTATATGAGTCAATTCCGGAGAATAGAACCTGACGAGCACAAAGGAGAGCTGGGACAGGAAATGCAGCAGATGCCAGTTGGTCAAGATTAATGGATCAATCAAACGTTGATTAGAGACAGTACATGAGTTACTGTCTCTTTTTTGATTAAATTATTCAAAAATTTGAAGGGGGAAAATGTCCGATATAAGTAAATTCCAATTGAAAAATTGCGAAATTCATAATAAAATAAATATATTCTACGAATAACACGAAAATGGACCAAATTGACCTCGATATCATAAACTATTTACAATCTGATGGGCGCATGCCGTTCACAGACATTGCGAAAGCATTGGATATTTCTGAAGGTACGGTTCGTAATCGGGTCGCCAAGTTGATCGAAGAACGTGTGCTCCAAATTGTCGGCATGGTTGATCCCTACCGGCTTGGATATGATGCACCAGCAGTAATAAGTATTGCCGTCCAACCCCAAAAACTTAATCAAGTCGCAAAATCAATTTCTGCATTTCCTGAAGTGAGTTATTTGATCATGATATCTGGCGATTATGATCTGTTGGTCGAGGTGCTCTGCAAAGACCGGGATCATCTGGCGAATTTCTTGAATGATAAGTTGCTCATGGTGCCAGGCATCGTAAACACCCAAACTTCGATGGTTCTGCGAATGTATAAGATGTCTTATGGTGCTTTACCTGATACTGAAAATGAAATGGAGGAAAATACAATTTAATCAACTCGAGATTATTGCGACGATAAAATCGATCCACGGATTAATTAACATTTCTAAGGAGATAAAACCATGCGTATTACTGTGATTGGTGGAGCAGGCAAAATGGCTTGCATTGCGGTCCAATATCTGGCGCAAGATCCCCGGGTAGATGAGGTCCTGCTTGCCGATATTGATCTCGATCAGGCGAAAATCGTGGCGGACTATATTAACAGCCCAAAGGTCAGCATCCACAAGGCCGATGTTCATGATGCAGATGGATTGGTCGAGCTTCTCCGGGGATCAGATGCTTGTATGAATGGTACCGTGTATCACACCAATATCCCGGTGATGGAAGCTTGTTTAAAGGCAGGGGTTCACTACACGGATATGGGTGGATTATTCTTCATCACCCATAAACAGCTTGAGTTCAGTGATAGATATAAAGAGGCCGGATTGAGCGCTGTTCTGGGTATGGGTTCTGCTCCTGGAGTTCCCAACCTGCAAGCACGTTATGCGGCTGACCGGCTGGATACGATTGAGAGTATAAAAATCTTTGATGGCATCATGCCACCACCCACGGATGATCCCGTGTTCACGTATGCAGTTCCGACCATTGTCGAGGAATTACTTGTCGAGCCAATGGTATATAAAGATGGGGAATTCAAAGCTGAACCGCCACTGAGCGGCTTCGAGGATTTTTGGTTCTCTCCACCGATTGGCCTGTTGCCAATGCATTTATCCCTCCATTCGGAAGTAGCGACACTTCCCTTATCTTTCAAAGATAAGGGTGTCAAGGAATGTTTCTTCAAGATAAACTACTGGGGAATGTCTAAGACAGTTGTAGAGAACATCCGCATACTCGCTGATTTTGGCTTTGGCAGCACTGAACCGGTCGATGTCAAGGGTCAAACCATTGTGCCGCGTGATATGATGGTATCGATGCTCTCGGGTTATGTGCCTCCAATCACGGACTTCCTGGCACCTCCAAAAAATAATCCCCCTGATTGGGTTAAGGAAATCGTCACTGAGGTGAAGGGAACCAAGGATGGTCAGGAGATTACTTACCGGATGGGCACATTGACCTGCAAGGGGGCTCTCCCGACTGGGATCGCTCCAGCAATTGCCACAATCTGGATGGCGGAAGGAAGGGTTGCCCCTGGCGTATATCCTCCGGAAGTTGCGCTCGATCCTGAGCCATTCTTCAAAGAATTGGAAGAAATTGATATTATTACCCAGGTAACCACAACGAAAAATCTTTAATCAGGTGATTTATGGATCAAAAAACGGCAACGATACTCAATTATTCTGGAGGATCTTGGGTAGCTTCAACATCACCCCAGACGCTGGATGTTGTAAATCCGGCAACTGCGAAAACTATCGGCAAAGTGCCACTATCAACTCAGGAAGAAGTTGACTTCATTGTAAGGGAAGCAGATAGTGCATTCCGGGACTGGAAGAAGGTGCCGCCAACGGAACGCATCCAGTATTTGTTCCGCTTGAAGCAGCTCCTGGAAGAACATTTCGATGATCTGGCTTGTACGATCACGCTTGAAAACGGTAAGACATTGAAAGAAGCACAGGGTGAGATGCGGCGGGCAATAGAGAATGTGGAAGTGGCGTGCGGGATACCAACGATGATGCAGGGGGGCATCCTGGAAGATATCGCACCTGGTATCGATGAATACATGCTGCGGCAGCCATTGGGGGTTGTGGCGATCATCTCCCCGTTTAATTTCCCGGGGATGATCCCATTTTGGTTCTTGCCATATGCCCTGGCTTGCGGCAATACGGTTGTGGTGAAGCCATCAGAACGCACACCTTTGACAATGCAGAAGGTGTTTCATCTTCTGGAAGAGGTTGGATTTGAAAAAGGAATCGTCAACCTGGTAAATGGTGGCCCTGATACTGTGAATGCTCTCCTGGATCACCCGGATATAAAAGCTATCAGCTTTGTGGGATCAACTCCTGTTGCGAGGCACGTATACAGCAGGGCTGCACAGAGCGGAAAACGCGTTCAGGCACAGGGAGGAGCAAAGAATCCGCTGCTAATTTTTCCAGATGCAGATCCAGATATAACGACCCAAATTGTATCCGATAGTGTCTTCGGAAATGCTGGGCAGCGTTGTCTTGCCGCTTCACTGGTTGTGACCGTTGGAAATGAAGCGCGAGATATTTTTGTGCCTGCTTTGACTGAAGCTGCGGAAACCCGTTCGGTTGGTTACGGTCTTGAAGATGGTATTCAGATGGGCCCAGTAATCACCCCGGAAAGCAAAACGAGGATCCAGGGATTGATCCAGAAAGGTGTCGATGAGGGTGCAAACCTTTTGGTTGATGGTCGCCAAGCTGATATCCAAGGTTATTCAGATGGTAATTTTCTGCGACCGACGATACTTGAGAATCTCTCGCTTGCAGGAGAGGTTGTGCGGACCGAGATTTTTGGCCCTGTAATGGGTTTAATTCATGTTCAGGATGTCGAAGAAGCTATCAAGTTTGTGAATCAAGGCACGTACGGCAACATGGCTTGTGTTTTCACATCGAGCGGGGCAATAGCTCGCAAATTCCGCAATGAGGCAGAAGCTGGCAATATCGGCATAAATATTGGTGTAGCTGCACCGATGGCCTTCTTCCCATTCAGCGGTTGGAAAGAAAGCTTTTTTGGAACCCTCCATGGACAAAGCAACCATGCTGTAGAATTTTATACACAAACCAAAGTAGTCGTTGAACGGTGGCCCCGAGAGTGGTCCCGTCAATTTTGATT
>Ga0209536_100010275_pt1 | contig 13825 bp, 10 predicted proteins | sample DeeMarSeWOR28_12_FD_187461 | JGI IMG/M metagenome (GOLD analysis project Ga0209536, IMG submission 187461) | Marine sediment microbial communities from White Oak River estuary, North Carolina - WOR-2-8_12 (SPAdes) (version 2) | ecosystem: Environmental > Aquatic > Marine > Intertidal zone >...
TGGAGGGTGAATTCGCACTTGCGCCGCTTAAGAAAATCGTCCCGGTCCGAAAAGAGGTAGCAGCGGATGGGGCTTTGCTTCTTCTGGGAAAGCCCGTGTTTCTCAAAGGAGGACTCGATGAAGGATCGATAGAAGGCGAGTTTATCCATGACCTTCTGGGCTTCCTCGGCTTTGATGTCCGTGTAGAGCCGGATCGCGGGAGAGGAATACTTGACGAGGGAATCCGACTGGGCCCAAGCCTCCAGGGATCCCACCAGGAAAAGCATTCCCACCGTCCATGCGATCCTCATCGTTTTCAGGCTTCCCGGCAAGGGTTCAACGATGGGTAGAAAGCGCTGAATAGAGGGGAACATGGTTCAGCCGGTTCCTCGTTTCGCGTGGAAGGTCATCGATCCTCTGATAGATGGTACCTTTATAAACTATGGGGGGAAGCGGTTCAACCGGAGGGCGACACCAATTTTGCAGGGCTGCTGTCGAAGATTGAGGCAATTGCCGGCAAACTGGCGGCACCGATCATCGCCCGGGGCGGTGCCGTGCCCGCGGACCGGGAGGCCGTCGCCGCGTTTGAGCGGGCCGGGATGAAGCAGGGTGTCGCCGAGTGCCGCCACAACCTGGGCATCACGTTCTGCGAGCAACGAGACCTACAGCGAGCGCTGGACCAGACGAATCGGGCGGTCGAGGAGGCGACCGCGGCCGGCGACCGCGGCCTAGCAGCTCTCGCGCGCAGGGGTCGTGCAGAAGTTCATGTATCCCTGGGCCAGCTGGATACCGCGCGTGACGAGATCGAGCGGGCGCTCCAGGAACACCGGCAACTGGGTGACGCTGCCGAAGAAGCGCAGGACTTGAGGATCGTGGCGTCGCTTCAGAATGCTGAAGGTGAGACCGGGCAAGCGGAGAGTACGCTACGTGACGTGATTGCCCGGGCCGAGTCGCAGAACCGCCCCCAACTTGTGGCGGAGGCGATGCGTGATCTCGCCTACGTGCTCCAGACCGTGGGGCGACAGGACGAGGCGCGGCACGTAGCGCATGGTGCACGGTCCATCTTCGCGCAGCTCGGCGCCGACGGCGAGTTACGCAGTCTCGACTTGCACGATTGGGGAGACAGGACTGCCACCGACTTGCAGCAGGCCCTGGAGCCGCTCGAGCAGGCGCAGCGGCTGGCCGATACGGGACGCTACGCCGAGCTGCTGTCCTACCTGGAGCACCGAACTCACGAGGAGGTATCGCAATCGCCGACCCTGGCCCTGCTGATCGGGATTGCGCATGCGCGGCTGGGACGGCTGGACGTAGGCAAGCACTGGGTCTTGGTCTCGCTCAAGCACGCCAAGGAGCAGGGCGATCGGGCCGTGGAGGTGCGGGCGCTCAACGTGTACGGCGCGATCGCGCTGGAGCAGGGCGGCATCGAGGAAGCCATGGACTTCTTCACCCGCGCTCAGGGTGAGGCGATGCGGGACGGCGAGTTGGCCACGGTGGGCCGCTGCGCAAACAACCTCGGCATTATAGCGAACATGCAGGGTGATTACGGTCGGGCAGTGGGATCGTACACGCTGGCCATGGCGGCCTACCAGCAAGCCGGGCTGGAGCACGGCGTTGCCGAGACACACCACAATCTGGGGATCACTCATCGGGACCGCGGTTGTATTCCCGACGCGATACAGGCCGCCGATCGTGCAGTGCAAGAGGCCGACCGCCTGGGCAACGATGCGCTCAAGGCCCAGGCGCTCGCCGGCCGGGCCGAGATCAGGTTGGTGGCGGGACAGCCCGAACTGGCCGTCCGCGAGGCAGAACGTGCGCTCGCGCTACACCAGCAGCTCGGTGATGCGGTGCTGCAAACCGAGGATCAACGCATACTGGCCAACGCACTGGCCGGAACAGGCCGGACCGGCGAGGCAGAACGACTGCTGCGCGAGGTGATCAAGCTAGCCCGCGAGCACAAGCGGCAGCTGCTGGCTGCCACGGCAACGCGCGATCTCGCGTGGCTCCTATGGCGCTCGAGCAGAATCGATGAGGCCGCGGAAGCCGGTTGCTCCGCGCGCATGCAGTTCGAGCAGCTCGGCGCCACCGTACAGGTTGAGAAGCTCGACGGACTGCTCGACCTCACGTCTTCGACTCGAGCAGGAGGTGGTGAGTGAAGCCGTCACCTGCAGTGGCGACCGCCGCGCGATCGGCGGCTGGCGTGGCCTGGTAGCCGGCAATCCTCGAACCACGAGTTGGGCCTCGGCGTCAAGCGGCGCCGGGGCCCGCTTGCATTGGACCACAGAGTCGCCCTCGCCGGGCTGCTTATTTGGGTGGCCGCCTGGTTCCACGCGACCCCGAGACTGGGTCGATCCGACCCACCCGGGTCCAGCCCGTTGAGTGTAAATCGTTTAATAGCAACAGCTTCAATCAGATATGTCGGTGGGAACGGTTTCTGCTCCTAGCAGGATCAGTCAATTCAGACGGGCTTCGGTGCAAAGAGGCTCGGTCACAATGCAACTTGGGGGGGAGAGCGGAAATGTCTCGCAAGGTTACGGTTCTAGCGCTGCTGGTCGGATCGCTCGCCTTGGCGTGCACGGAAGGCACCGGGCCGGCGTTCGACGAGGGGCTAACCGACGCAGCGCCTGTGCTGCAAGCCGGGATACATCACTTGCAGTGGCCGGCGGCCGACACCCCGCAGCAGTTCACCGTGGCGGGCGGAACGCCCGAGACGCAGATCCTGCTTGCCGAAGCGGTGAGTTCGTCCGGCGGCTACACACTGGACAACTACCAGGTGAGTTTCTGGGCGGTGAAGGGGCGGGACCGGGCGGTGCAAATCAACTACGTGCAGGAGTTCCAGACGTTCGGCCTCACCTGGGACGACAGCTACAGCAAGACGGTCGCTTCTCCCTACCTGCGCTTCACCGTACCGGCCCGTGCGCTGGACGAGGGGCCCAACGGCGAGGAGTACAGCTACGGCGACTCGGTGTTGATCACGATCACGATCGATCCGACCGACATGGTGGCTCACTACGAGCCTGCGGGATTGCGGTTTGACGAGGATTATCCTGCGACGTTGCAGGTGTGGTATACCGGAGCGAATGGTGACTACGACAGCGACGGCGATGTGGATAAGTACGACTCCTACATCGAGGCCAACTTGCTGGGTATGTGGTGGCAGCAAGATCCGGCACATCCGTGGTACCGGCTGCCTGCGGTGCAGTCGTTGACGGAGCGCTGGTTCCGGTCCGAGCTGAGGCACTTCTCCGGCTACGCTGTCTCCTGGCAGGAGTAGGTGCCGTGCGCACGATCACTGCTGGATCCGACTGCGTCAACAAGGTACATCAGGAGCGAATGATGCTTGGAAGGAAATCACAGCGTGTCACGTGGCTAGGTATAGCACTGGTTGCTGTGCTGGCGTTGTCCGCCTGCGGCGACTCGACGGCGCCCATCGATACTGCTCCGCTGTTCGCCAAGGGCGGCAATGGGAAACCCACACGCGATGCCACAACGGTTGCGGCGGCCGACGAGGATGTCACTACCGCCACGACCGGAGAGACTGGGTCGCCACAAATGCTGCAGTTCGCCGAGTGGGCTCCGCCCCTCCAGACCTACGATACGACATTCGTTACCTATCAGGGCTGGCGCGAGAACTTCGTGATCTACTTCGAGGACTGGGTCCAGTTCATGGTGCTGGAGGTCCCGAACAGCGCGCAGTTCGTCGACGAAAACGGTCAGCCACTGCCCGACGGCGCCCGAGTCGAGATCACAGTCCACGTAGACAGCAACCAGATCTTCCTCGAGTTCGGTCCGCACGGCTCATCGTTCACTGGTAACCGACCGGTGATGCTCTGGGTGTGGTACAAGTACTCGGATATGGCGGACAACCCCGAGCAGCTGCGCGTTTGGTACCAGCCCAACTCCGATGAGAAGTGGAATTCGCTTCCGACGGAAATCAGCAAGTCAGGAGGATGGCTCAAGGCGCCGCTGTACCACTTCTCCAACTATGCGGTGGCTTGGTGCTTCTAGGTTAGTCGTAGCTCGACAGATTTCTTCGAGAGGCCCCGGAGCCGCCACGTCGGCTCCGGGGCGCTGTGTGAATGCAGTGGGCTCGGATCCGTCCCTGCCAAGTTGTCGCGGGCCCGCTCTCAATCACCCTCTGCCATCTCCGCCACTCTTGTCACCGTGCGCCAATTACGCGCGGTTGCAGCAACGCCGAGCGACTTCTCGACCCGAGCGGCGAGCTTCGAGCGGCCGATGCCGTCGGGCGCGTGCAGGTAAAAAACTCTGTCCTTGAGTGCAAAGCGTTCGCGCGCGGACGCGAGGTCTTGCAGTGCGGCGAGGTCGGGTTGCTTTGGTGCGGAACCGAGAAAGTACAGGTGCAGCTTATTGGGTTCGGCCTCGCCCTCGCGAAACGGGTTCGCTTCTATTGCCATCTGTAATTCACGCGGCTCGAGCAGCATCACCGCCGGTCGGAAGCCGCGTGCTTCTTCGATCGCCGCGCTGACCTTCGTCGCCAGCCGTGTGGCGTCGCTCGCCTTGCTCCGGAACACGGCGTTACCGCTCTGGATGTAGGTCTCGACGTCCTTCAAGCCGAGGCTCTCCAGAATCGACACGAGTTGCTCCATCGGCAGCTTGTTGCGACCGACCACGTTGATGCCACGAAACAAAGCGATGAACGTCTTCAATCCGGGTCTCCGGCTACTAGGCCGCCACCTTCGCTCCGCTCCCCGCTCCTGAGCTTCCCTCACTCCACCCGCAGCACCTCGATGGGATCCACCCGCGCGGCGGTTCGCGCCGGACGATAGCTGGCCACCAGGCCGATAGTGAGCAGCGCAGCGGACGCCAGTGTGAACACGAGCGGATCCATTGTGCTCACACCATATAGGAAGCCCGACAATAACCTTGTGAACGCCCAGGATAGCACGACGCCCGCGCCGATCCCGACCAGCGTGGTCCGCAACCCGCGACCCAACACCATCCTCACTACGCCACCCTTGGTGGCGCCCAGTGCCAGGCGCACGCCCAGCTCTCGGGTCCGCCGACTGACCGTGTAGGACATCACGCCGTACAATCCCACCATCGCCAGCACCGTCGCCAGCAGGCCGAACGCGCTCACCAGAATCGTGGGCCCCTTGGCATCGCCCACCGAGTATTGCAGGTACTGCGGCACCGTGAGCACGGTCGAGTGGGGCACATTGGGGGCTTGGCGCCTGACCTCGGTCGACAGCAGCCCGACTATGTTCGCTGGGTCGCCGGGGGTTTCCACAACTAGATTCACCCGCTCCACGTACTCACCCTGGCCCAACGGAATCACCAGGTACGGCTCGGGCGGCTCGCGCAGCGAAGCGTACTTGCCGTCCGCGATGATGCCGATCACCGTGTAGGTGATTCCCAGATCGGCCTGCACGGTCCGTCCCACGGGATCGCGGTCCGCCCAGAACCGCCGGGCCATCGCCTCGTTGATCATCGCTACCGGCTGCGTGTCGTGCACGTCTCTCTCGTCGATGGCGCGGCCGCGCAGCACCCTGATTCCCATCGTCTCGAAGTAGCCCGGCGATACCATGTTGCGTTTCACGAGCATGAACTCGTTCGGCGCGGGTTCGTACCCTTCCACTACCACGTCGTGGTGACCGTGTACCAGGCCGAGCGGTAGGAAAGCGCTGAGCGCCGCCGACTCGACGCCCGGTAGTGCTGCGACACGATCCAACAGACGCTGTCTCAGTTCGGTGCCCTCGGTCTCATCGTACTGAGTGTAGCCGAGGTTCAACGGGACGATCACACCCTGGCGCAGGTCGAACCCGGGATCGATTGCCAGCGTATTGTTGAGGCTGCGCACGAACAGCCCCGCTGCCGCAAGCAACACGAGTGAGAGCGCCACCTGGGCGGCCACGAATGCGTTCTGCAAGCGTGACTTCCGTTGGGAGCGGCCCAATGCGAGGCCCTGGTCTCTCAGCGCCTCTATCTGGCCCGATCGCAGCACCTGTGACGCCGGGACCAGGCCGAACAGTACGCCGGTCGACAAGGCGACTAGCAGTGTGAAACCGAGCACGCGCCCGTCAAGCCCAATGTTGATTTCCATTGGTATCTCGGCCTGTGGCTGTAGCAGCTGCAGCGCGTCCACTGCCAGTACCGCCAAGCCCAGACCCACAGCTCCGGCAACGAGCGCCACCAGCATGCTCTCCAGCAGCAGCTGTCGCGCGATGCGCCAGCGCGAGGCGCCGAGCGAATAACGCAGCGCGATCTCGCGGCGCCGGCCGCTCGCTTTAGCCAACTGGAGATTGGCCACGTTGAGGCAGGCGATCAGCAACACGAAGCCGACAACGCCCATGAGAATACCCAAGAGATTCTCGACTCCTGCCGTGGCTTCGGGGGACCCGAGGCGGCCGGTTTCGAGCTCGTCAATCGCGATGCCCTTGCCCGCGTTCGCCTCCGGATAGGTGGCGGTCAGATTGGTGGCCAGCAGGTCCAGCGACGACTGTGCTCGATCCATCCCGACCCCGGGTTTCAACCGGCCTACGAGCTGAAGCCATGGATCGACCCGACTCTCCACGTTGGGAGTGTAGGGCAGGGCATACTCCGCCGAGGCGAGTGGCGCCCACAGCGCCGGCTCCAGCACCGACACCAATCCGTTGAAACCCTCCGGTGCCACCCCGACCACCGTGAATGGCTGATCGTTGATGCGAACCGTCCGGCCCACGATGTCGGCAGCGGCTCCGAACAGTTGTTGCCACGTGCCGTGGCTGAGTATTGCTACCGCGACCGGGGCGAGCATCTCATCCTCCTGGGGGAGGAATCCTCTGCCGACTAGCGGTTCCACTCCCAACACGGAGAAGTAATCCCAACTCACCAGCTGCCCCATCTTGATGCTGGGTGCATCTGCTGCGCCGACAGCCATCGGAGCGTAGGTGTGCGCCGCGAGTCCCGCGAACACCTCGTTCTGTTGCTTGTAATCCAAGTAATCCGGATAGGAAGTGTTGCCGTGTGCCTGGCCGCCGACTCTCGAGGTGAAGACCGCGGCCAGCCGTTCCGGCTCGGTCACCCCGAGCGGTCGGTCAAGGACGGAGTTGACGATACTGAAGATCGCCGTGTTCACCCCAATGCCGAGTGCCAGGGACACGACTGCGGCGAGCGTAAACGATGGGTGTTGTACCAGCACCCGTGCGCCGTGCCGGACGTCTTGGACCACGCCCAGCACCCTGGTCCACCCACGGCTCACAGTCTCCGCCGCGCGGTTGCGGTCGATGCGCTCCAGCTTGCGGCGGTAGCTCTTCACGTCGCCGAATCGCCGGCGGGTCTCGTCCACGGCCGCGCGGTGCGAGAGCCCCTGAGCTTCGAGGTCCTTGATGCTCTGCTCGAAGTGGAACTCGAGCTCATCGTCGAGATCACGGGCCGACCTATCGTGGACCTCGTTGTGCCCTCCTCGTCGCGTACCGCGGCTATTCCTTCGCATCAGCCCGCCTCACTCCGATTGAAGCACCTTGGCGACCGCCTGTGCATACTCGTTCCAAGTATCCGACCTGGCCTCGAGCTGCTGGCGTCCCTTTTCGGTCAGCTCGTACTGCTTGACCCGGCGGTTCGTGTCCGAGACTCCCCAGTGCGCCGCGAGCCACCCTCTCTTCTCCATACGGTGCAGCGCCGTATAAAGTGCACCATCCTCGATGTCCAGCACCCCGCCGGTCGTTTTCCGAATCCAGCTCGAAACCGCGTAGCCGTGCAGCGGCCCGGCCTGGAGTCCCTTCAGTACGAGCACATCCAAGGTGCCCTGCAGTAGTCGCTGTCGTTCGCTAGTCATGGCTGTACTTGATCTGTTCATGGGTAATAGATATACTGTTTTCGTTCATGCATCAAGTGTTTGTAGGTATTGTATATAGTTAATTGGAGAAGGTCAAGGTCCGGCGAGTAGGGAGCGGGGAGCAGAGATCGGTCATCGGCAATCGGGAAATGGGATGCCGGGTCCTGCCGCAAGGCCGGCGCGTCCTTCAGGATGTCGGTTCCGAGCCGAGCGCGGCCTCTTGGGCCGGAACCGCCAAGAACAGATTGCGAGGGCACCGAATATGAAGCCAGCGCTTCGTATGCACAGCGGGACTGTAGGGATCGCCATGCTGCTCGTGGCGTGCAGCGATCCCGTGGCTACCGGTGTCCGGGTTGTCGGTGGACCGGAGAACGCGGCCCGGGACGGCAGCTACACCCAGGCCATTGCCAGCGGGAGCGGTATTGCGTCGCTCGAGCCCGTGATGCTCGGCGGCGTGGAGCAGTGGATCCTCATCCGGGGCTACGACACCGCCAATCCCGTCCTGGTCTACCTCCATGGTGGGCCGGGCAGCCCTGCCATTCCCTACGCGCGGCTCGCGTTCGGTGGTCTGGAGCGTCATTTCACCGTGGTGACCTGGGATCAAAGAGGCTGCGGCAAATCGTACGATCCGACGATCGATCCCGAGTCGATCACGCTGACGCAACTGCTGTCTGACACCCGTCAGCTCATCGGCTTGATGCGTGAGCGATTCGGAGTCGAGCGGGTCTACTTGTTGGGAGCATCCTGGGGGTCCGTACTCGGCGCCTTCACCGCGGGGGACCGTCCGGACCTGCTGCATGCCTACGTCGGATTGGGACAGTTCGTCGATGCCGAGCGGACGATGCGGGTTGCGCATGAGGCTGCCCTGAGCCGGGCGGTGGAGCTAGACAATCAGGAGGCGATAGCTGACCTGTCTGCAATCCAGCTGTACCCCGAGATCGAGTGGGACAAGTGGGGTGAGTTGGTTTCGTGGCTCGAGGTTTTCGGCTTCGGGGATCTCCACGATACGTCACTCTACCCGGCGCTGATCGACTCGCTCACGGCCGCAACCGAATACACCGCTGCGGACTTCTCGAACCAGGACGAGTGGGAGCAGCTCTACTGGTCCTCGCCGCTCAACGCGGGTCTAGGCTGGGTCTACGGGTTGGACGTGCCCAGTGACGTACCGCGACTGGAGGTTCCCGTCGTCTTCATGGTGGGAAGGTTTGACTACAAAACCCCCGGTGCCGTGCTCGAGGAGTATCTCGAGGTGCTCGAGGCTCCGGCCGGCAAGCAGATGATCTGGTTCGAGAACTCAGCCCACGCGCTCATGCTGGAGGAACCGGCGGCCTTCAGTGGTGCGATGATCGGCGCGCTGTTGGGGCTCTGACCGAGTGTGGGAGCGGGGAGCCGAGCGCCCGCCGCCCATCCGCGTCGATCCGGACGCGGTTCTTGGCCGAGCCCGGCCTCTTCAGGCCGGGATTGGGAGATGCCGGGAGCGGTGAGCAGACCCGCCTACTGTCCCTCCGCGTCTACCTGCGGTACGGTGGTGCCAGCTTTCGGAGTGTGGTTCACTCCCCTATCATTCCCCGATGCCAAACCAGCCCCATTTCCAGCCGTCGCTGTTCCAGTTCCTGCGGGACCTGGCGCAGAACAACAAGCGCGAGTGGTTTCTCGCCAACAAGGAGCGCTACGAGCGCGAGGTGAAGGCGCCGCTGCTGCAGTTCATCACCGATTTCGCTCCGCGCCTGAACAAGATCAGCCAGCACTTCGTCGCCGACCCGCGGCCCAGCGGTGGCTCGATGTTCAGGATCCACCGCGACACGCGGTTCTCCAACGATAAGCGGCCCTACAAGACCGCCGCGACGGCGCAGTTCCGTCACGAGTCCGGTAAAGACGTTCACGCTCCTGGGTTCTACCTGCATCTGGAGCCGGGCAACGTGTTCGCCGGTGTAGGTCTGTGGCATCCCGAAGGCGACACGCAGCGCGCTGTGCGTGACGCGATTGTCGAGAAGCCGGCCGAGTGGAAGCGTGCGATCGGCGGCAAGAGTTTCACGCAACGGTTCGAGGTCAGCGGTGATTCACTGAAGCGCGCGCCGCGCGGATATGACCCAGAGCATCCGCTGATCGACTATCTCAAGCTCAAGGACTTCGTAGCATTCACGCAGTTCACGGAGCGTGACGCATGCAGCGCCGGGTTCTTGAACCAGTACGCGTCAGCCATGCGCACCGCCAAGCCCATGATGCAGTTTCTAACGAAGGCGGTGGGGTTGGCGTTCTAGGAAGGGGAGCGGGGAGCGGAGCGTACGTGCGACGGCGGGTTAGCGCTGCGTCCTTCGAGTTCGCGGTTTAGGGCCGAGCGCTGCCTTTAGGCAGGGACCGGGAAATAACGTGCAACCAGCAACGTGCAAGGTGCCGCTACGGTGTTGCAGTCTTTTCCCCCTTCTCTGCTTCGCTCCTGATCGGAGTGGGGAGAGTTCCGGGCCTGCAGCTGTTGCGTTCCTGCGACTCTTGCGATGCCTGGTGCAGGTCTACATCTTCCGCCGTCCCTCAGAGCGCATTCCACAATCCCCTCCGCCGGCTCACGCGGGTCACGATCGATCGACCCGAGTTGACCGCGTCCCAGTTGATACTGGAGCACATCATGTCGCCGGTGGCCCAGTCGCCCCCGCCGCCAGACAGACGCCGTTGCAAGACGCCGTCGCAAGACGCCGCAGCAAGACGCCCGCCAGACGACGAGGCCGCAAGGCCGCCGCCAAGTCCGCTATCAGGCGGATTCGGACATCTCCAACATCTACAGAGGCGGTTACTCATGAAGATCGTAAAGCGGATCCTCGGACTGTCTGTCCTTCTTCTCATGCTTGGAACGCTCACTCGGTGCACGGACGATCGATCCGTGGGTCCGGCAGAGCAGCTTGAATCGGTAGCGATCATGCAGTCAGCGGTGCCACCCCCGGGGGCGCACTGGATGTCTGACTACTTCCCGCTCGAGCCGCACAAGTTCGGCATCAGGACCTATTACTCGTATGACGAGGACGAGTACTACACCATGATGGTGACCGGCATGGAAACCGTGCCGTACACGAGCGGGCCGATCGAGGCCACGATGGTGCTATTTGGGGACGAAGAGATCGGAATGTACGTCGACGGGCGAGAGCTATGGTGGCCAATAGTACAGGGGGAGTATTACCTGTCCAGAGACTGTGCCCTGACAGGGCTGCCGACTGAGGGAGGGTTCGGCAAAGTCTGGGATGGACTCTACTTGGATTTCTCCCAACTGGGGGCCTACTGGTTCAAGAAGGATGGCAGCGAATGCGATCCCACGCCCGAGGATACCGAACCGATACTCTTCAAGATCGATGACGTCGACATTGCCGGGCAGAAACACACCAATGCGCTAGTCGGTTGGAGTCTGGAGCTGTATCCCTATCAACCGCTGTCGGAGTTCGACCCAGATTGGGGTATCACGCTTCCCACGAGCGAAGAGACCCGGGGTAACGCGGTGGACGGCTTCGTCATCTTTGCATTTGGCAAAGGGCTCGTTGTGCTAGGTGAGACGGACCTGGAAACCGGACAGCTAGACGAACTGGAGGTACTGGTCTCCAAGGATCCGCTGCTCACTTCGTCCAAGCTCGTGTTCATGAGCCTGCGCGATGACCCATCCAGCTCCGAGCTCTACGTGATGAATGCCGATGGGTCCGGGCAGACCCGCCTGACCAATGACTCGGACTGGGAGGAGCGTCCACGCTGGTCGCCCGATGGGAAGAGAATCGCGTTCACGAGGTTGCAGGACGGCAGCTGGGACATTTGGGTGATGAACGAAGATGGCTCCGGGCAGAAGAACTTGACCAACAGCTCGGATGCTCACTACCGTCGTCCGGACTGGTCGCCCAACGGGAAGCAGCTCGTGTTTGATGGAGGAAGCATCGGTAGCCCGGACGCGGACATCTACGTGATGAATGCCGACGGCTCCGGACTTACCCGTCTGACCGACGATCCGGCGTTCGACGGTGCCGCGTCTTTCTCGCCAAACGGAAAACAGATCACGTTCATGAGCCGTCGCGACGACGGCGACCTCGACATCTATGTCATGAACGCCGACGGATCCGGGGTGGAGCGTCTCACCGACAGTCCTGCTTCGGACGGCGCGCCCCGCTGGTCCCCCAACGGCAAACAGATCGCGTTCCGCAGTGATCGTGACGGGGACAACGAGGTCTGGATCATGAACGCCGACGGATCGGGAAAAACCAATGTGACCGACAATGAGGGTGTAGGTGATGTCTTTCCCAGCTGGTCACCCAACGGGAGAGAGATCGCCTTCGGGAGGGATCACGACGGCAACATGGAGGTCTACGTTATTAGCGTAGACGGATCAGGGCTGAGGCGCCTGACGTACAACCCGGCGTGGGACGGCACGCAAGACTGGACAAATGGCAGGTGCAAGAGTTGTCGCTGAATGCCGCTGACGAACCGGGCTCAGCAGTCTGGATCGATAGAGCTATCACAAGGAGGCAATCATGACCAAGGCGCTCAGACTGCTGGTGTTAAGTGGCGTCCTGGTGGCGCTCGGCTGTGCCGACGCACCACCCGTGGGGCCGGAGCCGGGCGGCGAGGAAGTCACCATTGAGGAAATGCGTTGGCACGGTCACCGGACCGAGCCGGTCAAGGTGCTGTCGCGCAACATGTACATCGGATTCGACGTGGACGAGACCCTGCTGGCGTTGGCCTCGGGTGACCCCGTGGTCATGCAGGCCGCGATCGAGAAGGCGCTGACGACGCTCACTGCAACCGACATCGAGATCCGGGCCGCGGCGATGGCGCGGGAGGTCGACCTGTTGCGACCGGACTTCCTGGGCTTGCAGGAGGTCAGCTACATCGACGTCGTGATTCCGGGCCTGGCAGATGTTCACCTGGACTTCCTGGACATCCTGCAGCAGAAGCTGGCAGCGCGGCAGCTCAACTACGTGTTGGCGGCCCAGGTCTTCACTACCAACGTGCAACTGCCGCCCATGGGTATCAGCCTGGTCGACTCCGATGCCATGTTGATCAATCCCAAGCGCGTCCACGTGATCGGGGCTGATGCTCAGCTGTACTCGGAGAACCTGGGGGATGTATACGGTGTGGGGATCGACATAGTGCGTGGTTGGACCAAGGTGCACGCCAGGGTGCGCGGAGCGGAGGTCGAGGTGTGGAACACACACCTGGAGTCGGGCCCCGAGGAGTTCATCGTAACGTTGCGCGGGCACCAGGCCGGCGAGCTGGCGCGGCTGACCAGCACGGATATGCCCGTGTTCGTGATGGGCGACCTCAACGACGAGCTCGGTTCACCGATGTACGACTCGCTCACGACCAACGGGTTCGACAACGTGTGGCAGGAGCTGCGGCTGTGGCTTCCAGGATACACATGTTGTCACGCACCGGAGCTGTGGAATCCGTGGCCGACATTCGACGAGCGGATCGACCACGTGTTCGTGCGCGGACTCCCCCGCGTCAAGGGCGCGATCCTGCGCACCGGCATGTGGCCCTGGGAGCGCGTACAGGGTCCCTACTACAAGCTGTGGCCGTCGGATCATGCGGGGCTGTTCGCAGCGCTGATGGTGAGGGGTGGGTTGGTCGTAGACGACTGAGTAGTGCAGGGAGCAGAAGAGCAGAGCCGGTGAGTGTGTCCTTCGGGACGCGTCGCGCAGCGCCGAGCCGACGCTTCAGCGGCGGAATACAGCGGGCTCTGGGCCACCAGCGTTCTTCCGCAACAATAAGCGGCCCACCATGCGCTTCTATCCGCCTGCTTCTGCTTGAATCTGCGGCCCTGATTGACCGCCAATTGACCGCACCTGACTAGCTTGCACTACGAGTGACGCAGCGAATCGATTAGCGGGATCCCGGTACGCCGGGATACCGCGTGGCAGTTGTGTGTGCTATCGGCCTAGGGAGGCAACATGAAAACCAACGTCCGGCTCTCGACCAAGTTCCTCACCACGCAGAACGCGCATCAGGTGGGGATGCTGGTCACCGTGGCGGGCGATGAGCCGCTCGAGCGGCGGCCGATCAACATATCGCTGGTGCTGGACCGCTCGGGCTCGATGAACGGCGGGCCGC
>Ga0209536_100010276_pt1 | contig 13825 bp, 7 predicted proteins | sample DeeMarSeWOR28_12_FD_187461 | JGI IMG/M metagenome (GOLD analysis project Ga0209536, IMG submission 187461) | Marine sediment microbial communities from White Oak River estuary, North Carolina - WOR-2-8_12 (SPAdes) (version 2) | ecosystem: Environmental > Aquatic > Marine > Intertidal zone >...
TCTTTTCTATTATTGACTCATGAGCTTGATCTTGCTGTGGTTGATTTTTTATATCGCAATTAAATGTAATAAAAAGTAAACCTGAAAAAAAAAGAAAGGGCCATTTCATAATTTAAAACAATTGATTGGTCGTAGGCGAATTTATAAATTCTACTGCTAAATCTATCAAATTGGCCTTTTCATTTAAGGTTAGATCCAAAGGTAATTGCGCCAGTCCGATGACGCGTCTCAGGATTTCAACCCCGCAAAATCCAATAAATAAATCACGGTTAAAATCATTTCGGATCAGGTAATCTTTCAGGATATGATTTATCTTTTCCATTTTCATACCAGACATAAAAAAATGAGCAGTCATTACCGCAATGTCAAATTCTGCGTACCCGAAAAAGGCAAATTCCGGATCAATGACTTTTACATTATGGTCTACCTGAAGCCAGCTGCCCGGGTAATAATCACCGTGGATCAGGACCGGTCCTGAAGCAAGGTATTTCTTCCCAAGATTTCTTATCTTTTGCTTGAGGTAAGTATTTTGCTTTATAGGTAAAGAAAGCTCCTGTAATCCAGGTTGCACAGAATCCAGATCAAAACCATTATTAACTTTATAAGGATAGATAAAAATGTGTTCATGGTTTAGCTGCTTTAGTTCCTGGTTGGACGGAAATTGGTGTTTCCGGTCTTTCCAGTCAATATTGTGCAGATGAGAAATATACACGAGTAACGATGATAGCTGAGTATCATTAATTTCTTTAGATCTCTCATAGCAGAAGGTAAAGTCGGATCCTTTACCTAAATCCTCGAATACGATAATCAGGTTTTCCGGATCATAGACAAGAATTTTTGGCGAATAAGGATTAAAAAAAGGATCATCTGCAATAAATTGATAATATTTAGCTTCTACCTCCATGCGTTCCACCGGGGCTGGAATATCCGGGTATTTTTCTACCCAGGGTCTGCATTGTTTGATGATGAAAGATCGTTTGTTTGTGATCACACGTCGCACAAAATTCATATTCCCTTCTCCCGGTTTTTCGGTGGAAAAGATATTTTCATCCTGGGTTAACAATCCTTTTTTTATTAGATATCCGGGCAGTTCATTCAGATGTTGTTCATCAAAATAGCAGGCATTTGGAAATTGACTGCGGAATACCTCTGTTTTAATGATCATCAAATCCTTATTTATTCTTAAACATCCTTCTTTCAAAAAAAGTTGATTTTGTTCAATAATAGGTAAAGTGACTGGAATTTTTTAATCCTGCGGTTGACAATGACAAAAATCAAAAAACCTTCTAGAGAAATCCGGCAGGAGATTAATTTGTCATTAATAATTGCACATTTAATGAGGGATATTAGCTTTCTCAATTTCAATAAATTCAATTACTTTCAGGCTCATTTTGATTTCATGGCAAAAAAGGATATCCAGGAAGAGCTTAAACATCTGATCAATTTACTGAAACAGGAGAAGGAAGAGGACCTGATGGTATACAAACGTAAAATGACCGGGACCTCCCTGCCAGAACGCAGGAAACAAGGTGTGTGTTGGTATCCCGTGAACCTGGAAAGAACAAAATTTGATAGCGGCGAACGCCTTCTGGTAAAAATATCACGTCCACCAGAGCAAAGGGATGCACACCTGTTCCAGTCAGGGAAGCTGGTCAGTTTATTTTCAAATGCAGGAAATAACCATGAGAACAGAGAAGTTGTGAACGGTGTGGTCAACCAGGTGAGTGAGCATGATATGCTGATCACCCTGAATGCTGATGAAGTACCTGAATGGATTAATGATGGTTACCTGGGAGTGCAGCTGTTGTTTGACGAGAATGCCTACAGGGAAATGGAAAATGCGCTGAGATTCCTGATAAAAACAAAAGAGGAACGCATTAATCAACTCAAAGGAATACTGCTTGGCGGAGAAAAGGCTGCTTTTGATACTAAAATTCCAGTTACCAGATCAGGATTGAATGAGAGTCAGATCCGGGCGCTTAACCTGATTCGGAATGCCAGGGATGTAGCCATTGTCCATGGCCCACCAGGCACTGGGAAAACAACCACGCTCATTCATGCCATTTTGGATGTGTTTACCGAAGAGGAGCATGTTCTGGTGTGTGCCCCAAGCAATGCGGCTGTGGATTTGCTCGTAGAAAAGCTGGATGCCGAGGGAATTGAGGTAGTGCGCATTGGCCACCCTGCCAGGGTTACTCAAAATATTCTGAACAATACACTGGATGCAAAGATCGCCCATCACCGTGATTATAAGGATTTGAAAATCCTCCGGAAAAAGGCTGATGAATATCGAAACCTGGCCAGGAAATATAAACGAAATTTTGGGTATGCTGAGCGCGAACAACGCAACATGCTATTTGCAGAAGCCAGTAAATTAAAGGAAGAAGCAGAACACCTGGAATTTTATATAATTAACAGTATCATTTCTTCGGCTCGTGTAATTGCCACAACACTGGTTGGAGCGAATAATTACAATCTGAAAGGAATGAAATTCAGGACGGTGTTCATCGATGAGGCATCCCAGGCCCTGGAGCCGGCAACCTGGATTCCAATCATAAAGTCAGAACGGGTGATTTTTGCAGGTGATCATTTTCAGTTACCCCCAACAGTTAAGTCTTATGAAGCAGCTAAGAATGGACTTGAGGTGACCCTTTTTGAAAAAGCAATCCATAGGAACCAGGCAGATGTGATGCTATTGGAACAATATCGGATGAATCGTGAAATCATGGATTTCTCCTGCAACTATTTTTATAAAGGCAAGGTATTCCCCAATACAAAAGTGGCTGACTGGAAGATGTTTGATGAAGACCAACCCGTAGAATTCATCGATACAGCTGGGACTGGATTTTTTGAACAGCTGGATCCGGAAACGAAAAGTTCCTTGAACAAGGAGGAGGCAAACCTGCTGTTTGCCCATTTTGACAACTACCTTCAACATATCCAATCCCTCAATAAGCTGGAGAAAGTGGAAAATATTGGGATCATTACTCCTTATAAATCGCAGGCAGGATTGCTAAACGACCTGTTTGATGAATTATATCAGGGAAATGAAGAATTGAATGGAAAGGTCGCCATCAATACCGTTGATTCCTTTCAGGGCCAGGAGCGTGATATTGTTTATATCAGTCTGGTGAGATCAAATGAAAAAGGAGAGATTGGATTCCTCGCAGATACACGTCGGATGAATGTCGCCATGACCCGCGCCAGGAAAAAGCTGGTGATCATAGGCGACAGCGGTACCATTGGGCAAAATGAATTTTATGAAAAATTCCTGGATTACATCAATCAAATAGGGGCGTATCACAGCGCATTTGAGTTGATGGGATAAAGAAGCATTTTACTTGTCACCTGAATGATACAAGTATTTTATTCATAATCAACCAACAGGTCTCAACTTACATACTCGATGAATTGACCAAAAAAAACTCTACTCATTTCTCAATGAATTTGCCGGATTTGTATGGGCAGTCTTAAGCACCTGAGAAATTACTATTGTTAAGGCAAAAGTCAAGGCGAATAATCCCACTAAAGGGAAAATCCAAAAATGAATATCAATGCGTACAGGATATCTGTCAAGGTACAAATCTAGTAGCCACCAGGCGATAGGCGCTGATATTAAGAATGCCAAAACAACCAGCCTGGAAAATTCCTTTGAGATTAGCGTAATGATACTTGTAACAGTGGCGCCCATTACTTTTCGCACACCTATCTCTTTTGTGCGTTGTTCTGCAGTATACGTTGCTAAGCCAAACAACCCCAGTCCAGTTATTAATATGGCCAGTGTAGCAAATATGGTTGCCAACCTGCTGGTTGTATTTATTGTTGAGAACTTATTTTGAAATTCCACATCCACGAATGAATATTCAAATGGGTAGGCTGCATTATATTTGTTGAAAATACCTTCAATCGTTTTGAGGGAGGCTTGCATGTCATCTGCTTCACTTATGCGCATGCTCATCACGCCATAGGTATCACCCATAAGCATATACATAGGTCTAATGTCATGGTAAGGCGATTCCATCAACACATTGTCTGCAATTCCAATTAAGGTTCGCTTTTGACCCCCTATATCCAATTCTGTTCCGATAGGATCATCCAAGTTCATTACCTCCAGGCCTGCTTTATTTATAATGATCGCCGTGGAATCACTTATAAAGTCCTCTGAAAAGTCTCTTCCTTCCAACATGTTTATACCCATCGTTTTGGTGTAATCGAATTGGCAGGTCACATTTGCAAAAGCCACCTTCACATCTTCGGGTTTTCCCGGCCAGTCAAGAAAACTATTGTTCAAAATTCTTGTAATCGGACTATTCGAAATCGTGGTGGCAGCAACTACTTCTAATTGGAGCAGTTCATTTTTAATCACCTGGTAATTATGCTTCAGGTCCTCGTTTAATTCAACTTCTATTAAATTTGCCTGATCGTAACCTAATTGTCTGTTCTTGACCAAATTAATTTGATCATATATAACGATAGTCCCTATAATTAACAGGATGGAAAAGCCAAATTGCAAAGTCACCAATACTTTTCTGGGTAAATTGGCATTACGACCTATTTGAATCCTACCCTTCAATACTTTAATTGGTTTGAATGAAGACAAGTAAAAGGCAGGATAGCTACCTGATATAAAGCCGCTGAAAAAAATTATACAGATTGAAAAGACCCAAAAACTCCATGATTTGTAATCAATGAATAATTCTTTTTCAACCATATTATTATAAAACGGAAGTGCCAGCTCAGCAAAAAAAATAGCGAATGCGAAGGCTAAAATTGAAATGATTAAAGACTCGGCCATAAATTGCATCATCAGATTAAAGCGGTTGGAGCCAACACTTTTTCGAATGCCAACTTCTTTTGCTCGTTTTTCTGATCGTGCTGTAGCGAGATTAATAAAATTGATGCAGGCTATAATAATGATAAAAACAGCGATAAGGCTAAACAATTGAACAAAATCACTTAGGCCGCCTTTTTCAATTCCATTTTCAAACCGTGAATACAAGCGCCATCGGTTCAGCGGATACAAAAACAATTCAGGATTCATATCTTCCATGCCATTATTAAAAAGGTGGCTTTTTATGTTACTTTCCACATCGGTTTTTCTGGAAGCATCATTCAATTCTACATAGACAGGAAACATATAGCCTCTCCATTGGTTTTCATTGGCAATTATCCAGGGCTCTGATTGTCTTTTATGTTCCCACGGCAATAAAAAGTCAAAATCGAATGAGGAATTCTTTGGAAGATCTATTAATATCCCAGATACTTTTAGATCACCCTGATCGTCTACTCTGATTATTTTGTTGATCGGATCAGTATCTCCAAATAATGCTTTGGCTGTTGATTCTGTGATCACAATGTAAGAGGGATCTTTCAGTACTACAGAGGCATCCCCATATACCAGTGGAAATTCAAACATTTCAAGAAATGCATCACTGGCACATATCCCATGCAACATCAATTTCTTTTCTCTAACAGTAAGCAGGTGCTCTTGACCCCAATCTGCAATGGCCGTATTTTTAATGTTGCTATCTGCCGTTTTTAGTGAAGTATAGGTAGGCAAAGGCAAGGATGACCAGGTATGTATATTGTTATCAAAATCCGTATTGACCCATACCTGGTACAATCTATCTGCTTTTGGGTGAAATGTATCAAATGATAATTCATCAGAAACCCAAAGGAGGATAAGTATACTGCAGGCAATGCCGATAGCTAATCCTGAAATGTTAATAAAAGTGAAAAATTTGTTTTTAGTAAAATTTCTAAAGGCCGTAAAAAGGTAATTGCGTATCATAGTTCTGTAAAAAATTATCAGAATTCGTTCTGATGGATAAATAAATAACCGTGATTAAGTTCATACTTTAATAGACGACCAACATACAATTGCATTACAGTACACTGATAGACAACAGGATCTTGGGATAAATGGTTCTTAAATCAGTTCACTGGTTGTGATTCATTCCAGCTATTTATACTCCTGTGATGAATTTTTATGATCTAATGCTAATATAGTGTTTTTTATCGCTAGGATTTGGACCTAATAACGTGCTTTCAAGTTGATTCAGAAATGACTTAATTATTCATATAGTGTAAATAATGATGCACCATTGATTCAATAAATCTCTTATAATGAGAAATTATATAAGCTCAGTAATCCCCGGGATGGCGACCGGTTCCCTTGACAGATCACCAAATTCCATCTTTTCCGGACTCAGGTCCAGTTTGGATTCATTCATGGCCCAATCCCATGCTACAGATTTTCCGGTGTAAGCGCTCATTCTGCCCAGGATTGCCGTCATGGTGGTATTGGCTACTTGCTCACCTTCATTGATCGCCTTACCCTGACGTATGCTGTCGATCATCTCTTTGAATTGGATGACAGAGGGATTTGGGGATTCTTTATCGTAAATGAATGGATTTGCCCCGGTAATTTCACCTGTTCTAAAATCCAAAACTGCTGAACCTTTCGTACCTGTCACCCGCTGGTTACTGCGGTAATCATAATGGTCGATTTGGGTGCCCATATATTCCACGCGTACATCATTGGGATATTCGTATTCTATGCTAAAATGATCATATATATTTCCGTAATCAAAACCGGTTCTTGCCTGGCGCCCTCCCAGGCCGATGCATTTCACCGGGTGGGCATTCATGATCCAGTTCATCACATCCAGGTTGTGCACATGCATTTCAACAATAAAATCACCGGATAACCACGTCCAGAACAACCACCTGCGTATCTGGTATTCCATTTCTGACCATTCCGATTTTTTTATTCGTTCATCACTCATCCAGGTTCGCATGGCACTACCGGAGCGGAAACACTGTCCACCGTTTATCTCGCCAATGGCACCATCATGTATTCGCTTGATCAATTCCCGATTTGATTGAAGCCGCCTCATCTGCGTGCCTGCCACCAGGGTTAAACCTTTTTGTTTCGCAATTTTTGAACTTTCCAGAATTGACCTTATGCCAACCGGGTCTACTGCTACTGGTTTTTCCACAAATACATGTTTACCTGCATTCACTGCGGCTCGTAGGTGTAAAGGCCGGAAGTTTGGAGGTGTGGTCAATATCACCATATCCACGCCGCTGTCTATAACCTTCTGGTAAGCATCGAATCCAACAAAAGTGGTTTCATCAGTTACCTTATAAATATCCTTAACTGGCAAGTTTCGTTTTGTAAGATTAGCTTTAATTCTTTCCGGGGCAGCATCCAGATGGTCCTGGAAAAGATCACCGATAGCCACAAGTTCAATACCGGGAGAAGATGCTGCACAATCGATGATCCCGGCTCCGGTTCCTCTTCCACCGCAACCAATTAAACCGACTCGTATTTTATCAGATCCTTGCGCGAAAACAAAATTATTCCCAACCAGCATGGTGGCGCCCATAAACAGTCCTGACTTTATGATAAAATCTCTTCGGGCAGGTTGGCGACGGATGATAATATTATCTGAGTATTGCATAGCGATTGAATTATGATGTGAAAAGGAATCTAACAATAAAAATTAACCATTCTAAGTTTGATATCCAACAGAATTACCACATCCTTGTAGATAGGTAAAATGGAAATACAGTCAAAAGGTATTTTTTATATGAATCTGAAACTAATCAAAAATAGCAGATCCAAACCAGGATTTGATCATTTGTTTAATTTTGACACGGAGCATATCGATACAGGCCCTAGTAAACCAGATTTTTGTAGTGGATCATCCTTATCATAAAATCGGCGGGGAACGAAAGTAAATCTCCCACTAGTTCTGGGCTTATTTTCAGCAAGCCAATCGGGCCACTCTCCATCCTTCACTCCATCATCAGGGAATTGCTCGTCACCTATTAGCCTGTTTGCCCAGAGATTTGCTACTTCAATTTCCAACTTATTTTCTTTATGCTTTATATGGTCTGTTATTTCTACTCGCCAGGGTGAAGTCCAGACTACTCCAAGGTTCATACCGTTCAATGTTACCCGGGCAATATTTTTTACTTCTCCCAGATCCAGGTAAACATCTAAGTTTTTGTCTCCATCCATCTCTTCAGGTAAATTAAAGGTTTTAAAATATGTGGCCTTTCCAGAGTAAAACCTAATGCCTTCATCGACATGTGCAGACCAATCTGTCAACTGATTAAAAGTAATCCATTCAGGTCCTCCCCAGGCCGGATCGAAAGATACTTCCCAACTTCCTTCAAGCTCTATTGATTCCTTAACTTCAGTGAAATTTGGTGCTGATGAAGTGTTGGTAATTAATGAGTTTCCGGATTTATCAAATACCACAAAAAAGCTTTGGGATTTCTCAAATTTAAGAGGAATGAATGTTAATCCGTTTTCTCTCCTATAATCTGGTAAGATCCTCGTTTCACCGGTCACGGGATCCCATAGCTCTGGTACCCCGGATGAAACCCGAAATGAGTAAACATCATTAACCTGTGATTCCGTACGATTGGAAATGAAGTAAATCTCTTTATTATCAGCACTTCGATGCGTATACCGCAGTGCGCCCGAAGCTTTAAAATCTTCCCTGATCCTCAATTTTTTTAACAAACCTGCCGTACTGTTATAATTTGGGTAAATTTCGGCTGAGTCTGTACTTGTATAATTTCCACCCCAATACAGCTTTCCTTTACCATAACTAATTTCCTGCTCCGTTGCGGGTATTTCCGTTATCCCCCAAATTTGTATGGCCAGTCTCTCGACTTCACGATCACATTGTGGAAAATTCACCAGACTTGGTGATTTTAGGGGAGGTGTGCCCACGATATTTGCTCCTTTTCGTAATAGTGATTCAATTTTTAGAAGTAATTCAGGCGTCATGGTAGTGAAATTTGGCAATATCAGAATCCGGTATGATGTACCTCCTGGGAATATGATTTGATTTTCCTTTACCTCCGCTTTTTCAATAAGTGCTTTGGGCGAACACCCATCAAAACTATAACCTCTTTTGTCTGGTAACACCTCATCACCTTCCAGTGCGGAAAGTGGAGGTCTAAACACATGTGGTGCACCCTCTGGTGTCAGATAGAGAATGTCGGCGACGGCCTGACCCTGACGCAGAAGATACTGGCACCGTGCCACATATCGATGGTATGCCTCCGACATAGACCACCAGGTCTGGCCCCTGTCCCAATGCACACCATAAGGCCCCATGGTCATACCCGGTCGATATTTATCGTCAAATGGTTGGTGAGCAAACGTATGGTAAACGAACTTGTTGATACCCATACAAAATGCCCAGTCACCCTGGTTTTTCACATTTCCAGGGTACATGGTCCATCTTTCTTTGCTTCCTGCAGTAAATGCTTCAGCAGCGACAACTGGCCGTCCATGCACATGAGCAATCGATGTTGCTTCTATGCAACTGAATGCGGAGTTAAAACCGAGGCCTTTCGTCCAGAATTCGCACATGGGAACATCGGCCGCTGCCCCCAGGTCCAGGTCAGCGGTGGGATTCATATCATATGGTTCAATCGACAGCGTAAATCCATGCCTTTTCCCCAGTTCTTTAAAGTGGCCGGCATGATTTTCGATCACCAGCTCCATGGAAGTTTGGCGGATATCCCAAAGAAAGCGCTCGCTCTTTTCCAGGTTGCCAACAATTTTTCCAGTATATGCTGGCAGATATTTTATCGGATCATACTTTCGCCTTTTTATAAATTCCTCCCGAAAATTATCCGACCAGTTTTGTGCACCCATTTCCCAGCTATCAATATGGATCATGGTCCATCCACTAGTAATTCCTTCCTTTCTTGGGCTCACTTTATCCAGGAGTTTACCCATATATTCATCAAAATGTGCATTGAATGCAGTCGTATCAAACTTGTCAGCTTCAAAGCCCAAACCCGGCATGGGAGCAGGACGTGTCACGGCTCCATTGTTCCGCATCCCAAAACGCATAATTGTCCAGTTTCCTTCAGGAATTGTCCAGAGCAACCTGCCGTCAGCCTGCAATTTATCCGTGATATCAATTACTTTATCCACATCAATACCAGCATCTGGATATTCCATAATATTGCCAGAAGCTGGTAAAAATGGTTTTACATTTTTCACGGAGGTAAATGGAGCCCGATAGTACAGTGCTTTTTCATCTACCTCCGCAATAAGGATTTCCTGCTTAGGAGTGGGAAACGCCAGGACCACTACATCTTCATAATAGTTATTCCACTTCTTTTTTAATGTTTCGGTGAGCGCGCTTTCCCCAAAATAAGGTTTTCTGGGTTCGGGTATTTGAAGTTTACCGTTAAATTCAGCATGGCCTTGGACAGTCGTTGTCGACGCTACCAGATGTCTCATCGATTGTTCCGGATTTACCCAGGGGCCACCGCTACCAGCCCATCCCGGGCCTGAACCCATCGTCACTTCTATGCCTAATCGTTCGGCCTCCCTGACCGCATGTTCAAATAAGTCCTGCCATTCTTCGCTCAGAAAATCAACCTCACCTCTGGGAACACCGACATTCACTTCCAGGAACAAAACATGTCCGATTCCTGCCGATTTCATAGATTCGAGATCTTTTGTCATGCCTTCGCGGGACAAATTACCATCCATAAAATACCAATATACACCTGGACGTGCAGAGTCAGGTGGATTTTTGAATCCATCCCTTAGCTGATCCGTTGAATGCATATTACACGAGAAAACGAGTACAAGTATGGTGAATAGCGTATTTAACCAAATGAAATGCTTGGTAAGGGTTGAAATTTTCATATTTCAGGGATAAGTTTTTAATTTTAATTCGTCAATGGAACCTAATTCACAGAGATAAAATTCATGAAAACCTTTGTAAACCTTTTAGGATCAAATCAATTGCTCCCTATTTTCATATACTTTTAGAAAGGCATTGAAGATATCATCCATGTCCTGTTTAGTGCCAAGCAATACGTGATTGTGAAAACCCACAGTTTCCTGAACCAGCTGATCGCATTCCGGACAATCCAGGTTCTCCCGGTAACTATCCAATTGCTCATTCGAATAAAGATTTGAGAACGTTTTAGAATTTAGTGTTGCTTCGATGAGGCCTTCCCTGTGCATGGGTTCGCCTTCAATAACACCAAGACCGCTACCGATTGGTATACCTTCTGCGTCAAGGGCTTCAATAAACTTACCTCTCGGGCAATTGTTGAAATGCTCTTTTTTATAACGGATCCCATAGTGATAAAAGGTAGGCCTGGTTATTTCTTTATAGTGTTTTAATGGAACAAGCCCAGGGATCTCCTTTAATTTTGCCGTGAGATATGAGGCATTTGCCGAACGTATTTTCGTTTCCTCTTCAACACTGCTCATTTGGGTGATCAGGATCGATGCCTGGTACTCGGCCATCCGGCATTTTGTTCCCAAAATCGGGTGACCGCCATGTTCACGGGTCATGTACTTTCCTCTGGGCCTGCCGAAGTTATGGAAAGAGTAACAAATATCCATGATCTGTTCGTCGTCACCTAGAATGGCTCCTCCTTCACCGCAAGTAATACTTTTGCTGTTTTGCAGACTTATGCATCCCAGATCACCAAGTGTTCCTGCTTTTTTATTGTTCCATTCTGCCATATGGGCCTGACAGGCATCCTCAATAACTTTAAGATTATGTTTTTTGGCAATGGCATTTATTTTATCCATATGACTCATGCCACAGGTAATGTGTACAGGAAGTATAGCTGTCGTATTTTCCGTGATCTTTTCTTCGATTTTTTCTGGATCAATTTGCCAGGTTTCCGGGTCGATGTCAACGAAAACAGGCAAGGCATTGTTAAGCAAAATTGCATCAATGGTAGCTACAAAGGTATATGGCGTTGTGATCACTTCATCGCCACCACCAACACCCAATGCGCGGAGGGCCGTAAAGAGGGCATTTGTACCATTGGAGGTTAATAAGCAATGTTTAGCTCCCATAAGTCTGGCAAATTTTTCCTCGGCTTCGCTTACGACGTTATTTCTTGACCATACGCCACTTCGCAGCACTGGTATAATAGCTTTTTCGTCTAATTCATCCCAGACAGGCCATGGATGAAACGGCTTGGTCCTGACGGGCTTCCCACCTAAGATCGCCAGTTTGCCTGATTGATTAGTTGAAAATCCAAAGACAGGAATGGTGGAAGCACTAATTACAGAAGTGGCACTAAGTGATGTGGCCTCAATAAAACGGCGTCTCGTTATTGCTTTTTCCATGGGTAGTTTATTTGTTGGTTTGAATGCACTTATTATTAACAAGATATCATATAAATCCCGGATAATAAACAAAATGAGTTTTAGGATCTACCGATTTTTCATCATGTAAATTTTATTGCACGATCCAATGCTCGTTCGAGTATAGATATTACTTTGTCAACAGCTCCCGTCACAGGATCAGACAACATCGGCAAAAAGATAAGCCGTTGAAATATAAACTCTGTCAACGGCAAATCACCTTTTTTATACCCTTTATAATCACCGCTTAGCGGACCACGGCTTTGTGTAAAGACATCAAATCCATTTGCAAATAATGGAAGCATATGCAATAGGCCATATGGGCTAGGCGAGGTTTTTAATCCTTCCTCATTTATCATTTGAATCAGTTTAGCAGTGGGCAATCCATTGTGATATTCAGGTTCGTGAATGACCGGAAATGCATAGTACCCTCCCCGTTCTGCCTTTGGATTTGTCTTCACAGGTTTTAATCCGGGCATTTTTTTGATTCGCTCTTCAACCGTTTCTACATAAGTTTTTCGTCTTCGGTTCAGATCCTTTAATTTTTCAAATTGGATACTGGCTATACCGATCCCCAGTGGATGTGCGCGAAACTTCATACCTAAGCCCAGTGGTTGTAAATCAGCATATTTCTCTGTAATCAGATCCAGTCCACCCATACGGTTTACCTGACCGGCCAGACAGGCTCGCTCAAAAATTTCCGGGTCATTGGTGGCCAGCATGCCGCCTTCTCCAGCGCTCAATGGTTTGCTGCCCTGCATACTCCATATCCCGACGTGTCCAATGCTTCCAGTAATTTTGCCATCATACGTTGCTCCATGCGCATGAGAACAATCTTCTATGATCGGTATTCCTGTCTCCCTGCTAATTTCCATAAGCCGGTCCATATCACATACATTTCCCCAAAGATGCACGACAACAATTGCACGAGTTTTATTGGTTATTTTGCGTCGCACATCTTCAGGATCCATTTGCAGTGTATCAGGATCAGATTCTACAAATACCGGCCTGGCTCCCAGGAATACAGCCGGCGATATTGTGCATATCCATGTATAGGTCGGACAGATCACCTCATCATCCGGACCTACACCTACGCCAAAATAGGCGCAGTAGAGTGCTGAGCTTCCATTCATGGTGGTAATGGCATATTTGAGGCCGGTCCATTCGCGCCATTTAGCTTCAAACTCGCGTACTATTGGTGTGCCACCAGATATCTCATTGCGCAGCGTCATTTCATAAACCAATTTTGCTTCTTGCTCATCGATCTGTTTCCATTGGTCCAGTTCGGGTTGTTCCGGGAAGGAGGTTTGAATAAAAATCGGAATTTCGTGATCTGGTTTTTTAGTAGTCATAAGGTGAATAGTTAACAGAAGATTTCTACTCCTATATTACAACAGAATTGTGTAAAATCCAGCTAAAGAATTGATGAAAGGAATGGTGATGACAATTCTTCTGAGTTCATCTAATCAGAATAGAGAATTGAAAATTGCATGAGAAAAGCATTTATAAATGTGTTAAAACACAAAACCCCTGAAAATCATTTGATTTACAGGGGTTTGTGTACCCGGGGCGGGACTTGAACCCGCACGGCCTAAACGGCCACAGGATTTTAAGTCCTGCGTGTCTACCAATTCCACCACCCGGGCTTTGGCTAGC
>Ga0209536_100010277_pt1 | contig 13824 bp, 13 predicted proteins | sample DeeMarSeWOR28_12_FD_187461 | JGI IMG/M metagenome (GOLD analysis project Ga0209536, IMG submission 187461) | Marine sediment microbial communities from White Oak River estuary, North Carolina - WOR-2-8_12 (SPAdes) (version 2) | ecosystem: Environmental > Aquatic > Marine > Intertidal zone >...
GCATTTGCACTGTCAAATAGTGCGATGGTCTCATCAGGCCCCATCAATAAAATTTTAATGGCCTGGTTTTGTTTTCCTTCATATTCAAGCATCACCTGACGACAGCTTCCGCAGGGTGTCACAGCCGTGGAATTGCCACTTTTATTTTTGGCAGCCACTGCAATTTTGAGAATAGTCTTTTCCGGATAATGCGAAGCTGCCGTGAATAGAGCCACCCTCTCCGCACATAATCCGGAAGGATAGGCTGCATTCTCCTGATTTGTTCCCGTGATGATTTGCCCATCATCGAGGAGTACGGCCGCGCCTACCTTAAATCCGGAATAAGGTGCATAAGCACTTCCAGTTGCCTGATTGGCAGCATGGATCAACTTTTGATCCTCAGACGCAGTATGACTGGTCATTTTGATTATTTCATATCGTATGAGGATATTTTTCTTTCCGGTCTTCATCTAATTTGTATTCAGATATTTAATTTATATAGAAATTTTGATTCCACAAGTCAAATAATATAAATTGGCTCCTGATATCAGATCTCATGAATAAAATACTTGTTTTTGGAGCCGGGAGATCCTCTCAGGCGCTTATTGATTATCTGCTTGATAACAGTAGTGCGGAAGGGTACAAGGTTATTCTGTCGGACCGGGAAAAAGAAGTGACCGATTTGCGCCTTAAAGGTCATATCAATGGCATATCACGCGTTTTGGATGTATCTAATATCAAGGCAAGGGATGAATTGATAAGGGAAGCCGATGTGGTCATATCCATGCTTCCGGTAAAATTCCATCTGGATATAGCCAATGCCTGTCTCAAATACAGAAAAAATATGATAACGGCCTCCTATGTATCTGATGAGATCTATAAATTGGATGATGAAGTCCGAAAAGCAGGACTTATTTTCCTCAAGGAATGCGGATTGGATCCGGGAATCGATCATATGTCGGCCATGTCCGTAATTGATAAAATAAGAGATCAGGGAGGTAAACTCCGGTCTTTTGAAACGGTTACCGGAGGATTGCTTGTCCCCGCCCCTGATGAGAATCCATGGCAGTATAAATTCACCTGGAATCCGAGAAATGTGGTACTGGCTGGTCAGGGTGGGGTGAAATTTTTACAGGAGGGAAAGTATAAATATATCCCTTACCATAAGGTATTCCGGAGAACGGAAATGGTGCATATTCCCGGACATGGATATTTTGAGGGGTATGCGAACCGGGATTCCTTAAAGTATCTGTCCTTGTATAACCTGGAAGATATCCAGACATTATATAGAGGGACCTTCCGCCGACCCGGATTCTGTCGAGCCTGGGATATCTTTGTTCAGCTTGGGGCGACGGATGATGGTTATCTGATGGAAAATGTGAAGGGAATGACGCATAGACAGTTTATCAATGCTTTCTTGTCATTCAATCCATACGATTCGGTAGAGCTAAAACTCGCCCACTATCTGAATCTTGATTTTAGTTCACAGGAAATGTTTATGATGCGGTGGTTAGGAATGTTTGATGAAGAGCCGGTAGGCTTGGAAGAAGGAACGCCTGCACAGATACTGGAACATATTCTGAAAAAAAGATGGACGCTAGACGATAAGGACAGGGACCTGGTTGTCATGTGGCATAAATTTGAGTATCTTTTGGAATCGAAATTCAAGGTGATCAATTCTTACCTTATTTGCGAAGGAGAAAATAATCAGAATACCGCCATGGCAAAAACAGTTGGCTTACCTGTGGGAATAGGTGCTAAAATGATTTTAAATGGAAAAATCGGACTGAAGGGGATCCAAATACCGACAAAAGAGGAAATATATGAACCGATACTCAAGGAATTGAAAAAATTGGGTACAGAAATCAAAGAAGAACCGCCACGGGAAGTCAAAATGCCAGGTAAAAATCGGTAAGTAATTTCCTGAATCCAATCGTGTAGTTGCCTTCCTTGTCCATGATCTGAAGCTCATTTTCTTTTTCTCTCTTTTTAACCTTGCTAAAGCCGCCGATTATCCGATAGAGCGGTTTCGAAGGCAAATTGTATATGAGTAATCGATCGAAAGTTCTAAATCCATAAAAAGATAATTCTTTATCAAGTATTCCAAAGGATTCCGGAGGTGTAATTGAATAAAAATTACCTACTGACGAAATGAGTTGGTCGACTGCGTGTGCCAGCTCCGGTAAACTCATGCCTATACTGTGTTTGGCAAGATTTTTCCTGTTGTCCCTTGATGGAAATTGAGATTCATGATAGGGAGGATTACACAGGATCAAATCATAAATTTTTCGTTGTTTTTTTAGGTAATCCTGAATTCGGACCGTTTTTATTTTAATCCTACTTGTCCAGGGGCAGGTTTGTGCATTTTTTCGTGCCTGCTCAGCGGCAACCATATCGGCTTCAATACCGTCAATATAGGCTTCTCTGAATCGTTGTGCCGCCATGATGGCCAGAATCCCTGTACCGGTTCCAATATCAAGAATATGGGTTGGCGAAATTGCAGATGCATACGCTCCCAGCATGCAGGAATCGGTGGTTACCTTCAGGGGTGCGTCTTCCTGCCGGATTGTAAAATGTTTAAAAGAAAAGAAGGGATTGGTCATATTAATCCTGATTCTGCCGTGAATCCCTGATCATCAAGAAGATCTGGGCTTTCGGCTGCTGCCACCGCCATTCGGTCACATCGTTCATTTTCCGGATGACCTGCATGCCCTTTTACCCAGAAAAAATCTACTTTGTGTTTATTAAATAAGGGGATGAAACGTTGCCAGAGATCGGTATTTTTTTTCTTTTTGAATCCATTTTTTTGCCAGTTCCATAACCACCCCTTGGAAACGGCATCCACCACATATTTTGAATCGGAATAGATCCTGACTTTCCAGCCAGGTTGTTTAATGGCCTCCAGTCCCACGATCACCGCAAGAAGTTCCATCCTGTTATTGGTAGTTAACCGGTATCCCTGCGACATTTCTTTCCGTTTATCTTTATATTTTAGGATAACTCCATACCCACCCGGGCCGGGATTTCCTTTGGCAGCCCCATCTGTATAAATGATGATCATGGCAGAATCAGATTACTTTTAATAAGTTTGATGGCGATGGCCAACAATATGATCCCCATTACCTTTCGCAAGATAATAAATCCACCGTTACCTATTTTTCGCTCCAGCCAGTTACACGATCGGAGTACTACATAAACAAGGATTAAATTGATAATGATCCCCGAAAAGATATTGATTACTTGATATTCGGCCCTGAGGGAAATAATGGTAGTCATGGTACCTGCCCCGGCAATAAGCGGAAAGGCAAGGGGAACGATGGTAGTGGCGCTTGCGCTGGTCGATTCGTGTCTGAAAAGCGTAATACCCAGAATCATTTCAAATCCGATCAGTAGAATGATGATCGCTCCGGCGATGGCGAATGAATAGACATCGATCCCAAATAGTTTAAGAATCGATTCACCCAGAAATAAAAATACGATCATGATGATCCCGGCAACGAGGGTGGCTTTTACCGATTCAATATTACCGGCTTTTTTTTTGAGGTCAAGGACAATGGGAATGGATCCGATAATGTCGATAATCGAAAAAAGTATGATGGTTACTGAGGCGATTTCCTTAAAATTAAGCATGATTTTTTGGCAAATCTAATACTTGACTACCACTTGCATTAAGGGTTTTAGTCATTTTTTATGCAGGAAATAGTCCAGCGCAAGCCGGTAGCTATCAAGACCAAATCCTGAAATGGATCCAATACAGACCGGGGCAATATAGCTTAAATGACGGAAGGACTCGCGTTGGAAAATGTTGGAAATATGAACCTCGATAGCGGGTGTCTTTATTCCTGCAATCGCATCTCGAAGGGCAAGGGAAGTATGGGTTAAGGCGCCTGCATTAATGATCAGCCCATCGTAAGAGAATCCAATTTCATGTATTTTATCCAGAATGGCGCCTTCATTATTTGACTGAAAATACTGAAGCTTTGTATCGGGATAGTTAGATTGTAAGGCAAGGAAATACGTATCAAAATTCTGATCTCCGTAAATTTCTTTTTCCCTTTTTCCAAGTAAATTGAGATTGGGTCCATTGATTATGATTATATTCATCCCCGAATGCGTTAAATATTTAAAACTTAATGAGTTGGGACTTTTATATCCGGCAATTTAAAAATTATTTGAAACTTGAACGGTCTTTGTCTGAAAATTCGATTGAAGCCTATATTCACGATGTGGTAAAACTAAAACAGTTTCTGGAATTCTCCAATTCCGACACCTCCCCGCTAACTCTGAAAACATCCCAGGTTCAAAAATTTATTGAATATTTAAATAGGGAAGTCGGAATGACCGCTTATTCGCAGGCACGAATATTATCCGGCTTGAGGGCCTTTTATAAATATTTACTGTTTGAAGAAATCATTGAGGAGGATCCTACCCAACTTCTGGAAGGTCCTAAACTGGGACGAAAACTGCCGGATACATTAAATTACAATGAAATTGAAAAACTCCTGAGTGCGATCGATATGTCGACCGATGAAGGAATGCGGAACCGTGCCATGCTTGAAACATTATACAGTTCCGGGTTACGGGTTTCTGAACTGATCGATTTAAAATTGAGCCATGTCTATTTTGACATAGGCTTTCTCAGAATAATTGGCAAGGGTAACAAGGAACGATTAATACCCATAGGGAGAGAGGCGCTGAAATACATCCGGATCTATGTGGAGGAGATCCGATGTTGTCTGGACATAAGGAAAGGTCACGAGAACATTGTTTTTTTAAACCGGAGGGGGGCTAAATTAAGCCGTGTGATGATTTTTACTATTATAAAAAATCTGGCTTTGAGGGCTGGAGTCCGAAAAAAGGTGAGTCCGCATACTTTCCGGCATTCGTTTGCCACCCATCTGATAGAAGGAGGAGCGGATCTCAGGGCCGTTCAGGAAATGTTAGGACATGAATCAATTACCACCACGGAGATCTATACGCACCTCGACCGGGATTATCTAAAACAGGTGATCAAGGAATTTCACCCAAGAAGTTGACAATGAGAACAAAGAGCTTGTTAATTTGCAGAGCAATTTATTATCCTGACCGACTTCAAGGTGTATAAAAAGATTATCAGACCCATATTATTTCTATTTCCTCCAGAATTCGTCCATAATCTGGCCGTATCTTTTATCAGAATGCTCAATAGAATGCCGGGCATTAAAATTCTGATCCGGAATTACTATCGGGTAAAACATCCGGTTCTTGAAAGAAAACTTTTCGGACTGACTTTTGATAATCCAGTCGGCCTGGCAGCGGGGTTTGATAAAGATGCCATTATGGTAGATGGATTATCCAATTTTGGATTCGGATTCATTGAGGTTGGAACAGTTACCCCTGAACCTCAACCTGGCAATACCAGGCCGCGTTTGTTTCGAATCCCTTCCAGCAAGGCATTGATCAACCGGATGGGCTTCAATAACCAGGGAGTGGAAAAAATGGCCGAGCGATTAAAACGAAGAAAATCCCGGGTGATCGTAGGCGGGAACATTGGAAAAAACAAAATAAGCCCTAACGAAAAGGCTGCCGATGACTACGTTCGCTGTCTGAAGATTCTTTATGATTATGTCGATTATTTTGTCGTAAATGTAAGTTCACCGAATACCCCAAATCTTAGGGAGTTACAGGAAAAAGAACCCCTTTTAAATCTGCTCCGCACCTTGCAAACGGAGATTCAGAAACATCGGATACTGAAACCTTTATTGTTAAAAATTGCTCCTGATCTTTCCATCCAACAATTGGATGATATCGTCGAAATCCTTAACGAGCTGAATCTGGATGGGATAGTAGCCACAAATACTACCATCAATCGTGAGCATCTTTTTCTCTCGCAGCCGGAAATTGACCGGATTGGGGAAGGAGGGTTAAGCGGGAAACCCCTGGAAACAAGATCGAATGAAATTATCCGTTACTTAAGAAATAAATTATCGGATCAAATTCCTATTATTGGTGTTGGTGGGATCATGAATGAGTCGGATGTTTTCAGAAAACTGGATGCAGGCGCAAGTCTTGTTCAGCTTTATACGGGATTTATATATGAAGGTCCCGGTATTGTAAAAAAAATTAACAGGGCTTTGGTTCATCGCGACAAGGCTTCCAGGAAAGGATTATATTGATTTGTTTTGTATAATATTTTAACCGGATAACCATTATTTTATTTTGTAGCTTTGTGAAATAAATGGCAGCAAAAAATACCTATAAAAGCAATACATCCAGGTCGAGAAACGGGAGGAAAAAAAGGAGAATACGCTTGAACCTGAATTTTCTGAAGGACCGGCGCTTTCATTTATCGGTTGGCTTCCTGCTATTAGGTGTTTCGGTATTTTTGATTACAGCATTCATATCTTTTATTTTTACTGGAAAGGCCGACCAAAGTGTAGTTGAATCAATCCTTGTTTCAGGGATTAAAGAGTCCGGTCTCGATGCGGAAAACTGGCTGGGTATGGTCGGGGCACTCATATCCCACTATTTTGTGTATCATTGGTTTGGCATCGCCGCTTTCTTTATCCCTCCTTTTTTGTTTATTCTGGGTTTCAGACTGGTCTCCAGGAAGGAAATTTTGCCTGTGTACCGCTCCTTCAAATTTGTTTTATTTTTTACATTCTGGATCTGCCTTCTTTTCGGCTATACCACCTTAGATACTGAAAATTTTAAAGGGGCTGACTATTTAAGTGGCGGACTTGGATACGAACTTGCCGTATTGTTCCATTCGCTTATCGGCTGGGGGACTTACCTGTTTCTATTACTTTCATTTTTAATCTTCATCATTTATTTTTTCAATATCACAGAGATCATGGGATTCCGAAAGACAGTGGGTTCTCTTCAGAAAACATCCTCTACGGATCCTTTTGGGATAGATGGTGGTAAAGAGGATTACCATCCGTCTATGGAAGCGTCATCAGAAGAACACGAGACCGTCGATTCACTTGAAAAGTGGAAAGCGAGGCACAATGACGCTGGCAGAGGACTTGCAGAAGAGGAGGATGATCTTGAATTGTCGATCGATGATGAATTTGATAACGGACTTTCAAATTCCATCTCAGAAAAACAGAACGACGAATTGGAATTCATTATTGAGGAATCCGAGGATAGGGAAACGGTGATTGATAAACTCGAGAACTATGATCCTACTCTTGATCTGGGTACTTATAAATATCCACCGCTTGAGCTGCTCAACGACTATGATCAGCGAGGTGGACAGGTTACCAAGGAGGAGCTGGAACAGAACAAGGATAAGATCATCGAGACGTTGATTAATTTCAAAATAGGCATTTCCAGTATTAAGGCAACCATAGGGCCTACGGTCACGCTGTATGAAATTGTACCCGATGCGGGAGTCAAAATTTCAAAAATAAAAAACCTGGAAGATGATATTGCGCTAAGTTTATCCGCCCTGGGGATCCGTATAATAGCACCTATTCCTGGAAAAGGGACCATTGGAATTGAGGTTCCAAATAAAAATAAAACGCTGGTAAGCATCAGATCCGTTTTAGCAACCGAAAAATTCCAGAATACAAGTTACGAGTTACCCATCGTATTGGGAAGGACCATATCAAACGAGGTATACCTTTCGGATCTCACCAAAATGCCCCATCTACTGATCGCCGGTGCTACCGGCCAGGGTAAATCGGTCGGTATAAACGTGATCATTTCATCCCTGATTTATAAAAAACATCCTTCCCAACTCAAATTTGTGCTGGTCGATCCCAAAAAGGTTGAACTGACCCTGTATAACAAACTGGAAAGGCATTTTTTGGCGGAATTGCCCGGCAGCGAGGAACCTATTGTTACCGACACTAAAAAAGTAATCTATACACTCAATTCCCTGAGTATTGAGATGGACAACCGGTATAATCTCCTTAAGGAGGCCCAGTGCAGGAACCTGAAGGAATACAACGATAAATTTATCAGCCGGAGGTTGAATCCCAATAAAGGACATCGTTATATGCCTTATATTGTATTGATCATCGATGAGTTGGCTGACCTTATGATGACATCCGGGAAGGAAATTGAAACGCCCGTCGCACGGCTGGCCCAGCTTGCAAGAGCTATCGGGATACACCTGGTAGTCGCTACCCAGCGTCCGGACGTAAAAGTCATCACGGGTACCATAAAGGTTAATTTCCCGGCCCGGATATCCTATAAGGTAGTTTCGAAACTGGATTCCAGAATCATACTTGATACCGGTGGGGCCGATCAACTTGTGGGAATGGGAGATATGCTAATGTCTTTTCATTCAGACATTATCCGGTTGCAGAGCCCTTATATTGAAACCAGGGAAGTGGAAAAGATCTGTGACTATGTTGGATCTCAAAGGGGTTATCCATCTGCCTATATTCTGCCCGAATATGAAGGTGATGAAAGTGGAGAATTGGGTGAGGTAGACCTGGCCGACAGGGATTCACTGTTCGAAGATGCGGCAAGGCTCATTGTACTCCATCAGCAGGGGAGCACCTCTCTGATTCAAAGAAAATTAAAGCTTGGGTATAACCGGGCGGGACGCTTGATTGACCAACTGGAGGCAGCAGGTATCGTGGGTCCATTTGAAGGTTCGAAAGCCCGCGAAGTATTAATAAAAGATGAATATAGTTTGGAACAATTATTGAAGGAACTTGATGAAATTAATCGTTAGAATAACTATGTGGATAAAAAAAATACTTCTTATCGCCGCATTGATGGGAATTATAACTCCGGTTTTGGGGCAATATGAAGAGGAGGCATTGGCGATTCTTGATCAGATGAGCGAAAAATACAAAAGTCTGACATCATTTAAAGCTGATTTCACCTATGAACTGGAAAATAAAATGGAAAATATTCAGGAAGAATTCTCAGGTAATATCATAGTGAAGGGAGATAAATTCAGGTTGGATCTTGGGGATCAGGAAATTTATAATGACGGCGAAATAATATGGACTTTTTTAAAGGATGTAAATGAGGTCAATATAGACTATTATTTGCCGGATGATGGAGATATGACCCCTTCTAATATATTTACCGCCTATAAAGACGGGTATAAATACATGCTGATCGGGAAGGAAAGATTAGGCAATCAGAATTTTGATATCATCGACCTGGTTCCGGATGATCCGGGGAAGCCCTTTTACAAGGTGAAATTATGGATCAATGAAAAGGATAATACCCTGAAACAATGGAAATTATTTGATAAGTCCGGGAACACTTATTTATATGATATAGTAAATTTCAACGGCTCCTATACAGCGCGGGATAGTGAGTTTCAATTTGATATTGCCAAGTACCCCGGGGTGGAGGAAATTGATTTAAGGTAGCTATCTATATAAGTTTCGATGACCTATCAGGACCTTTACACACAGATTAAAAAAAAGAAATCGTTTTTGTGCATCGGGCTTGATACAGATCCATCCAGAATTCCAGGACATCTAAAAAGACTGGAGGATCCGGTATATGAATTCAATAAACGAATAATCGATGCTACGAGCGACTTGTGTATTGCTTACAAACCCAATCTGGCCTTTTACGAAGCCCTTGGCCCCGAAGGATTATTAAGCCTGCAAAAAACGATCGAATATATTCCTGCGGATATCTTCACCATTGCCGATGCCAAAAGAGGTGATATTGGAAATACCAGCGAGTTATATGCGAAAGCTTATTTTGAGAAATTTTCTTTTGATGCCATTACGGTCAATCCGTATATGGGTAATGATTCGGTGGTTCCTTTTTTACAATTTAAAGGTAAATGGGTGATTCTGCTTGCGCTTACTTCCAATGAAGGAAGTATGGATTTCCAGTTGTTAAAGGCCCCGGGAAAAGAATTGTATAAACAGGTAATCTTGAAGTCGAAAGATTGGGCAGGGCCCGATCAATTGATGTACGTAGTAGGGGCAACACAGGCTGAATTTTTACGGGAAATACGGGTTCTTATACCTGATCATTTTTTACTAATTCCAGGTATTGGTGCCCAGGGAGGTGACCTTGAATCGGTGGTTAAAAATGGGATCAATCACTCGGTCGGGCTGATCGTTAACTCTTCAAGATCGATCATTTATGCCTCAAAAGAAGAAGGTTTCGAGAGGGCAGTAAGGCAAAAATCGCAGGAAATCAAAAAGGAAATGGAAGATTTAATGGATAAATATCTCTGATTTTATTATCTTCATTAAAATTTAACCATCTATTACCAGCTATGTTTATTAATGAATCTTTCATCTCATTTATTTGGCAATTTTCCTATTTTGATCTTGCCGACCTGACATTAGTCAATGGCCAGAAACTTGAAATACTTTCTCCAGGTCATGCGAACATCCATTCCGGTCCGGATTTTAATGATGCAAAAATCCGTATCGACGGCCTTACTTGGATTGGGGCTGTAGAAATCCATGTTCAATCTTCCTACTGGGATTTTCATCATCACCAGCAGAATAACGATTATAATAAGGTTATCCTGCATGTGGTATGGAAGTATGATCGTCCCGTATTACGTTCCGATGGGTCTGAATTACCTACCCTGGAATTACATTTCAGGGTCTCTGAAAACCTCATTCACCGATATCGGAATCTGGTATATGTGCCCGGTGAAAAAATTGCCTGCAGTACACAATTGGATAGGATAAAAGAGGTTACTCTCCCGGGTATGATTCAGAAGGCTCTCATCAGACGATTAGAACGCAAATCGCATGAAATTGACCGCTTGCTGAACGAATGCAGCAACGACTGGGATCAGACCGCCTACCGCTGGGTGGTGAGAAATTTTGGTTTTAAAGTAAATCAGGACAACATGTATTTGTTGTCCAGGATCGTCCCCTTAAAACTCCTGTTACGACTTGGGAATGATCCGGTGAAAATGGAAGCCATGCTTTTCGGGGTGGCGGGATTTTTAGAGGAAGAAAAAGATGACTACCAAAGAAAGCTCAAAGATGAGTACACATTTCTGAGACATAAATATCAGTTGGAATGTAATTTTCTGAAACGATATCAATGGAAATTTTTACGTCTTCATCCTCAGAATTTTCCTACGGTCAGGATAGCTCAACTGGCTGCTTTTATTGCCAGATTAAATAATTTTTTTTCCTTGATAATCCAAACAAAGGATACTGGCAGGATTTACAGGGATTTTCAGGTTAGTCAGTCCGCTTACTGGCAAACTCATTATGATTTTGGAGCCCCTGCTAAAAAAAAACTGACCGGTTTGGGGAAATTCAGTATTGACAATCTGATGATCAATTCCATTGCTCCCTTGCTGGTTGCCTATGGTAGATTTACCGATAATATTACCTATGTTGACCAGGCAGTTGCTCTGCTCGAAAAAATCAGATACGAAAATAACTGGATCATCAGAAAATGGAAAATGTTGGGTATTGAAATTCGAAATGCTTCTGATTCACAGGGCCTGATTGAATTATACAATCATTATTGTTATAAAAAAAAATGTCTAAATTGTAATATTGGGACTGAAATCCTACTTAATATAAATTGAACTCGTGTGTTATTCGTTGGCTTAGCAGCTTTCCCGGTCCTCGTTTATTATTTGTATGTAACTATAAAATCCAGGGAACTGATACCGCATTTTTTCCCGGCATTGATATTTAAATTGGCATGCGGTATTGGGATGGGGATCCTGTATTTTAATTACTACGGAGCCGGCGATACGATGCAGTATGACCTCGCGGCCACGGAGGTCGTAAATACGGTACAACCAAATATCAAAGCATGGTTCTCCTTTCTGTTTTGCTCGGATCTATCCAGCCAACGGGAAATAATGCCCCCTGTAATGATGGAACACCGGTCTTTCTTTTTTATAAAAATTCTGAGTCTACTCTATGTCCTGACAAATAAATCCTACTGGGTCTCTTCCTTATATCTGTCGTTGTTCAGTTTCTGGGGGGGGTGGTATATTGTAAGCAGGATTATTTTCTATTGGCCAGATTTGAAATATCCTGCCATGATCTCCTTTTTGTATTTTCCCACGTGGATATTCTGGAGCTCGGGAGTATTGAAGGATACTGTGGCATACGGTTGTATTATGATGTTGGGAGGTATTGTTATTACGGGATTTCAGAAGAGATGGTCCGGCTGGAAAGCGATTGGCTGGGGATTGATCCTGCTCTGGATCTTATGGTCGATCAAATATCATTACGCGGCTATTTTGATGCTGGCTCTCGCGGCCGGGATTACATACCAGTTCATTACTGTTGTCAAATGGATTAAATTTCGATTATTCTGGTTTTTTTTGATCCTTATTCTGACCGTGATCGGATTATCACGGCTGCATCCAAATTTTCATTTGAATTCGTTTATAGAAGTGTTGCAGGAGAATCATGAAAAAATAATTTATAACTCAATTGAAAAGAACACAGTCTTTTTTATGCCCTGGGGGACCGGTTTGTTACATTTTATAGTCAATCTCCCAGTCTCATTATTTGCAGGGATTTTTATGCCCCTTCCATGGCAGGGAGCTGGGTTTTTACCAAAATTAGCCGGAATTTTCAATATTATTCTGCTGATACTGACGATTATCAGGCTGAATGCTCTAAGGTTTAAGCAGTTGAAGTTGAATTTTTGGCTTTTGGTACTTGGAGTATACATAGGAATCATGGCAATGATTACGGCCTATGCTGCTCCGAATTTCGGAACACTTGAGAGGTATAAAGCCGGATACCTTCCTTTTTTTCTCTTTTTAATACTCATCAATAATCAGTTTTTTATCATGGGCGTTCAAAAATTGAGAAAAATTTCATCCATCGGACTGTCCTGATTTAATGTACTTTGAGTTACCCTTTGCTTTATCAATCTGATTCACATGTAATTAATAAATCACTATAAATAGGCGCCGGGATTATAGATAAATAGGGTTTAAAGGTGTTTTCATCTATATATTTTGGCGAACTTATTAATTAATGTAAATTTGAAACGAACCTGAAATTTGAATGGATAAACCTGTAATAATATTTGGGGCCGGAGGAATCGGGAAGGCGGCTTACGAAATTTTTCGCAGCCACAACATGCTCATTTATTGCTTTTTGGATGACAGGGAGGATTTACTTGGAACCGAGGTCGATGAAGTTTCTGTAATGGGAAGAACGGATGACGAGGGATATTTAAAGCTGATTGGACACAAATGTGAGGCATTTGTAGCTTCGGATGATAACAGAGAACGGAATGCATTGGTAAAAATGCTGATGGAAAGAAGAAAAGTAATGCCGATCAATGCGGTGCATAAAGATGCACATCTTGCTGTTTCTTCCGGCATCGCGCATGGAAATTTCATTAATAATTCGGCTTTGATAGGTGCCTATGTAGAGATAGGCAACCATAATCTGATTCATTCAGGTTCAATCATTGAATTTGAAACGAAAATCGGCGATTTCGTGCAGATAGGTCCTGGATCGGTTGTCGGTTCAGATGTTCTCATAGAAGATCAGGCATTTATTGGAGCAGGAGCTACCCTTGTGGCAGGTATAAAGATTGGGAAAGGCGCGAGGATTGGTGCGGGATCCGTTGTGGTCCATGATGTTAAAGCAGGTGAAACGGTTTTTGGTAATCCAGCGAAAGTAATGGAATTGTAATGAATTCTAAAAATCCAGCCATAAAACCATTAAATTATGAGCAGAATACCGGATTCAGAATTGATCATTAACCCGGATGGCAGTGTTTATCATTTAAACCTGAAACCAAAACATATTTCAGATACAGTCATTACCGTTGGTGATCCGGGTAGGGTGTATCGGGTCAGTAAATATTTCGATACGCTTGAATTCGAAATGAATAAAAGAGAATTTATTACACATACCGGCACCTATAAAGGCAAAAGAATTACCGTTATGAGCACGGGGA
>Ga0209536_100010278_pt1 | contig 13823 bp, 4 predicted proteins | sample DeeMarSeWOR28_12_FD_187461 | JGI IMG/M metagenome (GOLD analysis project Ga0209536, IMG submission 187461) | Marine sediment microbial communities from White Oak River estuary, North Carolina - WOR-2-8_12 (SPAdes) (version 2) | ecosystem: Environmental > Aquatic > Marine > Intertidal zone >...
ACGCCGCTGGCGCTGGAGGAGGACGCGAGGGACGTAGGGGACGATGAGTTGAGCTACGCCTATGATTGGGAGAACGACGGGATATTGGATGCGGTGGGCCAGCCGGCGCGGGTGAGCCACGCCTGGCCGGATGAGGGGGAGTACGTGGTCAGGGTGGTGGCCGATGATGGGGATGGGGGCCAGGTGTACAGCACGACGACAGTGGTGGCGTACAACGAGGCACCGGTGGCGGTGGCTGTGGGGCCGCAGGTGGGGTATGAGGGGACGGTGGTGACGTTTGATGGGAGTGGGACAAGCGACCCTGGGATGTACGATGTGCTGAGCTACGAGTGGGACTTTGGGGATGGCAGTGAGCTGGGGCGGGAGGCGGTGGTGGGGCACGTGTATGCCGACAACGGGGTGTACAGCGCGACGCTGCGGGTGTGGGACGACAGTGATGCGACGAGTGGGGATGGGTTGGCGGTGGCGGTGCTGAATGCGAACCCGGTGGCGGAGTTGGGGCCGGACCGGGTGGTGAATGAGGGGGAGTTGCTGAGCTTGACGGGGATGGCGAGCGATCCTGGGGCGGGCGACGTGCTGAGCCTGGCCTGGGACCTGGACTATGACGGGGTGAGCTTTGACGAGGACGTGACGGGCACGGCGGCGGTAGAGTGGAGCTACGGGGACGGGCCGGCGAGCTACGTGGTGGCGTTTCGGGTGCGGGACGACGACTATCCGTATCCGGTTGATGGTGGGGGTGGGATTGGCGAGACGATCGACACGCTGGAGGTGGTGGTCGACAATGTTGCGCCGCAGGTGGATGCGGGTGGGCCCTATGAAGGCGAAGAGGGGGAGCTGATCGAGCTGGTGGGGACGGCTGTGGACGTGGCGGCGGATGAGCTGCGCTATGAGTGGGACGTGGATGGGGATGGGTTGTACGAGTCGGTTGAGGAGCGGGTGGAGGTCCGGTGGGACGTGGCGGGAGAGTATGAGGTGGCGCTGCGGGTGACGGATGGGGATGGAGGCGAGGGATTGGACACGGCGGAGGTGCAGATCGGGAACGGGCCGCCGGTGGCGGAGGCAGGTGGGCCGTACGTTGGGGATGAGGGCAGCCCGATAGAGTTGAGAGGGAGCGGGAGCGACCCGACGGGTGACCCGTTGACATACAGGTGGGACCTGGATAATGACGGTAGCTTTGAGACACCTGGTGCGGTGGTGACGCATACCTGGGGGGACAATGGTGAGTATCGGGTGACGTTGCGGGTCGCCGACGGGCGAGGCGGGGTAGATACTGACGAGGCCACGGTAACTGTCAACAATGTGCCGCCCGCCCCGGATGCTGGCCCTGACCAAACCGTCTATGCCGGGGAACCGGTTAGCTTCAGGGGCCAAGTGGTGGATCCCGGTGCGGACACGTATACCTACGAGTGGGACTTCGACTACGACGGCACGATCTTCGACGTGGACGACACGGGTGCCAGAGTCACCACGTCTTTCCCGCTTGGTCGCCCCACGTACCAAGTGGCCTTGCGCGTCACCGATGACGACGGAGGTGCGGGACTCGACACCGCCCTGGTCAGCGTGTTGGTCCCGCCATTGACCGTCGAAGCGGGTGGGCCCTACGCTGGAGTCGAGGGGGTGCCCATCCGGCTGAGCGGGAGCGGTTCTCCCGAACCGTTGATCTATACCTGGGACCTGGACGGCGACGGCGTGCCTGAAACATCCGGACAGGAAGTCACTCGTGCCTGGCCCGACGATGGTGTGTATGAGGTTACTCTGCGCGTTGAAGATGTGCTGGGCCGCGTAGCCACCGACAACGCGACGGTTGTGGTGGACAACGTGCCGCCCAGAGCGGACGCTGGAGGGCCGTACACGACTACGGTGGGTATCCCGCTCACCCTGGTGGTTACGGCGACGGATGTGCCGGCTGACCCATTGGCCTATGCCTGGGATCTGGACGGCGACGGCGCCTTCGACGATGGGGTGCAACGGGTGGTGACCTACACCTGGACGGCGACCGGGATGTACACCGTGACGGTGCGGGTGGATGATGGTGATACGGGCGTGACGACGGATACGACCACGGTGACCGTCAACAGCCTGCATCCCGTCGCCTGGCTGGGGGCGCCCTACCTGCTGGCTTTGAGAAAGAAGCTGGTTCGTTCCAAGCAAAGGACCCGGCGTAGTGGATTGTGAGAGAGTTGGTCAGCTACTCAGCTCCCAGCCATGCGCCGGGAGATCCAGAGAGCAGCGAAATCGAGGAGAAACCAAATGGGCGACGGAGAGAACAGTGCACTGATGTCAGCATCTCAGAAGCCGCTTCTGTTCATAAGCCACAAGCACGAAGACGCGGAGATTGGCGAGGCAGTCGCCAAGTTCGTCCGCCGTGTCAGTGGAGGTAGAGTGGATGTTTTCCTATCTTCGAATTCTCAGTTCGAGGGGCCGCGCGTCGGCAAAGATATGAACAAGGAGCTGAGCGAGGCACTCTGGAGAGCAGGCGTCATCATCCTCGTCTACACATCCCAAGATAAGGACTGGTCGTGGTGCATGTGGGAGTGTGGCGTTAGCCTCGAGCCGCAGAGCCCTGATACCAAGGTTGTTGTCCTACGGTGTCTCAAAGACGAACCGCCAGTCTTCAAGGGGTCCGTCCACGTCCTGGCTTGGGACCCAGCGAGCATCGAAGGCTTCGCCAAGCGCTTTCTTGATGAGGACTTTTTCCCCGGCCTCCGCGAGCCGGTGACTGGCCTGAGTGAAACTGAGCTGAGCAAGGAAGCAGAGGATCTGCACGGAGATCTTGTTGACGCTATCCCCCAGGAGCTGCCGGAGGAATGGGCTGCCTGGCCGTTCCTACGCATCCTGCTCGACAGGGAGGTAATCAAGGAGCTGACGGAGGTGCCCTCGCAGGAACGCCTTGCCAAGACGCGAGACGCTTTGCGCGAGAAAGCGACCGTCGTCGACTCGTCGAGCGGAGCGCCAGGGCTCTTCGGCCTAAGCGTGATCTCGCGCGGGATGGTCTTCGACGAGCTGGTCCAGGAGTGGCAAGAGAGTTACCCTGACAGCTCGACGGATTGGCTCAATGTGATTGCCCGGCAGCTCATCGATGGAGCCAGGAGACGCAGGCCAAAAAAACTAGCCGCAAGCGAGTGGGAGCGCTTCCGGCACGTTGGCAGTGACGCCGAGTCCGTTCCCGGCATAGGGCGGATCCGGAGCGATGCGGCGACCATGCGTTTTGATCTCTGCTTCTTTGAGTTTTGACCCCTGCTACTTCGGCGTTGCGAGTGCACTGTTCGTGACCTTGCGCATGACCCGCCTAAACAAAGTGTACTAACTGGACCTGGTCGGTAAGACTGAACAGGAGGTCAGTCTTCGGGAGTTGCTGGACGACTTGCTCAGCTAGCAGCCAAACCCTCGCCGGTGCGAAGCCTGGAATATATCCAGCGCGCGGTCTCCAGGTCGCCCAGCTCCTTTTGGACCGTGACCAGGTTGTGACTTAACTAGTTTACATAATGGTGGGATGCTAAGGCCACCCCGGCCACTGGCTGGGGTGGCCTTTTTGCGTGGAGCCTCCACACGCTCAACTCAAACACGTTTCTAACGGTTTTCATAGAAAACTTTAAGGAACTGCGGCGCTTGTTGTGTTATACTGGTATACACAAGTCTACCCGTACTTCTTTTGTGTTTGTCTGAACTTACCCAGTGCAGCTGTTACGTTGACGGGCTGAGTCGGTGCCGAGAACCCCAGAGCAGCAGAAAACCGCGGATTGTTTCCAATCCAAACCCGTGGTTTGCTGCTAATTTGTGGTTCCAAAGCGTGCCAGTATGCAAGGGGAAGCTATCGCAAGCAAGAACTGAGAGCCGCGTTGTCGTGCTCCAAAGATGAAGGAGGGAGCGCCATGAAGAGACGTCTTGCCTTCAACACCATGAATCATCATTTCCTCACTGCCCTAGTGCTGGTAGGTCTGATCCTGGTCCCAATACAGGCGGGCGGCCCGACGGACCGCCCGGAGTTCGACGTCATTGTGCAAGGTGTTGCAGGGGTCGATCTGGCCGCTCTGGTCGAGGGCTACGGAGGCCAGGTGACGCGTGAGCTGGGCGTGATCGACGCGGTAGCCGCGTCCTTGCCGGGCCACAAACTGGCCGCGCTGGAGGGGGCGCCGGGCGTGATCCGCGTCTGGCCGGATGCCACAGTTCAAAGCTCGGATAGCGCCGACCCCGGGACTGTCTACGCCCCAGCCGCCGGTGGCGAATATAAGTCGGCTGGTTTCGATCTCAACAAGGTGCTGGCTTGTGATGGCAGCCGCGAGAACATTGACGATATCCCTCTCAACCTCCTCGACCCCAATCGGGGCCAGATATACACGTTTAGGCCACCCGTCGACCCGACTGCCATGCCAGCCACGGTAGGGCTGCACCTTGTCTTCAAAGAAAAGAGCCTTGGCCAAGCCCAACTGAGGATCTATCAAGCCTCAACGCGCAGCTGGCATACCTTTGAGTTGGATACCCTGAGCAGCAACGACAGGCCGATAGACGCAAACCTGGACCTCAGCCAGGTGCTGACGGGCCCGGAAGACCTGGCCCAGGTTGAGGTACGTTTCGTGGTATCGCGTAATGAGGGCGGTGAGAAGGCCGAGGTGGACTGTGTCAGTCTGCAACTTGGGGGCGTGGACTACGCCCCGGCAACCGGGGCGGAATACAAGGCGGCTGGCTTCGACCTCAAGAAAGTGGCTGCACACGACGGCGACAAGGACAACCTGGACGAAATCCGGCTCAACTTCAACGACCCCAACGAGTTCCAGACTTATACCTTCAAGCCCACGATCAACCCGGAGGACATGCCCGGGCTGGTCGATCTGCGCTTTGTGTTCAGAGAGGAGAGCCTGGGCGAGGCTCTGCTGCAGGTGTACCAGGCCTCGACACGTACCTGGCACACGTTCCCCATCGATACCCTGAGCACCAACGGAAAGTGGATCGATACCAGCTTTGACCTGACGGAGGCTCTGGAAACGCCCGAGGACTTTGCCGAAGTCCAGGTGCGCTTCCTGGCCTCACGTAACGGTGGCGGTGAGAAGGCCGAGGTGGACCTGGTGAGTTTGCGCCTGGCGCAGCTGATTGGCGACTCGCCCTCGGTGGACGTAGCGCAGGCATTTGAGGCGGTCAACGCCGCCCCGATTTGGACTGCAGGTAACACCGGAGCTGGCATCGGCATCGCCATCCTGGATAGCGGCGTCAAGAAGTACAAGGAGATCGAAAAGGATACCGGCGATCACAAGACTGGCCTCCAGAAAGGCTGGAGCGCGCTGAGCGGCAAAGATGGTAAGCACGACAAGAACGGCCATGGCACGTTGGTTGCGTCGGTGGCCAGCAACCAAAAACGTAACAACAACGGCAAGTATTACGGCGTGGCGCCCGACTCGGTGATCATCCCGGTCCAGGTGCTGGACGAAGAGGGCAAGGGCAGCTACTCCCAGGTCATCGCCGGGATCCAGTGGATCATTGACCACAAAGACGAGTACAATATCCGGGTTATGAACCTGTCGCTCAGTGCCCCGGTGCGCTCCCGTTATTGGGATGACCCGCTCAACCAGGCGGTGATGCGCGCCTGGGAGGCGGGCATCGTGGTGGTGGCCGCCGCCGGCAACGGTGGTCCAGACCCCATGAGCATCGGCGTGCCGGGCAATGTGCCTTACGTGATCACTGTGGGCGCCCTGACCGACGCTCATACCCCAAGCGATTGGTCTGATGATTATCTCCCGCCCTTCTCAGCGGCCGGCCCGACCCATGAGGGCTTCGTCAAACCCGACCTGATAGCCCCTGGGGCGCGCGTGGTGGGGCTGATGTCGGACAAGTGCAAGCTGGCCAAGGACCACCCCAACCAAAAGATCGACAAGGACTACTACAAGCTGAGCGGCACCTCCATGAGCGCAGCGCAGGTTTCCGGTGTGGTAGCGCTCATGCTGGCCCGCAGCCCAGGCCTGACCCCGGACCAGGTCAAGTACCGGCTACTGGCCTCGGCGGTGCCAGCGCTGTACCCCGATGGCGCGCTGACTTTCAGCATCTGGCAACAGGGGGCGGGACGGGTCGATGCCTACGCCGCAGTGTACGGCAATTACGCGGGTGCCGCCAACCAGGGACTGGACGTCGCCGCCGACCTGGCGGGGACGCAGCATTTTGGCGGCTATACGCGTTGGGACCCGGATGCCAACCAATACTACCTGGTCGACCAGGACGGTCACGCCTGGAGCGACGGCTATGCCTGGGGTGGTGGTCACGCCTGGAGCGACGGCTATGCCTGGGGTGGCGGTCACGCCTGGAGCGATGGTCACGCCTGGAGCGATGGTCACGCCTGGAGCGATGGTCACGCCTGGAGCGATGGTCACGCCTGGAGCGACGGCATTCCGTGGAGCGAGGCGACGGCTGCCCTGGTCACTTGGGTGCCACTGGAAGCCGAAGAGGCGACTCCGCAGCCGAGGCCGGAGCCGACTGCTACGCCGGAGCCTACGGCAACGCCAGCGCCGACTCCGGAGCCCACATCAGAACCAACGGCTGAACCGAGCCTAACCACAATGCACGTGGCTGACCTGGATGGAGCCGGATACCCTGATGGTGATTTCTGGCGGGCTTTCCTCACCGTGACCGCATCTGACACAGATGACGTGCCCGTTTCGGGGGCCACCATCGCGATGAGCGTCTGGTCAGACGGTAATCTGTGGGCCAAGACTCTCTGCACGACCGATGTCAGTGGCCGGTGTGTGCTCAGCCCTTCTGTCCACCCCTTGATTGCGGGCATCACCTTCAGAGTGGAGGGCATGGTCCACTCTGATTTTGTCTATGAACCGGCGCACAATACCGACCTGGACGCGGACAGCGACGGCACCGTGATCAAGATAAGCCGACCGTGGTAGTCACGCTTTTAACGTGACAAAGATGCGTAGGTCACGTTGCACACGTGACCAGGCTGGGAGTTAGAGGGTGTCAGCAGGCTATTGTCACGCGGTAAGCGTGACTACCCTTTATCCCCTGAGGTGATGCCCCGCGGGCAATCTATGTTCGGGGCGGCGGCCACGCCTGGAACGAGGCGGCCACAGCCCTGGTGGTCTGGGTGCCGCATGAATAAGAAGAGTGCGGGGCGACCTCTCTGGTCGCCCCGCACTTGAACCAATTGCCTTCAAGGGTACCAGACGAGCTTAGCCTATTTCCGCCAACACATCGTCCACAAGTACCTCCAGGTCTACTCCCCTGGCTTGCTCCTGTGCGGCGACGATAGCGTCAGGTGTGAGCTGAGCCGACAGCTCGGCCAGACCACGTTGCGCGCCGTCTTTGGTCGGCTTGTCGCTGGCAGGATGGTCCATTACAACAGCAAAGAGTTGGGCAACCAGTTCCTCTTTCCCCGGCTGGCTGGCGGCCAGCAGCCTGGCCACGCCATCCAAAAGCTCCAAGACCAGGGGAACTGCACCAATCTCACTGGCAGATGTCAGTGCCTCCGAAAAGTAACCGCGGGCCAGGTCATGATCCCCCTGTTCGCGCACCGTCGCACCCAAATTGCTCAAACAGTTGGCGATTTGGTAGCGGTCGCCAATCTCGCGTTGAATGGCAAGACTCTCTTCCAGGAGTTGCTTGGCCTCGCTATACTGGCCTTGGGCAAAGGCAAGATAACCCAAGTTATTGAGCGTGGTGCCCACACCCCAGCGATGGCCAATCCGCCTGCGAATGGCGAGACAGTCTTGATAGAGTTGCTGCGCCTCGGCATACTGCCCGGTCCTGTCGGCCACAATGCCCAGATCATTCAGAATGTTGGCGACCCCATACTGATCGCCCATGGCTTGGTACAGTTCAAGGGCTTCCCGGAGCAGACGTTGCGCCTCCAGGTACTCTCCCAGCGAACCGGCCAGAATGCCCAACTGTTTCAGAACTCCGGCCGTTCCCAGGTCGTCGCCGCACTCGCGGAAAAGTACCAGGCTTTCCTCGTAGAGTTGCTGCGCTTGCTGATACTCGCCATCTCCGCGCATGACAGAACCCAGGTTGCGCAAGGAAAAGGCCTTTTCCGTGCGCGCGGCGGGTTGGTCGCGCGACTCTAGGCTATCCAAGATGTGCAGATCCTCTTCGATCAGTCTCTTGGCCTCTCGATAGCGCCCCAGCCGATAGGTGAAACGACCCTGTCGGCCCAGAAGCTGGGCCAGCAGCAGGGAGACCGCCTCGCTCCTTGCCTCAGCGCTTTCTCCGAGGCTTTCCGCCGCCAGCCGGAAGGCTTCTTCGCCCTCCTGGACCCAACTTCGAGCGTCATAGAAGAGATAAAGGCTTTCGAGCAACTGGCTGAGTTCGGGCACCTTGTGTTGGGCCACAGCCCAGCGCCAGGCCGCCCGCACATTATCGATCTCGGCCCCAATTTCGTCCAGAGCTTCGTCCTGGCCCAGCCCTCGCAAGTACGGCTCCCGTGCCTGGAGGAAAGCCGCGTAATAGCTGCATTGCCTATCCCGGGTATCCTTGTACTCCATGGCTACCTCCTCGAGCTCGTCCATCAGGTACTCTCTCAGGAGCTCGTGCTGGTCATACCTACCAGACGGATCTCCCCTCAGCACAGATTTGTTTACCAACCCAACTAGAAGCGGCAGTGAGGCGCCAGTAACATATTCGGCCGCCTCTCGCTCAAATCCGCCCCGAAATACCGATAGCTGCCTGATCACGCGCCGCTCCTCTTCCGTCAGGAGTTGATACGAGTGATCGAATAGCGCCCGCACGCTGCGGTGGCGTTCAGGTATATTACGCAGGGTAGTGCTCAGAATATCAAGATTGTGGTCGATCTCCTGGGCGATCTCCCAGGTGGGCATAAAGCTGACCCAGGCCGAGGCCAATTCCAGGCACAAGGGCATGCCTTCCACCAACTGGCAGATGCGCACCACGGCGGCCTGGTTTGGCTCTGACAGAGAATAGCTGGGGTGTGTGCGGCGTGCATTTTCCAAGAACAAGCTCACCGCAGGGTAGTCTTCGAGCGCCGCGCCAGCCTGTATCGTCTTCATCTCCTCTTCGATGGGGTAGGGCAATCCCCCTATCTCGCGGACCCATTCCTCGCGCAGCTTGAGCCGCTCGCGTGAGGTGACCAGCAGCTTGATGCCGGGAGCAGCGTAGAGCATATCCGCCAGCAGGCAGGCCCCTTCAAGAACGTGCTCGAAGTTGTCCAACACCAGCAGCATCTCTTTCTCGCGCAGGTAGTTGAGAAGCTGGACTTTGGGCTCGGCTCGGCCTCGAAAGGGGAGCCTCAAGACATCGGCGATGGTGGGGACCAGCAGGTCAGTGCTGTCGATGGGAGCCAGAGGGACCATAAAGATGCCATGCGGAAAGGCATGCAGGGCTTGCATAGCGGCCTGGGCGGCCAGACGGGTTTTGCCGATGCCGCCTGGCCCGACCAGAGTCAGCAACCGGCAGCCGGGCTTGTCCAAGAGCAGGTAGCGAATCTCAGCCAGGTCCTGCTCGCGATCAAAAAAGGGGGTGACTTCGACCGGCAAGTTGTGCTGGGGGCCAGCATCGGGGAAATCGACGAGTATTGGCTGCTCTTCTTTGGCCTGCCCAGGTTGGTATGGTGTCCAGACGGGTGGCTCTGCTAACTGCTTGCTTTGGATAGCCTCGTACAGCACGCGCGTGGCTTCCTCCGGCGGCTGACTCAACTCCTCACCCAGCACCCGGACACATTCCTGGTACTGGCGCAGGGCTGCTGACCAGTCCCCGCTCCAGGCGTAGAGCTGCATCAGCTCGCGATGAGCCGGCTCGTGCCAGGGGTCGAGGCTCAACCAGTGTCGAGCGTAGTAGATGGCCGCGTCAAGCTCGCCCTGGCCAATGTGTCCGTACACCAGTCTCTTGAGTGCCCCGATCAGCTCATGGTGCAAAGACTCGCACTCGAAGCGCTGCCAATCATCGAAGTCTGGGCTATCGGGCAAGGAGAAGCCGGTCATGAAGTCGTCACGATACAGGGCCACTGCATCGCTCAGAAGGGGCATACACTCGGGACAAACCTCATCGGGGGGGTGGCCGTGCGTCCCACAGGCAGCCAGGAGACGCCGGAAGTGGTCGACATCCAGCCAGAAATCGTCGCCACCGACCAGCTCAATGCTCTCTCGGTCACTGCGCAGCCAGCTTCCATCCAGCTCTTTATTGAGCACCGCCAGCTCACGGCGCAAGTACGAATAGGCCAGTTGCGTGTCACTTTCCGGCCAGAACAAAGCGGCCAACGCTTCACGGGTGTGGTATCCGCCCTGGACGGCCAGGTAGGCCAGCAAGGCGAACGCTTTACGTCGGCTTAGCTTAAATGGCGTGTCATCTTTTTCCAGACGAGGTGTGCCAAGCAACAGCAGCCGCAATGTAGGCACGGCATCCCCCCAGGAGCCAATTGGCAGATCCATCCTTGCTCAGCACGCGCAACGGCTGCTGGGCAGGTTCGGATCAGGGAGTATCCAGTCTATTGTCGAGGAACCGCCCATCGAGGTAGGCCCAAACCACTTGGATTCTACCACAAACGTATCCAGAAATCAATCAATAAGCAGAGCCGCGGGTATGGGGGTGTCCCCCCAATCTCCCCCCGGTCTGCCTACGGTCTGGGACAGACCCATCCACCTATCAATTAGACTGATCGTAGCACACAAATCTAGGAACATTGTTAGAGATTCGTTAGAACAAAGTCGAAATATTCTCCTCTTTTGGCGCGTTTTTGGCGCGCCATTGGCGCGTCCGATTGGTATATTAATGGCGAGGCAAAGGGACCTCAGTATCGTCTGTGTTCAGCCGGAGTGTAATGATGAGTAGAACTCGCGTCCTGGTTGTCGATGCCCACGTTTTGGTGCGTCGGGGTATCCAGATGTTCCTGGATGCCGATCCCAGCATTCAGATGGTCGGGGAAGCCGACAATGGTCGTGACGCAGTTCGCCAAGCCAAAAGATTCCACCCAGACGTGGTCTTGATGGATCTGGCGATGTCGCAAGAGGATCGCATCCAGGCAATGAGCGAAATACTCGGTTTTAGCCCTCACATCAAGATCATCGTGTTTACCGTGTTTAAAGATGAACCCAGTATTAGGGCCGCGTTTGAAGCCGGAGCACGGGGCTACCTGCTGAAGAATGCAGATGGTGAGGCGCTGACACGCGCTATTCATGCCGTTCAGCGGGGGGAGATGCCTTTGCACCCGCAGGTTGCTGAGCACCTGATCCGAAAGGCAGTAAGGGGCCGGGGTATGAACGGAAACAAGCCTCTGACCGAGCGGGAGAGAGACGTGTTGCGGTTGGTGGCTGGAGGGTTGAGCAATCGAGAAATAGCCCGCGCACTGTATCTCACGGAAGGCACCGTGAAGCTTCACGTCAGCCATATTCTTGGCAAACTGGGCGTCTCGAACCGCACCGAGGCCTCTATGCTGGCTTTGCATATCGGGTTGATCTCGTCGGCTGAGGGACATGTACAACTCAACGGCTCAGTCGGCGCGAGGTGGGATGAGTCAAGCGGTTCGATGGCGTCTCGCTATGCAGCATAAACGCAGGCATTTGTCTGGAACTCATACCGACCAGCGATTTCTCAGGGGCGGGTTAGCCTCGGACCATTGACTCGGCAGATTGAATGGGGAGGTGATGAAAAACATACACAACCAGCGAACAGAAAATCAACCCGGCTCTCAGGCCCGGGAATAAGTTGCCAAGCTCACGTGCGCGCCATCGCGGTGAAAGCACGGCAACACAATAACTTATGGAGGGTTCCACAAATGAGAAAGACACAAACAATCTTAAAGGTAATGGCATTTACGCTCCTCCTACTGGCTCTCTTCTCGTCCCAGACAGCGTGGGCGGCATTACCACCGGACTTGAAGCTGCCCACCGACCCCGTTACGGCAAAATACGGACCATGGCTAGGAGGACAGAATAGCACGATTGACATCACTCTCAGCGATGTCGGCCAGGGCTTCGACGTCCAAGATGGGACCTACACTGGTTGGTGCATTCAGGACTTTGTCCTGGGGTCCCTTCGCTACGAGACAGCCAATCTGTATTCCAGCTACGACCCAGACAAGCCTGATGACGTCACATCCCTACCTTGGAATGAGATCAACTATGTCCTCAACCATCAGCAAGGCGGAGTGAATGACGTCCAAATTGCTATATGGTTCTTGCTTGGGGATCCGGTTCCCAGTTCTCTCGGCCCGGTGACCCCTGATGCACAGGCCATGATTGACGCAGCCCTGGAAAATCCCGACTTTGTGCCTGGGCCTGGGCAAATCGTGGCGGTGATCGTCTATTCAGATGGCATGGGCAAAGATCCAGACAGCGTTCAGGAGACCATTATCGAGGTCACGGTGCCCGAGCCGATGGGGTTCAGCCTGGGTGACCGGGTGTGGTACGACCAGGATCAGGACGGCATCCAGGACCCGAACGAGCCCGGCTATAACGGGGCTACGGTCGACCTGTACGACAACGCCACCTGCTCTGGAACGTCCTTCGCCAGTACCACTACAGGCGCAGTGGGTCCCGATGGCTTCTATGAATTCACGGATCTGGCGACGGGCGACTACTGCGTGCAGTTCGGCAACATCCCGACCGGCTGGAACATCAGCCCGGCCGACCAGGGCGATGGCACCAACGACAGCTCGGCCAACGGCACCGCCCAGATCCCCAACATCAGCTTGACCGCCGACGACCCGGACGAGGACATGGGCATCTATGTGGCCGGCAGCCTGGGCGACAACGTGATGTGCGTCAGCACCGGCGAGGGCCTGGCCAATATCGGTGTCAGCCTGTTCGAGGACTTCGACTGTGACAGCGTTGCCGATGGGGCAGCCATCGCCACCACCCAGTCGGACGCCACCGGCTTCTATCAGTTCACCGGATTGGAAGTGGCCCTGGCCACGCCTGAGGCCAACGGTCCTTTCAGGATTTGGGATGATACAGCCACGCCCACCAACCCATCCCATCCTGATCGGAACGCGGTTGAGCTCGGGGTGAAGTTCCGGGCGGATGTGGATGGCTACATCAACGGGGTTCGGTTCTATAAAGGGATAGACAACACCGGCACGCACATTGGCAACCTGTGGACCAGCGGCGGCGCGCTGCTGGCCTCGGCCACCTTCGTTGATGAGACAGCCTCGGGTTGGCAGCAGGTGAACTTTGCTGCGCCAGTGGCAATCAGTGCGAATACGACGTATGTAGCGTCGTATCACACGGAAGTGGGTTACTACGCAGTCGACAGCGGCTACTTCGCGGCTGGTGGGGTCGATAATCCGCCGCTGCACGCCCTGGCCAATGGGGTGGATGGCGGCAATGGCGTCTACGTCTATGGCCCTAGCGCTTTCCCGACCCACTCCTACAACGCGTCCAACTACTGGGTCGACGTCGCCTTCGTCACGACAGTCGCCCCGGTCAACCAGACCTGCTACATTGTCGAGGTGGACACAGCTGATGCTGACCTGGGCACCTGCAATGTGCCCGTGCCACCCACCAAGTACAACCCGTCCCTGGACAGCAACAACCCGCACGATCCGAACAACGACTTCCAGTTTGAAGAGCCGCCGCCTGAACTGGGCTCCATCGGCGACACCGTCTGGCAGGATAACAACGGGGACGGCGTGCAGGATGCGGGGGAGCTCGGCATCCCGGGAGTGACCGTGAATCTGAACGACCCCGGTCCCGACAGCGTGTGCGGCACTGACGATGACGTGTTCATAGCCAGCGACGTGACCGACGCCAACGGCAACTACCTCTTCGAGGATCTGCCTGCGGGCGTCTACTGCGTGGATCCAGATGAGACCACGGTGCCGGCTGGCTACACCTTGACCACCAACAATGACCCGCAGACAGTAGATCTTGGCCCTGGCGAGGACT
>Ga0209536_100010279_pt1 | contig 13822 bp, 6 predicted proteins | sample DeeMarSeWOR28_12_FD_187461 | JGI IMG/M metagenome (GOLD analysis project Ga0209536, IMG submission 187461) | Marine sediment microbial communities from White Oak River estuary, North Carolina - WOR-2-8_12 (SPAdes) (version 2) | ecosystem: Environmental > Aquatic > Marine > Intertidal zone >...
TTGAAGCAATGAGGGATGGCGCCGTGGATTTATCATCATACGACACCATGGACCATCTCCTTATGGTTATAAACCGTGAACTCAACGCTCTGCGCAACTGGCGTAAGATGCATAACCTGCAGACAGCCATGGCCGAATCAGAGCGCCGCTGCGCATCCTTACTTGATAGTTCGCGTGACGCCATCGCCTATGTTCATGAAGGCATGCATGTATACTCGAATGCTTCATATCTCGACCTGTTCGGTTTTGAACAGTTCGATGAACTGGAAGGCATGCCGATACTGGACATGATTGCCCCTGACAACAGGGACAGCTTCAAGTCATTTCTGCGAAACTATATGCAGAAAGACGCCACAACAGAATTCCATAAGACACACCTGCAGAAACCCGACGGTACTGCGTTTGATGGTCAAATGGAATTCTCACCTGCAAGTATCGAGGGTGAACCGTGCATACAGGTAGTCATTCGCAAGGATGATGTCAATACCGAAGCGCTCGAAGAGAAGCTCAAGGAACTGAGCCAGAAGGACCAGCTGACAGGTCTGTATAACAGACAATATTGCCTGGACACACTCGAAACAACGATATCCCAGTGTGAATCAGAAGAAGGCTCGGCCGCACTAATGGAGATCAGACTGGATAATTTCGAAGATATCAAGAACCGCGTCGGTGCTGTTGATATTGACAAGCTCTTTATTGAAGTTGCTCGCACCTTGCAGAAAGTCACACATGAAAACGATACCCTTTCGTTCATGAACCCCAGCTATACAGTCATCGCATATCAGCAGGACAAGGATTCAATTCAGAAATATGCTGTAGAAATCCAGAATGCAATCATGAATCTGGATGTGGTCATAGGCAACGAGAAGATCAACACAACGTGTTGTATTGGCATTACACTGATTGATAAAAATTCACCAGAGACCAATGAAGTACTGCGCCGGGCAGACAAGGTCTCTGATGAAGCAGAGGCAGCCGGTACGAACCATATCAAGACTTACATTCCTGTGAAAGGTGAGCTCACGCGCCATGAAGTTGATTCACTTTTTAAGGAACAGTTGACCCAGGCACTCAAGGATGATCGCTTTGTACTCTACTATCAGCCTATCATCAGCCTCCATGGCGACACTGATGAACGCTATGAAGTATTTATACGCATGATAGCGGAAGATACCGAAGAAATGATCATGCCACAGGACTTCCTGCCCGCCGCTGAACGCATTGGCATGTCTATCGCTATAGATCGCTGGGTACTGTACAGAGTCATTCAGGACCTGATCAGGCACATTAAAGATGGTAAGAAAACACGCTTTTTCCTGAAACTGTCAGCGGCATCGATCAAGGACGAGACATTGGCCGAATGGATTGGCTTCCAGATCAAGGATAAAGGCTTGCCCGAAAACTCGTTGATTTTCGAAATCAAGGAATCAGTCGCGGTTACCAACCTGAAAAATGCCAAGGACCTGGCTATTAATCTGAAAAAAATGAAATGCGGGTTTGTACTCGATGACTTCGGTTCCGGCTCGAATCCTTTCCAGCTGCTCGAGCATATTGATGCCGATTATGTGCGACTGGAGAAAAGCCTGATGAATGATCTTGCGGAAAACCCTCAAAACCAGGAAGCCATCAGGAAACTTGCAGAACAGGCATCTGAGCTTGGCAAGTTTACCATTGCCCAATTCGTCAAGGACGCCAACAGCCTCTCGATACTGTGGGGCATGGGCGTCAACTTCATACAAGGTTATTTTCTGCAGGAACCTCAGCCCGAGATGAACTACGACTTCACTGACATCGCCGGTTAATCTTCCTTTCGGGAAAAATTAACCGGCGATGAGGGCCGGGGGACGAGTAGCGAGGAATCCAGGTTTTTACACCTCGTTACTTGTCACTCGTTCCTCGTCCCTGTTTTAACGCTGCAAAGCAGCTATCCGCTCCGACAACGGCGGATGACTCATGAACAACTTACGCATGCCTTCAGCAATGCCAGCATTGATACCGAACGCCACCATCTGGTCCGGCAGATGCGATGGCTCATGAACAGACTGTAGTCTTTTCAATGCAGCGATCATCTTGTCTCTGCCCGCCAGGCTCGCACCACCTGCATCGGCACGGAACTCCCTGCGTCTCGAGAAATACATCACAATAGCGCTGGCGAGTATGCCGAACACAATCTGTGCGACAATACTGGTTATGTAATATGCCGGTCCGTAACCACGTTCGGTCTTGAATACCACACGGTCAATGAAATGACCAACAACACGCGAGAAAAAAATCACAAAGGTGTTAACCACACCCTGTATCAACGCAAGCGTAACCATATCGCCGTTAGCCACGTGGGACACCTCATGGCCCAGTACTGCCTCGGCTTCTTCCATTTTCATATTACTTATCAAGCCGGTACTGACGGCTACCAGCGCACTGTTACGGCTCATTCCTGTTGCAAATGCATTGATATCGGGTGACTGATAGATAGCAACTTCCGGCATAGCGATGCCGGCCTGTTCAGCCTGTCTCTTCACTGTAGATAGCAGCCACTCCTGCGTCCTGTTTTGTGGTTGCTCGATCACCGTCGCACCGGTCATGTGCTTTGCCGTCCATTTCGACATCGCCAGCGAGAGAAACGCACCACCCATGCCGAATACAGCGGAAAAGATCAGCAATGACCGCAGATCGAGATCGACATTGTTTTGCTGTAATAATGACTCTACACCGAACAGGCTGAGCACGATACTCAGCACCACAAGTACGGCGATATTGGTTCCCAGAAATAATGCAATGCGCTTCATGATACCTCACATCAGGTTGTCTACCACCAATATATGGACAGAAACCGATTATTCAATTGCCCGCGAAAAACGCAAATAACGCGAAAAGATTCTATCTTACCCGGCCGACACGCTATCTGACCCGCGTATCAATGTGCACGCCAGAAAAATGTGGCTGGACCAAACACAGCGATATATATTTGTGTGTTTTGCGTTATTCGCGGACATATCCCCTGGCATGATATACATCCAGAACAATTTCGATTAACACCTAGCCCGCATTTCTCACCAGGCTGATGAGACCCCACTTGATCTGTGTGATCATTTCACCCCCTGGCAAGAGATGCGTGTTAGTTGTCAGGCTGCGTTTTCAGTTCAACATCCAGCCGGTCAACGCTGCGATAACCGCGTGGCAACTTGAGCCCGCGGCGTCCGCGCTCGCCGTAATAGCTGTCAACCTCATCCGGTTTCATCTTTTTGTATTTTTTACCCGAATGAACGGCCAGTTTTTCACCGTCCTGTATCAACGCTAATGCGCTGACGGTCTCGTCACCAGACTTCAACCTGGCTGCAGGTATATTTATGATCTTATTGCCTTTTCCTCGAGACATCTGGGGCAGTTCAGAAAGTTCTGTTACCAGCATGTGGCCTTCGGAAGTGACCGCAATAATATAGTCTTGCTCAAGGTCGCGCACCGGTACAGCAGGTAATGCCCTGGCCTGCTTGCCGACATTCAGCACTGCCTTGCCGGTTTTGGTGCGTGCGTGCATATCACCCAGGCGTACGACAAATCCATAGCCAAAACTACTGCCGACCAGATATAACTGATCCGGATCACCGATCATTACCGATACGAAGCTGGCACCGGCGGGTAATGTGAAGTGGCTGGTCAGCGGATCACCCTGCCCCCTCGCCGATGGCAGCTTGTGTGCCGGCAGTGTATAGGCACGCCCGTTTGAATCCATGAATACGGCAAGCTGGTTGCTCTTGCCGTTCGCAGACGCCTGGTATTCATCACCGGCCTTGTAACTCAGCTTACGTGCATCGATATCATGGCCTTTGGCTGCACGCACCCAGCCTTTCTTCGACAGCACTACAGTGATCGCTTCACTGGAAATCAGTGCGGTTTCATCCAGCGCCTGGGCGGCGCCTCGTTCGATGATAGGTGAACGTCTGTGGTCACCGTGCTTCTCGGCATCCTCGAGGATTTCTTTTCGTATCAACGACTTCAGACGGCGTGCTGATGCCAGAATTTTATCCAGATGGTCACGCTCCACAGATAATTCATCCTGTTCGCTGCGAATCTTCATTTCCTCAAGCTTGGCCAGATGACGCAGTTTCAGTTCAAGAATGGCTTCAGCCTGAACATCACTTATCCTGAAGCGTGTCATCAGCACCGGTTTCGGTTTGTCGTTCTCACGGATGATGGCAATGACCTCGTCAATATTCAGATACGCGATCAACAAACCGTCGAGTATATGCAGACGCTTGTTGACCTTGTCGAGGCGCCATTGCAAGCGACGTCTTACAGTGACTGTGCGGAACTGAATCCATTCGTTCAACAGCGACAACAGATCCTTGACCTGTGGCCGGCCGTTGATACCAATCATGTTCATGTTGACGCGATAACTGCGCTCAAGATCTGTGGTCGCGAACAGGTGGTTCATCAAATCGTCCTTGTTCACGCGATTGGAGCGCGGCACAATCACGATGCGTGTAGGATTTTCGTGGTCTGATTCATCACGCAGGTCTTCGACCATGGGCAGTTTCTTCGCGACCATTTGCTGCGCAATCTGCTCCAGCACCTTGTTACCGGACACCTGGTAGGGCAAGGCCGTGACAACGATGCCATTACCTTCTGCCTCATAGACGGCGCGTTGACGTACATTTCCGTGGCCGGTGCGATAAGCCTGCAGAATTTCTTCACGCGGAGTAATGATTTCCGCTTCGGTCGGAAAATCCGGCCCCTTTATGTGTTCACAAATTTCCTCAAGGGTAGACTTGGGCTTTTCCAGCAAACGGATACAGGCACTCGCGACTTCATTGAGGTTGTGCGGCAGGATATCCGTTGCCATACCTACTGCGATGCCGGTACCACCATTGAGCAGCACATTGGGCAGGCGCGCCGGCAAGGTTTCCGGCTCATCCATGGTGCCATCAAAGTTGGGAACCCAGTTCACCGTACCCTGACCCAGTTCCCGCAACAGCACTTCCGCGTACGGCGCCAGCCGTGACTCGGTGTAGCGCATGGCGGCAAATGACTTGGGATCATCGGGCGAGCCCCAGTTGCCCTGACCGTCTACCAGCGGATAACGATAGGAGAACGGCTGCGCCATCAGTACCATGGCTTCGTAACAGGCACTGTCGCCATGGGGGTGATATTTACCGAGCACATCACCGACCGTTCGTGCCGACTTTTTATGCTTGGATGCAGCACTCAAACCCAGTTCAGACATCGCATACACAATGCGCCTCTGGACCGGTTTGAGCCCGTCACCGATGAAGGGCAAGGCGCGGTCGAGAATCACGTACATGGAATAATCCAGGTAGGCCTTCTCGGTAAAATCGGCGAGCGGCTGCCGCTCAATACCTTCGAAATCGATTTCAGCTTGATCGGTCATGAATGAAGCTCTTATTATTTATTGAAAATTTCAACGCAAAGACGCCAGGGCGCCAAGGACGCAGAGAAAACCTGTTGTGATTGTTTTATTTATCATTAATTCAATTATGGTTTTGCAGCTTTTTGCAGAAATGATTTCCTTTTTTTCTACATACTCAGGAGATCACTCACCTTTGTTCGAGATGTCGATTTGAAGAATTCACCGTATATCTGCAGCTTAATCGCCATCGGGAGTCTCCCATCTGCGTTAGATAAAGACAAACATTACCTTCCTTTGTGGACTGGACTTTGCGTCTTCGCGCCTTTGCGTTAAAAATAGTGTCTATACAACCGCGAGGTCGCCTTTTTTCTCCAGCCACGCCTTTCTGTCGGGCGCACGCTTTCGGCCCAGCAGCATATCCAGCATCTGGTTGGTCTTGTCGCCCTTGTCGATGGTCAGCTGCACCAGTTTGCGCGTATCCGGCGACATGGTCGTGACCCGCAGTTGCATCGGGTTCATCTCACCCAGCCCTTTAAAACGTGTAACATGCACCTTGCCGCGTTTTTTTTCAGCGGTAATGCTGTCCAGCACACCTTCTTTTTCCGCCTCATCCAGCGCATAGAAAACTTCCTTGCCAACATCGATGCGGTACAGCGGCGGAATGGCAATATAGATATGCCCGGCTTCGACCAGTGGCCTGAAATGACGCAGAAACAGCGCACATAACAAGGTGGCAATATGATAACCATCGGAATCAGCATCTGCCAGCACGCAGACCTTGCCATAACGCAAACCCCGGATATCACTCGAACCCGGCTCTACCCCCAGCGCAATCGATATATCATGCACTTCCTGAGAAGCCAGCACCTGGTCCGGGGAGACTTCCCACGTATTCAGTATTTTCCCACGCAACGGCATAATGGCCTGAAATTCGCGGTCGCGCGCCTGTTTGGCAGAACCGCCCGCAGAATCACCTTCGACCAGAAATATCTCTGTTCGGGTCGTGTCCTGTGATGTACAGTCGGCAAGCTTCCCGGGCAAGGCCGGCCCGGAAGTCACCTTCTTTCTGACAACCTTGCGTCCGGCACGCAGGCGTTTTTGCGCATTTTCAATAGCATGCATCGCAATCGCTTCGCCGGCATCGGTATGCTGGTTGAGCCAAAGGCTGAACGAATCCTTGACCACGCCCGAAACAAAGGTTGCGCATTCACGTGAAGATAGACGCTCCTTGGTCTGACCGGAAAACTGCGGGTCTTCAAGCTTGACCGAAAGTACGTAGCAAACCCGGTCCCAGACATCTTCGGGGCTGATCTTGACCCCGCGCGGTATCAGACTGCGGAATTCGCAGAACTCGCGCAAGGCATCTGTCAAACCCGTGCGCAGGCCGTTCACATGGGTACCGCCCTGTGCTGTCGGGATCAGATTGACATACGATTCTGTCACCAGCTCGCCGCTTTCCACCAGCCAGGTCACGGCCCAGTCTACAGCTTCATTCTTACCCGCCATGCTGTCGGTGAATGGCTCGAGTGGCATGGTTTCCTTGTCATACAGGTTTTCACCCAGGTAGTCCTGCAAACCGCCTTCGTAGAACCAGGTTTCCTTGTCGCCGGTTTTTTCTTCCGTGAAGCTGACTTCCAGGCCTGGACACAAAACAGCCTTGGCACGCAGTACATGCTTGAGGCGCGGTACAGAGAAATTGATGGAATCGAAATATTTTTTCTCTGGCCAGAAATGGATCTCGGTACCGGTATTACGCTTGCCGACAGTGCCCGTCTTTTTCAGTTTCGAGGTCGCTGCACCCTTCCTGAAGGTCATGCCATAAACAGTACCGTCGCGCTTTACTGCAACCTCGAGCCTGGAAGACAGCGCATTCACTACCGAAACACCGACACCGTGCAGACCGCCTGAAAACTGATAATTCTTGTTGGAAAATTTGCCGCCGGCATGCAGGCGCGTCAATATGACCTCGACACCGGGAATACCCTCTTCCGGATGCGTGTCAACAGGCATTCCACGGCCGTTATCGCTCACAGACAGTGAACCATCTTTGTACAGAACGACATCGATTTTACTGGCATGACCGGCAATGGCCTCATCGACACTGTTATCGACAACTTCCTGTGCCAGATGATTTGGACGGCTGGTATCAGTATACATACCCGGCCGTTTCTGCACCGGCTCAAGGCCGGTTAATACCTCGATCGCGGAGGCATCGTACTTACTCATACTAGACGTATTAACCCTTCTAAACGTGGTTTCATCAATATCCGCACGGGCATATCGTATATTGACGTTTACACCCGCACATCGAGTACCTATGCTATCAGCCTATGAAGACAACGAACAGCCCTATCGACAACATTGCTACCAGCCTGACTGCAGCACAACCCGAGTTGAACGCCACCGTGTCCGCATCTGCAGGCACGGGCAAAACCTGGTTGCTGGTAACTCGGATTATACGTCTGCTTCTGGCCGACGCAGTACCCGGCAGTATCCTGGCGCTGACCTTCACCCGAAAAGCGGCCGCTGAAATGCAGATGCGATTGCAGGAACGCCTGTATCAGATGGCAACAGCAGATGATATAACGCTCACCGAGCTGCTAACCCAGGCTGGAAGCCCGATAACCCGGGAGCAAATAAAAAAGTCGCGTGAGCTGTATGAGAAACTTTTACACGCAAACTTCCCGGTGCGGTTACAGACTTTTCATGCGTTCTGCCAGGATATACTGTCACGCTTTCCACTGGAAGCCGACATATCGCCGGGTTTCGAACTCATTGAAAACACGGCATTGCTGCAACAGCAGGCATGGGAGGAACTCTTCGCCGAAGCAACACGCAATGCACAGGGTACGCTGGCGAATGATCTCGATATTTTGATGCAGGCCTGCAATGGCCCGGCAAACACAAAAACCGCACTCAACAGCATGCTCGACCGTCGCAGCGACTGGTGGGCCTTTACCGAACACACCAAAGATACTGCAGCTTATGCCAGCGAGCAGCTGCAACAGCAGCTGCAGATCGATGCAAAGACGGACCCGTTCGAGCAGTTCTTTACCAGGGTCGGCAGTGAACAGCTTATCCGCTTTTCCGATCTATTACACAAACACCAAACCAAAACCAATCTCAGCCAGGTGCAGCAGATCGGACGTGCCCTGCAGACAAAATCACTGGATCAAGATGCATTCAGACTGCTGCAACCTGTGTTTCTGACCGCCAGACAGGAACCCAGATTACGCAAGCCCAGCAAGACTCAGGCCGCGAATATGGGAGAACAGGGTGAAGCTGCTTTCCTTGAACTGCACAAACAGATCTGTGTATTGATGCTGGACACACTGGAAACGTGGAAACGCGTGCAGGCGCTGGAATTGAATGCGGTCTGGTACCGAACCGGACAGCGTTACATCGAGCTCTATCAGCAACTGAAACGTGAACTGCGCGTCCTCGATTTCACTGATCTTGAATGGAACTGTTATCGCCTGCTGAATACGTCCGACAATGCCCACTGGGTACAGTACAAGATCGATCAGCGTATCAATCACGTTCTGATCGATGAGTTCCAGGATACCAATCCAACGCAGTGGCAGCTGATTACACCACTGCTGGAAGAGATAGCCGCGGGGCCTGGCGAGCGGGCACGCAGTTTTTTCATCGTTGGCGATGAAAAGCAGTCTATCTACAGTTTCAGGCGGGCCAACCCTGAACTACAGAAACAGGCATCCGACTACCTTGCCCGCAGTATGTCTGCGGTTGAGGTCCGCCTGGATTCATCCAGGCGTTCATCGCCAGCAATCATTGAAACTGTCAATGCCGTCTTCAACCAGGACAATATCCGTCACTACATGCCCGAATTTTCGCACCACAGTACACATTTACAGCGGGTACCCGGAAGAACTTCGTTATTCCCGTTACATGAACTCGACGCTGAACATGAAGAGCTGCAACAAGATGTCGATACATCCGAGCTCAGAAATCCGTTACTGATGCCAAGGCCAGAACACACCGGCACGGCACGCGTCGACGAGGCACACCTGATCGCAGACGAGATCGAGAAACTGATCAAAGAGCAGACATTAGTCAATGTGAAAGATGAGAATGACGATGCCCGTATTCGCCCGCTTGAGTATGGTGACATCATGATTCTGATGCGCAATCGCACACATGTCAGCACATACGAGTCGATTCTACGTGAACGCCGCATACCTTTCATCGGAAGCCAGCGTGGAAGCCTGCTAGATAACCAGGAGATTCAGGACATGGAAAAGCTGCTGGACAGCCTGATAACACCCTTCAACAATCTGTCCATCGCGCAGGTATTGAAATCGCCTGTCTTTGCCGCTTCCGATGAAGACCTGATGAAGATTGCGCTTATGCGAAAAGATACAAAATGGTACCAGCGTTTACTCAAGCTGGAAGGCGATCTTGAAGACGATCATCCCTTGAGCCGGGCTGCGCGTCTGCTACCTCACTGGCACAAACTGGCTGACACCATGCCTGTTCACGATTTACTTGATCGTATCTATGCAGAAGGCAATCTGATTCAACGTTATGTCTCATCGGTACCAGCGGCTCAGCGTCAACGCGTAAGCGCCAATTTACAGCGTTTTCACCAGCTGTCTCTTGAACTCGACAGCGGTCGCTATCCAAGCTTGAGTCATTTCCTGCACCATTTGCGCAGTATTCGCGAACACAGAGACGGTCGCCCGGATGAACCCTCGGTAAGTCACGGGCAGTCCAGCGTCAGCTTGATGACGATCCATGCCAGCAAGGGACTCGAGGCACCCGTTGTAATTCTCGCCGATTGTGACAACCAGGGTAAACATAACAGCGCCTATTCTGCACTGGTCGACTGGCCTGCCGAGAGCAAAAAACCGGTCAAGTTTCAGCTTATTACCGGTAAGCACAACATTGATCAGACGACCGCTGAAGTATTGAAACGAAAGGAAGAAGCACAAAAACGTGAAGAGCTTAATCTGCTCTATGTCGCTATCACGCGTGCACGCCAGTATTTGCTGATAACAGGCAGCGCCTGTAAACACAAATCCGGCTGGTTTGAATATCTTGAGGTGGCAATGAAAACCCTCGTTCAACCCGACTCCAGTGGCGCCTGCCATTTTGCTACCGGCGCTTACACCGAGACAGCAGTTACAGACACCCCAGAGGTAAAGACAGGTCCAGAAATCGTTGCCGATACTGCACTGACCAGCCCGATATTGAAGCATTCAACCGCAGAACACATGATTGCACCGAGTCTCAGCTTCCATAACGGCAATGATAATGTGTTTTCGACACATGATAGCGACGGAGTCACCCGCGGTATAACGATTCATCGCGCACTGGATCTAATGAGCCGCATCCCACCTCTCACGTTGGAACAGACAAAACAGCATATCAGACAGGAATCGATGCTGGCTGATGACGCTGATCTGGAAAACTGGCTGGATGAAGCGTGCAGAACGCTAAACAACAAAAAGTTCCAGTCTGTTTTCAAACCGGTTGGTCACATCAAGGTGATGAACGAGCTGCCCGTTCTTTACCGATATAACAATCAATCCGTCTACGGATTGATTGACAGACTGATTATCAACGATGACAACATCCTGTTGATTGATTACAAGACACACCAGGTTGAAAACGAGGCACAGCTAAAAACGCTTGCCGATTCTTTTAAAAACCAGATCCATCTGTACACAAACGGTGTTGAGAAACTCTGGCCGGGGCTGAAAGTGAAAAGCGGGCTGCTGTTTACGCACAGTGCCCGCCTTGTCTGGACAGATCCGAGTTAACAGCCAGAAAGTGTTAACGAATCAACTTTCGGTCTTGGCTGTGGACACATTCAGCTTGTCCAGCTCGATTACCAGCTTCTTCGCAGGCACATAACCTGGAAGCATACTGCCATCCTGCAGGATAATAGCCGGCGTACCTCGTACTCCCAGATTCCTCGCCACTTTCAGATGCTCATCGATGGGGTTGTCGCATTCTTTTGCTTCCAGCGGCGTGCCTGCTTTGGCCTTATCCAGCGCTTTATTCTGGTCCGCAGAGCACCATACAGTCACTGTCGTCTTGTAGTCACCCTGTCCTTTCAGCGGCATGAATATGTAGCGCACCTTGACACCACCATCCAGGTATTGATCCATTTCGCTGTGCAAGCGCCTGCAATAGGGGCAATCGATATCGGTCACCACTGTAATCGTGTGCTTTACTTTCTCCGGGGTGTATACCACCATCTTTTCCTCGCCCAGCTCGCCTATCTGGGTGAGGCGGATTTCAGACATGGCATCTTCCGAATAATTCTTATTGGTTGAGAGATCGACAAGATTGCCATCAAGCATGTAGCGGCCATCCTTGGTCATATAAATAACCTGACCACTCAAAATAACCTGGAATAAACCCTCGACCGGCGTTGCATCGATGCGCGATACTTCATATTGAGGCAGGCGCTTGGCCAGTGACTTTTTCAGCTCATCAACTTCATTATCGGCAGACGATTGAGTGGCCGCAGTTATTGTGAGTGCGAATGCGAATATACGTAGAATATTGTTCATAATATCAAAGATTGTTGAATTCACCTGTCTAGACAGCCGCCATTATAGATAATTCCTTCTGATTAGAGAAAATATTTTCCAAATTGACAAAAATCAGCCAATGCACCGCCTCGATATATTGCACAGGTGCGGATACGAGATAAGTCGTTGAAACGCAAAGGCCGCAAAAACGCAGAGGACGCAAAGGAAAAGATTTCAGGTTTGTTTTCAGCAACACTGAAGCGAGAATGCGCGAAATGAATTCGAATATTGATTGTGTACAGATTTCGCTCTGTGCCACGCGCGTTGCATGTCATGTGCCACGACCAGCAAATGCGGGCTAGGCCCGTGGATGGTGCTGCCTGTACAGATCACGCAGACGCTGGTCTGCTACATGGGTGTATATCTGGGTTGTAGATATGTCGCTGTGACCCAGCAGCATTTGTACGACTCGCAGGTCGGCGCCATGGTTCAATAGATGTGTAGCAAAGGCATGACGCAAGGTATGTGGTGATAATTTTTCCGGGTCTATGCCTGCGCTTATCGCGTTGCGCTTTATCATGTACCAAAAAGCCTGCCGCGTCATTGCCCTGCCCCTTCGTGTAACAAAAACCGCATTAGTGGCAGATGATTTATGCTCTAACAGCGAGGGACGCACATGGCGCAAATAGGCTGCCAGCCAATCGAGCGCCACTTCGCCAACGGGGACCAATCGCTCTTTATTTCCTTTACCCATGATACGAAGCACCCCGGGTTCTATTGAAACCTGAGACAGCTGAAGATTAACAAGCTCCGACACACGCAAACCCGTTGCATATAACAGTTCAAGCATAGTGCGATCACGATAGCCGATATCATCCCCCGTATCGGGTGCATCGAGCAGACGAATTACCTGCTCTTCATTGAGAGACACAGGTAAAGAACGCTCCGCCCTGGGTGATTCAAGCAACCGGGTCGGATCCTGATCTATTCGCTTGTCACGTAATAGCCATGCATAAAACCTGCGCAATGTTGACAACAAGCGCGCAGTTGAACGAGTTTTATAGCCCTTCTGGAATTTTTCTGCCAGGTAACGCTGTATATCACTGATGCTGACTGTCGCCAGTTCCTGTTGATTGCGTTCAAGCCAGGCAGAAAATCCAGCGAGATCATTTCTATACGCGGACAAAGTGTTGTCGGTCAAACCGTATTCCATCCACAGGTGATCGATGAATTGCTCGAGCAATCTCAAATCATGTGCCGGAAGCTTGTCTGTTTTTGCCATCTTTTCTCAAATACAGCCACCCAGTAAAGGCAGCTTGTCTAATCTGCGGTTGACCATTACTGATCGAGCCCGCATCTCTTACCCCCTGGTGAGAGATGCGGGCTAGCATCAATGCCTGAATTTTATAAGCGCACAACAAAAAAGCCACCCCGGAAAGGGCGGCTTTTTATCTGCCTGCTTCAAGAGATATCCGATTAGCGGTGCGCTTGGCTTTTCAGGCACATTTCGATCAGGATATATCCTTGTTTTGCCAGCGTTCGATGAATGCAGCTATCGCTTTTTCCTTCTTCTCAGCCATTTTTTCCAGCTGAATCTGGCGCTTCCTTGCCTCAGCTACTTCAGCTTTGGCCTTTTTCAGCGCTGCATTTGTAGCGGCAATCCGCTCTTTAAGATTACGTCGAGTTTCTGCCACAGTATCAAACCTTTTTGAGCCCGTCGCTGCTGCTGCTAGCGACGGCGACTTGCTTTTTTTCTGGCAGGCCTCTTCTTCACCGTGCGTTTTGCGACTTTTTTCTTTGCCGTACGCTTGGCGACTTTCTTCTTTGCCGTACGCTTCGCTACCTTTTTCTTGGCTACCTTTTTCTTGGCTACCTTTTTCTTGGCTACCTTCTTCTTGGCTACCTTCTTCTTGGCTACCTTCTTCTTGGCTACCTTCTTCTTGGCTACCTTCTT
>Ga0209536_100010280_pt1 | contig 13822 bp, 16 predicted proteins | sample DeeMarSeWOR28_12_FD_187461 | JGI IMG/M metagenome (GOLD analysis project Ga0209536, IMG submission 187461) | Marine sediment microbial communities from White Oak River estuary, North Carolina - WOR-2-8_12 (SPAdes) (version 2) | ecosystem: Environmental > Aquatic > Marine > Intertidal zone >...
GCCGCGAAAACGGCGGAGTGGCCCGGCCACAGGAATAATGTTCGGACTGGTCCTGGGAGTCGCAGGTGCTGCGGGCTTTCTGTGGCACGATGGCCAACAAACCGGCAGAGTGTCAGCCGCGTCTGACGCCGCAACCCCGACGCCGCAGATCGATCCTATCGACGCGCCCACAGCGCAGCCTGCCCAACCGAACCCGGTCGCACCGCCATCATTCGAACCTGCCCCCGTGCCTGCCCCTACGCCGGCCCAGCTATCCCCGGAACCTGCCCCTACGCCAGCTCAGCCAAGTCCCAAGCCGGTCGAGGTGTCAAAGGATCCTGACCCGCAGGTGCTGCCAGCGCCGCTCGTGCGTGAGTTTAGGGACCGGCTCAATGGCGATGGTTCGGGACCTATGATGGTGGCACTCCCCGGTGGTGAATTCCTGATGGGGAGCAGCTCGAGTTCGCTCGACTTCGACGAGCGGCCCCGCCATAAAGTAACCGTTCCGCCGTTTGCGATCGGCAAGTACGAGGTTACATTCGATGAGTACGACCGCTTCGCCGACGATACCGGCAGGGCTCGTCCGGATGATGAGGACTGGGGGCGAGGGCGCCGTCCGGTAATCAACGTTTCCTGGCATGACGCCTTGGCCTACGCAGAGTGGCTGTCCGAGCAGACCGGCCACAATTATCGGTTACCCAGTGAGGCTGAATGGGAATATATGGCCGCTGCCGGTAGCCGCAGTCTGTACTGGTGGGGGGCAAACCTCGGGGCAGGACAGGCAAACTGTTTCAACTGCGGCAGCCAGTGGGATGCAAAACGGACAGCGCCGGTGGGCAGCTTTCCAGGCAGTGCCTTTAGCGTCCATGACACGGCAGGTAATGTGCGCGAATGGGTACACGATTGCTACATAGGGGGTTACGACTATGCGCCGGACGATGGCAGCCCCTGGCTGGAGTCCGGCTGCGCGCAGCACGTTACTCGGGGTGGTAGTTTCGACAGCGCTGCCAACACACTGCGCACCACCAAGCGCGGTCAGCAGGCACCAGACTCTCAGCTCGATACACTGGGGTTTCGCCTGGCTCGCGATCTGTAGATGACCGACTTCTCAACTGTCCCTATCCGAATGCGGGGCAGATGAATGCTGTCGGTGACCGGGCTCGCATCGGTTAGGACCAGTTGCACCAGTCTTTCGGTCTTAGTTCCATCGGGCCTTGCAATGACCAGCCGAAAGTGATTGAGCCTGTGCGTGGTCAGTGCCTGACTTCCTGCTGTCAATTCCATTGGTAACCCGGTTGAAAGCTGTGTCACCTCAGGTTCCTGCCAGCCGTATACGGGCAGGGAGTTTCCAACGGTAATGGCCTCGATCGGGTAACCTTCGATAATGGCTATCCCAGGCAAATCCATCGGGCGCCGGCCAAGGGCCCCGTCAGGATACCGACAGGATACCGACAGGCATGCGTATGCCTGAGAAAGCTCTGCAGCGCTTATTCCTCCCCATCACTTTTCCGCCTTAGCGGGATGGTGCGGCGCGAAGACATCGGGACTCTGCCAATCAACCCGTCCTTAGGGCAGAATTTTCCGATTCTTGCCCGCTTCTTCATCACCTTCCGATGATGTTCCCCGATTCGCCTTATAACGAACCGGTTAATGCGACGCGGAGTCGAGTCAGTAAGCCAAACGCGTATTCTTGTGCCGGTCGTAAGCTTTTCACTCAGGCGTATTATCTACCTCGCATCGCTGGCGCTGGGTATCCACGCACAGCTTGTCCAGGCACTTCTGACCCGGGAGAGTCTGATGGTCGTCTATGGTAATGAGATCAGTATGGATGCCTTTTTCGGCAGGCGGTGATTCTGTGTCGCAGCGGGATCGGCGAGCGTGACCTGGCTAAGGCAAAGACCCTGGATTCGGAGTCCCCTGCCCCTGCTCAGGTGGCTTTTTGTCATGCTGCCGCCAACGCCTAGGAATAGCTTCGAGCACGCCGGGGCCCAGTCCCCTGGGCGCGGGTCTCCAGTATGTCCATAGCGGTCCCGTACGTTTGAGCGGAACGGCGGAGCCGCGGGCATGGCCTGGCGACGCCACCCGGTATTTCGGGTTAAAATGCGTCCCCTATGGCGCGCATTCTTGGGGTCGGGGTGGCCACCCTGGACATTATCAATGACCTTGCAGGCTATCCGCCGGAGGACAGTGAAGTCCGCGCGCTGGGCCAGCGCATCGCCCGGGGTGGTAATGCCGCTAACAGCCTTGTGGTACTCAGTCAGCTGGGTCACGAGTGCGCCTGGGCCGGTACCTATGCCGATGAGCCTGATAGCCGGCACGTGCTGGAAGATCTGTCCCGCTACCAAGTGGATGTTAATTGTGCGTGCTGTGTATCACCAGGAAAGGTGCCTACCTCCTGCGTGACTTTGAGCCGCACCACCGGATCCCGCACCATCGTGCACTATCGCGATCTGCGCGAATTCGGATTCAGCGATTTTGCCGCGATCAATCTGGGTTTATTCGACTGGATACATTTTGAGGGTCGCAATGTGGCAGACTTGGGCCAAATGCTCACATTGGCGCGGAGAACAGCGCCAGCGACTGCGCTGTCGCTCGAGATCGAGAAACCTCGACCCGGAATAGAGACCCTGTTTGCTGACGCCGATGTACTGATGTTTTCTCACGCATATGCTGCGTCGCGCGGGTGGGCCGATCCGGCGCAGTTTCTGGGTGCACTGGGTAAAGAAATAACCGGCAAAGCGATGGTTTGCGGCCGGGGCCAGGCTGGTGCGGTGGCACTGGACACGGCGGGTAATCAATGGCAGAGCGCTGCCTGTGTGCCGAGCACCGTCGTGGATTCGCTCGGTGCCGGGGATGCGTTCAACGCCGGCGTGATCGATGGTTTACTGCAGGGAAGGACGCTGCAGGAGGTATTGACGTCTGCCTGCCGGCTGGCTGGTAAGAAGTGCGGGCAGATCGGATTTGACGGCTTGGGGATGACGTGAGGCTGGCGGTGCGAAGTCGTACCCGATTGTGTTGGCTCGACGAGATCGCGGACCCGGGTAGCCGCGGCTTCTCCGTGGTCATTGCAGGGCGTACCGAGAGTATATTGCTGGTCCGCAAGGGAGGGGCTGTCTTCGCCTATCACAATCGCTGCCCGCATACGGGGAGCCCTCTTGACTGGATGCCCGATCAGTTTCTCAATCTGGGTAAGGACCACATCCAGTGCGCGACGCATGCCGCCTTGTTCCGGATAGAGGACGGTCTCTGTGTTGCGGGTCCGTGTACGGGAGATGCGCTGACCGCGCTCCCGGTTGCGGTTGACAAGGGGGAGATTGTTCTGGGTACCAAGGGTGGGGCCAGCGGGTGATTGTCACGCGAATTACTGGTCTTTTCCCACTCTGGGCGCTGCTCGGCAGTGCCCTCGCCTATGCCTACCCTGCGCCCTTCTTTGAGCTAAAGACTGCCATCGTGCCGCTGCTCGGCCTAGTCATGTTCGGAATGGGTGTCACGCTGACGGCAGACAATTTTATTGCCGTGTATCGGAGACCGGTCGCAGTGTTTCTCGGCATCTGTCTTCAGTTCGGGTTAATGCCGCTGATTGGCTGGGCTCTTGGTCACATGCTGCACCTGCCAGTGCAGGTGACGGCAGGCCTGATTCTCCTGGGCAGCTGCCCAGGTGGCACCGCTTCCAACGTCATCTGCTATCTGGCACGGGGCGATGTTGCGTTGTCTATCACGCTGACCGCTGCTTCCACCCTGCTCGCCGTTTTTGCGACGCCGTTTCTGACCTGGGTCTACGCCGGGCAGATGGTGCCTGTGCCGACAGGTGACATGCTGCTCAGTATTCTCATGATTGTCCTAGTCCCGGTGCTCGCTGGGGTAACGCTCAACCACTATCAGCACGACCGGCTTGTCCTCATAAAGCACCTGTTCCCGGTAGTCTCCGTAGGCGCTATTGTGTTGATCATCGCAGTCATCGTGGCGCTTAACCGGGATCAGTTCGCCATGCTGGGAGGCAGGCTTGCTGCTGCTGTTGTCTTGCATAACCTTATCGGACTGTCTGCCGGATACGTGTTGGCGAAGCTGGTAACACGCGATCGGCGCCAGGCGCGCACGATTGCCATCGAGGTGGGTATGCAGAACTCCGGTCTGGCGGTAGCGCTGTCCATGCAATATTTTTCTGCCATGGCTGCTTTGCCTGGCGCGTTGTTCAGTATCTGGCACAATCTTTCGGGGTCACTGTTGGCCGCCTGGTGGGCACGAAGAAATGCCTGAAGACGATGTTTTTCGGGTGGCACGGTACTGATGAATGTTCCCGTAATTGAGGTACGCGCATTAACCAAGCGCTATGGCGAGGTGCCGGCCATTCGTGACGTGGACTTTACCGTGTCACGCGGCAGCACCTGTGCCTTGCTCGGAGGAAACGGGGCCGGGAAGACGACCACCCTGGCCATGTTGTTAGGCTTGTTGGTGCCCACTGCCGGTTGTATCCGTGTCTTCGGTGAGGATATGTCGCGGCATCGGTACCGTGTACTTGGCCGGATGAACTTTTCTTCACCCTATGTCGATTTGCCGCAACGCCTCACGGTAGCGGAGAACCTGACCGTCTACGGGCATCTCTACGGTGTGCAGGGAGTGCGCAAGCGTATCAGAATGCTTGGTGATGAGCTTGATCTGAATGAATTCATGCGCCGGCCTTACCGTTCCCTCTCGGCCGGGCAGAGGACGCGGGTATCGCTGGCGAAAGCGCTTCTTAACGAGCCGGAACTCCTGTTACTGGATGAGCCGACCGCCTCCCTGGATCCTGATACTGCCGATCGGGTCAGAAGCTACCTGATGGATTATCAGCAGCGCAGACAGGCGACGGTATTTTTCGCATCGCACAACATGCCCGAAGTGGAGCGTGTCTGTGATGATGTCATCATGCTGCGGCAAGGCCGCGTGGTTGATCGGGGCACACCGGCAACTCTTATCGCGCATTACGGTCGGCGTAATCTGGAAGAGGTGTTCCTGGATATCGCTCGTGATACCGATGTCGAGCCCGCCCACCGACAGGCCGTGCAGTGACCGGCAGCGCCGACAAGTGCTTGTCCTTGCGTCGTATCGGCGCGATGGCATTGCGCTATCTTTACCTGCTGCGCAGTTCCGGGCCACGCCTGCTTGAACTCTTTTACTGGCCCACGGTACAGCTGGTCCTGTGGGGGTTTATCACACAGTTCTTTATGACCAACAGTACCTGGGTTGCTCAGGCATCGGGTGTCCTGCTGGCAGCGGTGTTGCTCTGGGATGTGATGTTTCGCGGCCAGCTCGGCGTGTCGCTTGCTTTCACGGAGGAAATGTACTCGCGCAATCTCGGGCATCTGTTCGTCAGTCCCCTGCGTCCCTATGAACTGGTAACGGCACTCCTGTTAATCAGTCTGGTACGGACCTTGATCGGCATCAGCGCTGCCGCGGTATTGGCAATCCCGCTGTATAACTATTCGATATTCGAGCTGGGACTACCTTTACTCACCTTTTTTTTCAATCTGATTGTGATGGGCTGGGCGATAGGTCTAATCGTGGCGGCGGTTGTGTTGCGCTATGGTCTCGGAGCGGAAAGCCTGGCCTGGATCGCGATCTTCGCTGTGGCACCGGTAAGTGGTATCTATTATCCCATTTCGGTCTTGCCGGGATGGTTGCAGCCGGTGGCCTGGCTGTTACCGTCGGCCTATGTCTTTGAGGGCATGCGCGCCATTATGTTTGACAGCCTTGTTCGTCTCGACCTGATGGCGAAGGCGGCCGCTTTGAATGCGATCTATCTGGGCATGGGTGTTGCCGTGTTCCTGTATTCATTTCGCGTGGCCAGAGAGCGGGGCACCTTGCTGCACGTCGGGGAGTAACGAAAAAGGCGCTGCCTGGTCCGGCAGCGCCTTCAGTTGTCTGGCTTGTCCTGGTGGGTTGGTTTGACTAATTTTGGTCAGATTCCATTGAGGCGAGGAAACGTTCTATGTCTGCGCCTTGCAGGGTGGGCAGAAGCTGTTGTTCATGTACTGACACTGTTGATTCCACCTCACGCAGCCGGGGTGTGGGCAGGAACTTTGCCTCAGGTGGGTTGCTGCGATCATCGGTCAGCGGCTTTGCAGATTCAAGTTCGTAGGCGTTGCCCGTATTCATGTCGTATATGAGTACCATGCTGCGTCTCCCGTGTCGGCATACGTTGCCTGCACCCTGCGAATCAGGTTAACGGCGGCGGCCGGGTAACATTTAGCCCCCCCGAAAGGCCAGGATTCCGTGTGCCGGGGGTGCATGCAGCTGACCATGGTTCCGTCAATGGGCAATGACTGCATACATCAGAGAGAACAAGCTTTTTCCTACGCGCCGGACGCCAGCCGGTGAGCCCGCCTGGTCGTTTCCGGCAGCCGGTAACGCCCCGTGCAGCGCATCACATAGGCGATAGCCGTTGCCAGGCTGATTCGATGGCCAATGGATACGAAGATTGGTCGGGTTCCCGCGCGGCTGCGCAAGACGGCACCGATGGTCTCGTCGCTATCGATGAGTGGTTCCCAGGCGCCGCGCACGTCCGCCGGCTCTGTGTAGCTTCCGATCAGGCGAGTCTTGCCGACGCCGATGGTCGGCAGGTCTGCAAGTACGCCTAGATGACAGGCCAGGCCGAAGCGTCGTGGGTGGGCATAGCCCTGACCGTCGCAGAGGATGAGATCGGGTTGTCGGTGCAAGCCTTCCAGTGCACCGAGTACAGCCGGCAGCTCGCGAAACGACAGAAGTCCAGGGACGTAAGGAAAGCGGGTCGGCTGTCTGACGACCGACGCTTCGACCTCGTTCAGATCGGGAAGCTCGAGAACCGCGACAGCAGCGCGCGTGGTCCGGTTATTGTCTTCAAAGCCGATGTCTGCCCCGGCGACATACTGTATGTTTTCAAAGTCATCTTCCCGAATAACTTGATCGGCCAGGCGTGTTTGTATCGCGCGCGCCTGCGCGGGGGTGACATCCCACGCATGCAGTCGGTGTGGCAAGCGCAAGATCAGATTTGGTGTGCGTGGTCAGTGAAGTGACGCCGGGGGCACGCGTGAGGCCAGGATCACTCCTCCACGTCGAGCTGGTCCAGTGGGTTGTTCCACTGATCGCTCGACCGCAGCTCGAGATCGACACCGTAATCGGCGCGTTGAATGTCCATTGAGCCGGACCAGTCTTCCGGTGGTTCTATGGCATCCACGTTGAGGTCATACCAGGTATCCATATCCAGCTCTTCGACAGTGCCATCAAAATATTGTATTTCGACGGTTTCATCGTCTTCATCAACGGCGACAATTTCGAAATTGTCTCCTGCCTCGGTCTTGTACCAGTCACCAATACGGGGCTCATATTCCGTCGACATTATCTGCTTACCTCCCTCATCGCTCCTGCGGTAACATGACGAGCTTTCACAGTGACATTCCCGCGCGCCGTTCTCGCCGTTTAGTTTTATTTATAGGACTATCGATCGGTAATGGCAAGACCGAATTGGCCGGCATGAATTATGCCGGCGGCGCGGGGGTACCGGAGATGCGGAGGATGTCTTTTCGTGGCTGGCGGGCCCTGAGAGTGGGATTGGATCTGGTGCGTCTGTGCAAGACCGGAAGTTGATTCCTGGAACAGTCTCTTTTCCTTTTGAATCGAAGGACTAAGCATGGGTTGGTGGGGAAAAGTCTTAGGTGGCACGTTTGGCTTTATGGTGGGCGGGCCCCTCGGCGCGCTGTTGGGAGCGGCACTCGGGCATCGCTTCGACAAGGGGGCTCAAAGGCTTACTGGCGATGCCGCGTTTGGCCCAGGTGCGCAGGAAAGGGTCCAGACGGCGTTTTTTACCGCATCTTTCTCGGTCATGGGGCATCTCGCCAAGGCGGATGGCAGGGTGTCGGCGCATGAAATCGATCTGGCGCGTCAGGTTATGGCGCAAATGAACCTTGCATCCGACATGCGCCGCACGGCGATCCATCTTTTTAATGAAGGCAAGACACCGGATTTTTCACTCGATGAGGTGCTCGATCAGTTCCGTTACGAATGTCACGGTCGACGACACCTGATTCTCATGTTCATCGAGATTCAATTGCATGCGGCTTATGCGGATGGCGAGCTGCATGCGGCAGAGGCGCAGGTCTTGCGTCGCATCTGTGAACGACTGGGAATCGGGCAGAAGGAATACCGGCATCTTGAAGCGATGGTACGCGCGGCGCGGCAGTTTGCTGGAGGTGCGGCGGAGAAGCCTCCCACCGCAGCACGGAAACTCAAGGATGCTTATGCGGTGCTGGGCGTGGCGTCGGATGCACCAGATGCCGAGGTCAAGAAGGCCTATCGCAGATTAATGAACCGCCATCACCCGGACAAGCTGGTCGCGAAGGGTTTGCCCGATGAGATGATCAGCATGGCAACCGAGAAGACCCAGGAGATCAAGGCGGCTTACGAAACGGTCCGCTCGGCACGCACATCTGAATCTTGAACTATCCGCTTGAGATATACCGGCCGCCACTGGCGATAGTGACCACAGTGAGCCCCAGCAGCAGATTGACGCCAATAATTGTGCGTATCTGCTTCAGCGCCCTGCCCGCCGCGGGAAAGTCGCCGGCAGCCACACCGCGGCGCAGGCGCCGGTAGGGCGCGAAGAATACATGCAGGTAAAGCAGAATCATCAGCCATCCGATTACCTGCATAAGCAGGATGTCCAAACCCGGATTTTCCAGGCCGCCGAACGCCTTGAAGAGCATCCAGTACCCTGTCCCAGGCAGCACAATCACGGCAATCCAGACCCAGGGGAAAAACCGGGAAAAGGTCCCTGACCACAAGGGCAGCCGCTGTGGCGGCTCGAGCTGGCTGGCTGCAACCGGTCTCAGTGCCATATAGGCGAAAAACATTCCCCCAACCCAGATAACCGCCGCGAGCAGATGCAGTGCAATGGCAATTGGCATAAAGTTGTGCACAGATAGAGGCTCCCGTGGCGTGTCAGTCTCCTTAAGGGCGACGTCGATGTGAGTCAGGAAAGGTTTGGCTAAGCCTTGTGAATTCTACCGGTCAAGGCGTCGGTTGTGTAGTCAAATCGAGGAGGTGGTCAAGCCAGCCACGTATCCCGCGTACCAACTCGTCGTCGAGTCCGACAAAGAAATGGTCCGCACCTTCCACTTCTTTCTGCCGGTAGTTGGTATTCCCGGCCGAGCGCGCTGCCTTGGCGCGGGCCGTCGCGGAGTCGCGTACCGCGTCCAGATCCCGGCTGCCGTACAGATCGAACACGGGCACTGAAATCTTTTCGAGGTGGGACAGATTGTCCAGTTTCGCATCCAACTTGCTCGTTCCCATGCCGATGGTCACCAGTCCCATGAGGCCAGGCGGGGCATCGCTTGCCAGACACGCACTGCCCATGGTGGCCCCGAGGCTATGACCAATAAGTGCGATGTGGTCGTAGCCCTGTTTCGTCAGGTAGGCTGCCGCTGCCTTTATGCGTGGGACCGCCTCCGGGATCAGTGGGGCATAGTCAGCCAGCTTGGCATCGTTGCTCAGAACCGGCATCTGGATCGCGAGTGTCGCCCAGCCATGCTCAGGCAGCTGGGTGCGCAAGGGGTAGATCACCTCAGGCCAGTTCGGGTGAACGCCCATGCCGTGCAACAAAATGACAGCCCCTTTGGGTTTGCCGCTGAGATCGGATGTGTAGATGCCGAGAAAGCGCTGTCCCTCCGCCTCCAGCCACACCGCGTCCCCCACCAGGAGCGAATCGACGATCTGCTCTGCCCAGCGTTGTTCCTTGGCGCTGTCGGACGCGAACCCTGCCGGCACAATCGCCAGCCCTGCCAAAAATAGCAGGCTTCTCAGGGCGTTTGTCAGTATGTTGCTGTGAGGGATGGCATTGTGCTTCATCGTATGGGTTCTCCTGATGTTAGCGAAAGTCGCTGCCAATGCTGAAAATCTGTCCGCGATACGGTACATTGCGCAACTTTGGCCCGCCGGCGCACCGCACTCGCGGGTGCCGGGCGCGGTCCGACAGAGTCTACCCTAACGTAACGGAGGCCAGAAACATGTCGGATTACAAGATTGCACCTTCCATACTGTCGGCGGATTTCGCGCGCCTCGGCGAAGAAGTCACCAATGTGCTGACGGCCGGTGCCGACATCGTGCACTTTGATGTCATGGACAACCACTATGTTCCCAATCTGACGATCGGGCCCTTGGTCTGCGATGCGTTGCGTCAGCATGGCGTGACAGCAGATATCGATGTCCATCTGATGGTAAAACCGGTGGACCGTATTGTTCCGGATTTTGCCAAGGCCGGCGCGACCTATATTACTTTCCACCCCGAGGCAAGCGAGCATGTCGACCGTACGCTCCAGCTGATCCACGGCGAAGGTTGCAAGGCGGGGCTGGTGTTCAACCCGGCAACACCCCTCGATCACCTCCAGTGGGTGATAGAAAAGGTGGATATGGTGCTGCTCATGTCGGTGAACCCGGGCTTTGGCGGGCAGAGTTTCATCCCGTATGTGCTCGACAAGCTGCGCGCGGCGCGCCAGATGATCGACGCCAGCGGACGCGATATCCGCCTGGAGGTTGACGGGGGGGTCAAGGTCGACAACATTGCCGAGGTGGCGGCGGCAGGGGCCGATACCTTTGTGGCAGGATCAGCCATCTTCGGTGCGGGGATGGACAGCGATCCCAATCATTACGACACCGTAATCTCGGCCATGCGGGCTGAGCTGAGCAAGGTGGGATAGCCGGATTTCGCGCGCTGGCCAAAAAATTATGGACATCCAGCACGCCGCTGTTGTCTGCCTCTTCGTGTCTTTGCTCTCGAGAGTCTCATCCTGATGCGTATCAAGAAACCGCAAATGATATTGATTGATCTGGACGGTACCCTCATCGACAGCGTACCGGACCTGGCCTACTGTGTCGACGAAATGATGCGCCACCTCGATATGACACCGCGAGGCAAGGACAAGGTGCGCAACTGGGTAGGGAACGGCGTTGAGCGCCTCGTGCGGCGGGCCCTGATCGATCGGCTCGATGGTGAGCCCGATGAAGCGCTCTATGAGAGGGCTTATCCCGTGTTTCTGGAGCTGTATGCCGAAAACACTTCCAAGCGAAGCCATCTCTACCCGGGAGTCCTGGAGGGTCTGCACTATCTCAAGGAGGCTGGTTTTCCCTTGGGGTGTGTCACCAACAAGGCCGTGCAGTTTACGGAGCCGTTGCTTCGGGACCTGGGCATTGCGAAGTATTTCTCCGTGACCATTTGTGGTGATACGCTTCCCAGGAAGAAGCCGGATCCCGAACCTTTACTGTACGCAGCGGAGTTTTTCAAGGTGGCGCCGCAGGCCGCACTGATGATCGGTGACTCGGTCAGTGATGTTAAAGCTGCCCGGGCCGCCGGTTTTCAGATTGTCTGCATGAGTTATGGCTACAATCACGGTGAAGATATCCGCGCGTCACATCCCGATGCTGTCATCGATTCCCTGGCGGAGATTCGCGGTCTGCTCGAGAAGGCGGCCTGAAGACGATGCATTTCCCTTGCGACTCAACGCGCGCTGCAGAGCACATTTCCCGACAGTGTGCCTGAGCCCTTACACGGGGCGTGTTGTCGGAATAATTTCGTTTCAGGAGCTTACTGGTGGAACGTGCAGAGTATCGCAAGCTGGTTGCCGACGGATATAACCGTATCCCGATCGTGCGTGAGGTACTGGCGGATCTCGAGACGCCGCTCAGTACCTTCCTGAAACTCGTAGACGGGCCCAACTCCTACCTGTTTGAGTCGGTACATGGCGGTGAGAAATGGGGGCGCTACTCCATTATCGGACTGCCCAGCCGAACGCGTATCACAGTCAATGGTCAACGACTGACAGTGGAGCGCGACGGCCAGGTAGCCGAGGCGATTGCGACAGCCGATCCGCTCGCCTGGATCGAGGCATTTCAGCAGCGCTTCCGGGTACCCGAGATGCCGGGTTTGCCGCGCTTCTTCGGAGGTCTGGTCGGGTATTTCGGCTACGATACTGTGGGCTACATCGAGCCGCGCCTGGCGGGCGGGCGCAAGCACAACCCTCTGGAGACGCCTGACATCCTCCTGACGGTATCGGATGAGGTGGTGGTATTCGATAACCTCACAGGCAAACTGCTGGTGGTGGTGCACGCCGATGCCAGCGATCCGGAGGGCCTTGACAAGGCCCAACAGCGCCTTACTGACCTGGTTGCGACGCTGCGGACACCCGCCGACCTTTACCGGGAGCACGCGGCGGTATGTGAAGTCTCCGAGAACGATTTTGTCTCCGGATTCTCGCGTGAGGATTTTGAGACGGCTGTGGAACGCATCAAAGACTATATCCTTGAAGGCGACGTCATGCAGGTTGTGCTGTCGCAACGTTTGTCGATTCCCTACGCGGCGCTGCCGCTCGATCTCTACCGGGCATTGCGCTGCCTTAATCCCTCACCTTATATGTTCTTTATGGACCTTGGTGAATTCCACATCGTCGGTTCGTCACCTGAAATTCTGGTGCGTCTGGAGGACGGGATTGTTACCGTGCGGCCAATTGCCGGCACCCGGCCGCGAGGCAAGGATGATGTCGAGGATATGGAGCTGGAAGCAGAATTGTTGAATGATCCCAAGGAACTCGCGGAGCACCTGATGCTCATCGATCTGGGTCGCAACGATGTCGGCCGTGTCAGCGCAGTGGGCAGCGTAAACCTGACGGAGAAGATGGTGATCGAGCGCTACTCACACGTCATGCACATCGTCTCAAATGTCACGGGCAACATCAGGCAGGGTATGAGCGCCATCGATGTTCTGCGGGCGACGTTTCCTGCCGGCACGGTGAGCGGTGCGCCGAAGATTCGCGCCATGGAGATCATTAACGAGCTGGAACCGGTCAAACGAGGCATATACGCCGGCGCAGTCGGCTATCTGTCCTGGTCCGGCAACATGGATACCGCAATCGCGATACGAACAGCCGTAATCAAGGATAAGATCCTGCACATTCAGGCAGGCGCCGGCATTGTGGCGGACTCAGTTCCCGCCTGTGAATGGGATGAGACCATGAACAAGGGCCGCGCGATATTCCAGGCGGTAACGCTTGCCGGCAAGGGTCTGAACCAGTGCGGACAGTCGGGGTCGTAGGACGGGGGCTCTGTCTTCGGGATAACCGGCGGGAGGGGGGCAGCCGCCCGTTTATGCACCGCATTGACCGATCACTCCAGAATGCTGACCAGATCACCTCTCTCCAGTAACTCCTGCAGTGTCCGCTGTGGTCTTTTTCCGCAGCTGTCTTCTTCCAGATCTTCGCTGGCTCCGGAGAAGGTCAGCCGGAGTGCGGTCGCGGTGATTTGCGCCTCGTAACTTTCAGACCAGGGGAGTTGCTCCTGGACTGCGTGCTGGCATGTCCGCGCGTCCTCGCCGGCAAAAATCACCACGAAATAGGGTTTGTTACAGCCTGTGAAATGCCGGCAGGTGAGTCTGGGATCAGTCAGTTCAATGACACGCCTCGGCAGCCCTCCGAGAGTGTTGATTTCCACCTGGGGGCACATTGTCAGGCAGAACCGTTCCGGGAGATCTCCGTGGGCCCGCTGCCAGCGCGACAGGACCGCAAGCACGAAGCCCGGGATCTTGGCCACATTCCAGCTCTGTACGTGAACCGGCACACCGGCAAGCTCCAGTCGATCGGGTAACTGTGCCATCCGAATTTCTCCAGTAGACTCGCAGCTCTCTTGCCAATGCAGGGGGTCAATGGGGTGTGCAGTTATCATCTGTCTGGCAGACCGAGATCCCCTGGGGGTTGCCCGCCAGTCGCTCGCGGATCGAACGGACCGATCCCCAGAAATCGGCTCCCACCTTGTCCATTTTGTTCAAGAGACACAGTCGCGGAACGCG
>Ga0209536_100010282_pt1 | contig 13820 bp, 11 predicted proteins | sample DeeMarSeWOR28_12_FD_187461 | JGI IMG/M metagenome (GOLD analysis project Ga0209536, IMG submission 187461) | Marine sediment microbial communities from White Oak River estuary, North Carolina - WOR-2-8_12 (SPAdes) (version 2) | ecosystem: Environmental > Aquatic > Marine > Intertidal zone >...
GCCGACCTCGTCGGCGATGTAGTGCAGCCCCAGCTCCCTGAGCTTCGTCTTCGTGGGGACGCCGTTCTCCGCCCACCCCCTCTCCCTGAAGTAGGCCTTGTGCATCATCTTGAACTCCTCCTCGGTGACGAGGTGCCCCTTGGCGATGCCGCTGGGGATGGGGTCGTTCATTATGCGGTATGCAGGGTAGTCGTCCTTCACCTTCCAGCCCTCCCTGACGTTGAACGCCTTCTCCAGGTTCCAGATCCTCTCCCCCGCCTGCCTCAGCTCCTCCGCCGAGACGTCGAAGCCGGTTACCAGGTTGTAGATCTTGGCGAACTTCTCGTAGTTGTCAAGGACCCCCCTGGAGAACTTGCAGAGCATCAGGGAGTCGGTGATGCTGTAGTGGTCGTCCCTGGCCATGACGAGGGCCCCGTACTCCTCGCTGGCTGTGAACCTGTCCACCTTCCCCTTGAGGTCCCAGTCGTAGGCGCTGTTCCTGAGGTGGCAGCCCCCCCTGTTGGAGGTGTTGAAGCCGAGGCAGGACATCTTGAGCCCCCTGAGGTCGTAGCCCGGGTACTCGAGCCCCTTGTTGTGCATCGCCCACTTCCAAGAGTCTCCTCCCAGCTCCTCGGCGGCTGCCTTGGTGCCCATTGCGAGGAGCTTCCCCAGCCTGCCCCTCTGATACGCGATCATCTCGATGGCCTCCAGCTGGGCCTCCGGGTTGCCGAACTTGAGGTCCAGGCCGTCCGTGTCCTCCTTGGTGAGGAGCCCCTTCTCGTAGCACTCCATGGCCCAGCCCAGGGTGACCCCGGCGCTGATGGTGTCCAAGCCCAGGCGGTCGCAGAGGTCCACGGCCTTGTTGACGTCTGGGAAGTGGCCCATCCCGCAGTTTGAGCCCAGGGCGTAGAGGCTCTCGAACTCGACGCTGGCGAGCACCTCTCCCTCGGGAGCTTCCTGGACCAGGGAGACGTGGTCGCAGCCGATGGGGCAGCCAGCGCAGGCGATGGTCTTCACCACCCACCGGGGGTGGATGTACTCGCCGCCTATCTTCTCGGCAAACTCGAAGACAGCCTCCTGCCAGTTCCGGGTGGGCAGGGCGGCCTGGTTCTGGTGGATCATCACGCTGACCTGGGTGCCCAGGCTCCTGTAGGCCCCGGTGAGAGGGCTCTGGCAGAGCTCGTAGAGCTCCTTGCAGTACTCAAGGGTTCCCTCCATGTCGGCGACCTTGACGCTCCCCGTGCCCCTCACGGCGACGGCCTTGAGCTTCTTGGAACCCATCACGCATCCGACGCCGGTCCGACCCGCCTGGCGGTGCCTGTCGTTGGTGATGTTGGCGTACCTGACCAGGTTCTCCCCGCCGGGGCCGATGGAGGCTGAGCTGACGTTGTCGTCCCCGATCTCATCCCTGATGAGGTCCAGCACCTCCAGGGCATCGGTGCCCCAGAGGTGCTTGGCGTCCCTGATCTTGATCTTCATGTCGTCGATGAACAGGTAGACGGGCTTCTCGCTCTTCCCCTTGATGACAACGGCGTCGTATCCCGCCTGCTTGAGGGCCTGCCCCCAGTAGCCCGACGAGACAGCCTCCCCCAGGAAGCCGGTCAGGGGGGACTTCGTGTGGACTATGTACTTCCCGCTCGTCGGCGCGGTGGTCCCGGCGAGGGGGCCCACGGCGAAGATTAGGGGGTTCTCCGGGCTGAGGGGGTCGACGCCCGCCGGCGCGTGGTCGTACAGGAGGCGTGTGCCTAAGCCATTGCCGCCGATGTACTTCCTGCAGTAGGCCTCGTCCACCTCCTCGACTGAGCTCTCTCCAGTGCTCAGGTCGACGTGAAGTATCTTACCTGTATATCCATACATCTTGATGCCTCGAATATTCTCGTGTTGTCGTATGATTTGCGGGTTCTCATAGAAGAATCTATAGGTTAACGCATCGAAGCTATTCCGGGGGCTCCATTGATCCGGGTCGAGGTCGGCTACTTCTCAAACGTGAGGGCCTTGACAGGGGAGCCCGGATCTACATTGGAGCTACCGGACGGGAGCTACGTGCGTGACCTTCTCATTGTCGTGGCTGCGATGTACGGTGATGAGCTCAGGGAGTACCTTTTCACTGAAGACAACATGCTCCACTCCCACGTCGTCGTCATCCTGAACGGGAGGGGGGTGGGAGTCCTCGACGGCCTGAACACCGCCCTCAACGATGGGGATCGCGTCGCCATCCTCCCATCCATAGGCGGGGGCTGACGGGGAGCCTAGTTCCTGCTCCAGGTGTAGCCGCATTCAGCGCATCTGAACCTTTCGACAGCCCTGTCCTGCTTGACCCCGGCGTGCTCTCCCTGGGTGGTGAGGACCGTCCTGTAGGCCTCCGAGTGTCCGCAACTGGGACACATCTGATTCACTGGTTCGTCCTCTATCTCGGATTTTTCCATGACGTAGACGGGCTCCGCCGATCCCTTGCCGTTCCTCTTGACCTCGATGATGTCCGTCTTAGCCACGTGACCGCACTTCTGGCATCTGAACCCCTCGCTCGATGCCTGGAGGAACGCCCCGCATTTGTCACAGAACTTCATGTAGGCATCATCTCCTTGAAAAAGTTCTGACTGGTAAGCGATGGAGCTTCAGCCAATTAAGTGTTGATAGAAGCGGCCTAGTCCTCATGGAACATCCCGTTCAATGTAGTAAAGGGTGGAGGAGGAGTATCTGCCATGGAGCATATCTCTGGGGGTCAGAGCATATGGGTTGCCTCTCTCCAGCCTCACAGGATACTTCAGTATATAAGCCGTTTATGGACCAGAAATTTATCATCGACCTATATCGGGGATCTCTATCGGTGCTCCAGTCGGAGGAGGAACTAAAATACTCTGAGCGGGTATACCTCCTGCATTGGTGTAGGTTATGGTCAAGGAACTTTACAACCCCTTCGAGAAGTACGGCATCAGGCGGGTGATCAACGCCGCGACGAGCGCCACCAACCTCGGTGGCTCCATCCCCGACCCGGAGGTCTTCAGGGCAATGGAGGACTCCTCCAAGTCATTCGTAGTCATCACCGAGCTCCAGGCCTGGGCGGGGAAGAAGATCGCCGAGGCCACCGGGGCCGAGGCGGGGCTCCCAGTAGCCAGCGCGTGTAACGGGCTGACCCTCGGTGCCGCCGCGTGTATCATGAAGGGCACCGAGCTCGAGGGGTACGATCCCCTGGTTCGTGGACGCTGGTCCCACATCTCGATGAGGCTGCCGATGCACTCGGAGGGCCTCAGGACTGAGTTCATCGTCCAGAGGGAGTGCAGGAACGCATACGACCACTCTGTGGAGTGCGCCGGGGGACGATTTGTCGAGGTTGACTCCACCAAGGAGGCCCTCGCCGCAGCCTACGACCCCGAGAGGACGGCGGGCTACTACTTCACCGCCCGTGGCGCCAGGAAGGGGCTCTCCATCGAGGAGGTCGTGGAGGTAGCCCACTCCAAAGGCTCATACGTGTTGGTGGACGCCGCGGCTGAGAACCCCCCCAAGATGAAGCTCAGGTACTACATAGAGAGGGGTGCGGACCTGGTGTCTTACAGCGGTGGGAAGCACATCAGGGGGCCCAACAACTCGGGGCTCCTCGCTGGAAAGGCGGACCTCGTCAAGCTGGCCCACCTCCAGTCGTATCCCTTCAGCGGCGTCGGGAGGGGGTCCAAGATGAGCAGGGAGACCATCGTCGGCCTCGTGAAGGCCCTGGAGATCTACCTGGCCAGCGACGAGGAGGCCGAGTTCCAAGAGTGGCTCCACCACGTCAACTACTTCGTCGAAGAGCTCGGGGCCATTCCCGGCGTGGAGGCGGGGATAACCTACCAGAGGATCGTGGAGACCGGTGAGCCCATGGCCCCCTTCTGCTTCCTGAAGCTGGACGAGGGCGTCTGCGGGATTTCTGGGAGGGAGCTGGTCTCCAGGCTCCAGGAGGGGGACCCCAAGATCCACACCCTCTGGGAGCCCCGGTTCCTTCTGGGACCGGACTGCGAGGGGATGATGGCCCTCAACCCCGAGTACATGCTCGAGGGAGAGCACGAGGTCGTCGTCAAGGCCATCAAGGAGATCCTGGGCGCTTAGAGGCCCCGATCAACTTTCATCCCCCCTCTATACTTGGTTCCCACACAATTTTTTTCAACCGTCTGAGGTAGATACTACACCATGGCATGGAAGAGTGTCCTGAAGGCAGATCCCACAGAGTGGTTGCTGGAACCCGTTGATCCCAGTGTAAGGTTCTGGGCACTCCAGGATCTTGAGGATAAGGGGCCTGACCACCCTGAGGTGCAGGAGGCTCAGGACGCCCTCATGGCATCAGCTCCAGTAAGAGCCATCCTTGAAGCTCAGCAGACTGAGGGGCACTGGGTCCACAGGGAGGACATGTACCTCCCGAAATACAGGGCCACAACCCACTCGCTCCTCATCCTGGCGGAGCTGGGTGCGAAGAGGACCCTCGCCGTCGAGAGAGGGCTTGAGCACGTCTTCGAGTTCCAGAGGGACTCGGGGCACTTCCTCACGCAGCTCCCCAAGACGGCGAAGGGGAAGGCCAGCGTCGTGAAGGACGGCTGCTGCCTGGACGCCAACGTCCTCTACTACATGGCTCACTTCGGTTATCTGGAGGACCCCCGGGTTGTGAGGCTTCTGGATTTCATCGTGGACTACCACTCCATGGAGGAGGCCGGGTGGAAGTGCAGGGCGTTCCCAATCGATCCGGACTCTGTCTTCCCTGTGAACTGCTACATGGGAGCCGCCAAGACCCTCAGGGCTCTGTCCATGATCCCGCCTAGAAGGAGGTCTCCTGAGATCGAGGCCATTATCGAGCGGGAGGTGGAGAACGTCCTCGAGAACGGCATCTACAGATACCTCAGGAACCCCGACGGCACGAGAAAGGACAAGGCTGGCTGGATGAGATTCGGATTCCCGCTTTTCTACCAGTCCGACGCCCTGGAGGTGCTGGAAACCCTCACGAGGCTTGGCGTCAAGGATGATCGCACGGATGATGCCCTAAGGTTGGTGTTGGACGCGCAGGGCGACGACGGCAGTTGGCCCCTGAAGCACACGTTCAACGGGAAGATGTGGGCGGACATCGACGTCAAGCATCAGCCCTCCAAATGGATAACCCTAAGGGCGATGCGGACACTGAGAAGGTACTATAGCGAATAATTATAGGCGTGCTCGTAAAAGGAAAAGAAAAGTTATTGAGGTCTAGTCCTCAAGCCTCTCCAGCTTGAAGCTCACGGGCCTGATGCCGTCGGTGCAGGCCGTGTACATCTCCCCCTTGTTGACCCAGGGGTCGAAGTCGCCGCCGTTGGCTAACACTGCGAGGTCCTTGTACAGGTCCCGCCACGCCCACCCGCAGAATCCGTCTGGCATGGCCATGTTCTTCTCGACTATCCACTCGGTTCCTTCCTCATGCCTGCACTTCTCGTAGGGTTCGTCCTTCCCAGGCATGTTCGGCACGTTCCCATCGAAGATGACCTTGGGGTCCACTGCTTTCTGAACAGTCACTTTCACGCGATATTTTGCCATTATAATACTTCCAGCATATTTTCCTTCTACTATCTTTTTAGCCTACCGAGGGGCATGCTACATATATTACTTTCAACTGAATATTGTAGTCGATGATTAAAGAATTGATTCGATGGGATCGTAGGCGTATGATCCTTTTCGTCGTCATCGCAGTTGTTGCAGCAGGATACGGCATGGCGATCCATGGCACTGAGACGAAAACGTTCCAAGGACTACCTTTCTCATTTTACAGTTCCACTGGGTCGACTTCCAGGCCGGTCTTCGTTGCATCAGCCTTCTTCATAGACGTAGCAGTATGGTACCTGATAGCTTACTTAGTCATCAGGTTCTACGACCGCTCCTCCCCCGTATAGGAATCTCAGCAGAGCATAGCCTTCTGGATCCTCTTACTCGCATCGGTCACAGTCTTGATTGTGGTGCCCGCGTCCACCGTGATAAACACGCCATCCCGGTAGACCACCTTCCCATCAATCATCGTCATAGAGACATCTCGACCCCCGGAACCCGCATAGACCAGGGTCTCCAAGGGATCGTACATGGGCGTCAGGAAGGGGTTGTCCTCAATCCTGACGGCGACGATGTCAGCTAAGTAGCCTGGCTCCAGCTTCCCCAAATTCTCGATACCCAAGACCTTAGCCCCAGCCTCGGTGGCCATCCTGAAAGCCTGGGCGTGCCTCACGGCGTCGGCCTTCATGAGGTGGATCCTCTGGAGGAGGACGGCCTGCCTCATATCCCTGAACATGTCGTATGAGTCGTTCTGAGGCCCCCCATCCGTGCCCAACGCGACGGTGACACCCCTCTCAAGAAGATCAGCGAGGGGCAGGACACCTATCGCGCAGATCTGGTTGCAGCTGGGGCAGTGGGCGATCTGGGCACCGGTCTCCAGCAGGATCTCCTTCTCCTCTTCAACCATCCAGATGCAGTGGGCCAGTGAGGTCCTCTCGTCCAGCAGCCCCAGGTCCTCCGCCATCGCCACGCTCCCCGGGAGCCCTGTGTCCCTCCTCACGTTCTCTATCTCCGGCTCCGTACCTGCCCAGTGGACGTGGTATCGAGTGTCGAAGGAGTCAGCCAGCTTTTTCAGCTCCACGAGCCCCTCGTTTGTGCACCCGCCGACGGTCCTCTTCCCCCCTGAGGGCCCCACCCAGGCCTGGACGAGGTCATCCCCCTCCTTTGCCCATCTCCCAAGGAACTCGCGCGTCTCACTGATCTGCTGGTCAAGCGTGCCAACGTGACCCCTGTCGATGACCGAGAAGTCCTCGGCCCCCCTGGCGACCGCCCCCCTGATGCCGAAGTCGCTCATCCCCCTGGCCATTGTGTAGGCGTGGAACTTGGAGAAGTTGACGCTGTGCTCCACGAAGGCCGTGGTGCCGCTGGCGGCGTTCTCCATGGCCGCGAGCTGTGCGAGGGCGTAGTAGAGCTCGTCCCCCTCCTCCTCCATGGCCTCGGCGGCGGGGAAGACGAGCCTGTCGCACCAGTCGTGGAAGGGGAGGTCGTGGCCCCGCCCCCTCATGATGGTCTCATGGATGTGGGTGTGGCAGTTGATGAGCCCCGGGAGGAGCACCCTCCCCCGGCAGTCGACGACCTCATCGTAGGCGTGCGCGTCGTCCAGCTTCGCGCCCACGTCGAGGATGACCTTCCCCTTGATAGCTACCGATGCCTCCCTCTCCGTCCTCAGGGAATCCCGAACTACGAAGTCCGCGTCCTTCAGCAAGATTATCTTCTCATCCATGCAAACCCGTCCCTGTGATGGATTCATACTTCAACAGAGCATATTTGAAACCTATGATATCTTCAAGACTGTTATTTCGAGCTCTTATCGTTAGCCTCTGACATGTGCTGTTGACATATCTTCCAGCTCCCACCGCGTCTCTCCAGAACCCCCGTCCATCGAATGTCCTTTGCGCCCCAAGGCTCTCCGTCGAACTCTCCCTCGTCGTCCACTATGGCTGAAAACCAGGCTACCTCTCCCGTTTTCGAGATCACAATCCTAAGGTTCCTGATGTCAAACCCTTTGGCTCTGCTCCGTGGGTCCATCCACCCGTCCAGAAATGTCTCAAACTGGCTCCATCCTACGACGGTGCTCTTAGAGTCAGGGTAAAACGTAAAGAAGTCGTCATCTTTCGAGAAGATGCCTTCAAAGAGCGCTCGATCCTTGGTCAGCGCCCATCCAAAGGAATCGTGGAGTATCTGAGTGATTTCGTGCTCGTCACTCGTCTTATCTGAACTGGACAACTCTAGTCACCATGGAAACAATATTTTTTTTCTAATAAAGGTTAATCGCACGCACAATTTACTATCAAAAATGATGTTAACTTCGCAGCAGGAGTTCTACGCTGATTTAATAAACACCGTGGAGGCAGAACTGGACGGGGATTTTCTGGCATGAAGACGCTGGTCGTCGAGGCAAGCCCGAGGAGGGAGGGCAACTCCATCACCATCGCCAGGAGCTTCATGAGGGGGCTCAGGGACGGCGGGGAGACCCAGATCAGGGAATACTTCCTCAACGACATGGACGTGAGACCCTGCCTGGGCTGCTGGAAGTGCCTGGAGATGAGCGAGCCCGGCTGCGTCATAGACGACGACATGAACGAGGTTTATCCCGAACTCGTGGAGGCTGACCTCATCGTGTTCGCCACGCCCATCTACTGGTGGCACATCGCGGGGCAGATGAAGGTCTTCTTGGACAGGATGGAGGGCATCTTCGCCGGCAACGGGCTGAACAACCTCTCCGGGAAGGCTTTGGTCGTGATATTGACCCACCTCGTCGAGGACCCGGACGGCGTGGAGCTGGCTATCAGGATGTTCAGGTCCATAGCCGGCTGGGCCGGGATGAGGCTCGAAGTGATCCGCTTCTGCTCGGAGAAGGGGCATGTCTCGGAAAGCGAGGGGAAGCTGGATGAGGCCTACAGCCTGGGCAGGTCATACGCGGGCTGGGAAGCAGAGGAACTCAAAATCAAGTGTATGGTTGAGAGCTGTAAGGGCATGTTCTCATCCGTCGAATCCCTGGCCCGCCACCTCGCATCGGCGGCAGACCTCAATCACCGGGATTGGAGGAGCGGGCACGGGCTGAAAGACCGGGGGATGGCAGACGACGAGCTATGGACCCAGATCACAGGCACCCTCAAAGACGAGGGTGCGACGAAGGAACGCTAATATCAGCAGGTAAAATGGAGTCACGGTACGGGGCGCACGATAAAAGGTGAGCATATGAAAAAGAAGCAAAAAATACTTGTCTTCTTGGTTAGCTTTCTCTGGATAACTTCTCTCACCGATGAATCAAGCATAACTGGTGTTCATGCTTGTACAAATTTCAAGACGAAAGACGATCAAACCGTCTTCTTTGGCAACAGTGAAGACTATGCGTTAAGCCAAATTTCTGATACTTTCATTACGTTTGTTCCCAGCGGGCAGATCTGGTATGACGGTTCACAATTAAGGTATGGGGCCGTAGTTGTCGGCTATGGGAATGGAACCGGAAATAGCTGGTTTCAGGGAGGGATGAACGAGAGAGGCGTTGCCTTTGATTCGACGTCTGTTCCCCATACAGAGCCAAATCTTCATGATGAGAGGCTTCCATTTCTAGTTCCAGAAATATTCTGTTGTGAGTCAGTAAGCGAAGTTATAGAGTACAAGAAAACACACAGTGTCTATCAGCAAGAGGGAAGCGTCCAGTCATTCTACGTCGATAAATCCGGTGGATCCGTAGTGTTCCACATCGGAGAAGATGGAGAGTTTAAATTCATCCGTGATGATGAAAGTCTCCAACTAGCCACCAACTATTATGTGGATGATCCCTCACGGGGGAATCCAGGCTCAGATGCAATCAGGAGATATGATGCAGCTGAGCAGATGCTCGATAACATTGTTAGGGATGGGGAGATGTCGATAGAATCCATCGCATCTGTACTGGACGCAGTCCACTTTGAAGGACCGGCTGTAAACACATTATATTCCAACATCTTTGACGTTACGAACGGGGATATCTACCTGTATTACTTCCATCAATTTGAAGAGGTCGTAAAATTGAACCTAGAGGAAGAGTTGGCTAAAGGCCGCCATACGTATCGTATTTCCGATCTTTTTACGCAAGAAATTGTAAACGATGCGCATAATGAATATTATGAATTTCCATTCATTATCCGGGTCTTCCCAACTGACCTCTTACTTCTTTTTGCGACGATGATTCTTGACGTAATCCTTGTTTTAACCTCAATGTTTGTGGTAGGCAAGAAACTACTCCATAAAACCAGAGAATCCAGAAATGAAGCACAAAAGCATGAATTTACCTTCAAGGCATTATATATTCAGGTAATTCCCTCCATAGCCGTAATTTGGTCTTTCATGAGTTTCCCGATGATCTACTGGAATCACAACGGGGAATGGTGGCCATTTTTTGATAACATCCCTATTCTACAGTGGCCTCTCCAGTCGTTTTATGCATCTCACAATCTCTTCCTGTTAATGAGCTTGTTAGGCGTCGTAATAGTCGTCTATCTATTATCCTCACTCACCAGCAGGGGGGCGGCAATCCAACTGGTGAAAAGAGGAGCAGATCTCGGCAAAGAGTACAAATGGAGAAATGTTGCCATTCTTGGCATTCCAGCCCTGATTGGCGTTCTCTATCTTTTACTGGAAATACTCGACTTTATTCCCAGGGTAGACTGGTTGATGTCAGCAATCATGTATCCATTATTAGCGGCTATGCTGATGATTCTCAGTCCGCTCGCCGAAAAGATAGGTTCTAAAAAACAAGACTTTCCTCAGGATAAGTCGAGGACAAATTTCCTAAAAGCAGGCATTCTATTAATCTCAACTTGGGGACTCTGGTTTCTACCCCTTCTTCTTACAGGAATATTAGATCACATGTATGTTCTATTCTTAGTGAACCTGTCAACCTCTATAATCATACTTACCTTAGTACGCACGCGGCAGAGCCTGCTCTAATGGACGTTCTGGTCAATCCCGAGAACATGGAGATCTGCAAAGTTCTGTAGCCCCTGCCCCAGCTTCAAGCTCAACCAGCTCAACGAGCACCCGCCCATGCCCCTCTTCTGCGCACGGGGCGCCTCAGAGAAGCCCAAGGACCAGATAACCGACAACGGTTGCAACTGCTTCGGATGCGGGGTCTTCCAGAGCTACGGGCTCAGCGGAGGATGGTTCTGCATCCACGGCACCGAGGGGAAGAAGAAATAACATTCCCCTTTTTAATGAAAAATTGGGATTCAGCGGGCTTCTACTTGAACTCGCCAAGGAGCCTCTCGAGGTTGACGTCCTCCAGTGGCTGCCTGGTGAGGGGCCCCTTCTCCAGCGCCGGGAAGTTGCTCCTGTAGACTGGACGCTCCTCCCTGTAAAGGATCCCGATGGGGATCCTATCCCCCCACTCCCGTGCCCGCATGTAGGCTTCCTCGAAGCTCGCTGGGTCGTGTCCCTCCTCCACGAGCTTGTACACCCTCTCCCTGTAGAACTGGTACGTGTTCACCCTGTTCCATGTGACGCAGGGCTGGAGGATGTCCACCAGGGCGAACCCTTTGTGGGTCATGGCTTGCTTGAACAGCTCCCTGAGGTGATGTGGCTCACCGGCGAACCCCCTGGCGACGAAGGAGGCATCACTCGCCAGCGCCTGGGCGAGGGGGTTTACCCCGGGCTCGAAGCTGCCCCTGGGGCTGGTCTTGCTCACGTACCCCCTCTTGCTGGTGGGGGAGGTCTGGCCCGTGGTGAGGCCGTAGACGAGGTTGTCGTGGACGACGTAGGTGATGTCCACGTTCCTCCTGGCGGCGTGGGGGAGGTGGCCGATTCCTATGTTGTAGGCGTCACCGTCCCCGGCGAAGCCGACCACCGTGAGGCCGTGGTTCGCCAGCTTCACCCCAGTCGCCGTGGGGAGCACCCTCCCATGGATGGTGTGGAGGGCGTTTACGTTGACGTAGTCCGTGATCTTCCCGTGGCACCCGATGCCCGCCACGATGGCGACCTCCTCCCTCTCGAGCCCCAGGTCCAAGAGAGCATTCTTGAATGTCATCAGTATCCCGAAGTTCCCGCAGCCTGGGCACCAGGTGTTCTCAACCGGTGTGCCCAAGTCACTAAGCTCGACCATCAGAGCACCTCCCTCACTTTAGCGGCTATATCACCCGGAGTGAAGGGCCTGCCGTCGTACTTCAGGAGGACATTTTCGAAGGCTACACCCGTGTTGAGCTCGATTATCTGTCCCAGCTGAGCCGTCTTGTTCCCCTCGATGAGTAAGAGCCTGCCACCGTTGCCCAGTGCAGCCTTGAACGCCTCCACGGGGAAAGGCTCGATGTAGACAACCTGGACGAACCGTGCCTTCAGGCCGTCCCCCTCAAGCGTCTTGATAGCCTCCAGGGCGGCCCCCTTTGTGGAGCCCCACCCGACGAGGGTCACGTCGGCGTCCTCGGGGCCGTATACCCTCACGGGGCTTAAGGCCTCTATCTCGGCCCTCAGGGAGGAGCCTTTCCTCATCCTCTTGTCGACCATCATCACCGTCTCCATGGGATCGCTGGTTGTGTACCCGTACTCGTTGTGCTCATTGGAGTTGGCGAAGACGGTGGCCCTCCTGGTCCCGGGCAGTATCCGGGGGGAGACCCCGGACTCGGTGATCCTGTATCGTTTGTACTCCCCTTCTCCTTTCCACTCGTCCACGATCTCCAACTCTCCCCTGTCGATGCCAGCTACCGCCTCGAAGGCCGCTGTGGACTTGTGGCTCTCTATCACCTGCTTGTCCGTGATAATGATGGACTGGATCTGGTGCCTCTCCGCGAGGTTGAAGGCCTCCACGGTGAGGTGGAAGCACTCCTCCACGTCCCCCGGCGCCACGACCACCCGGGGGAACTCGCCGTGGGCGGCGTGGACCGCGAAGAGGAGGTCCCCCTGTGAGGTGTATGTGGCGAGCCCCGTGCTTGGGCCGGGGCGCTGCCCCAGCATGAGGACGAGGGGGCTCTCGGTCATGGCCGCGAGGCTGAGGGCCTCGGTCATGAGGCAGAAGCCTCCCCCAGAGGTCGCCGTCATCGCCCTGACACCCGCGTAGGAGGCCCCGACCACCATGTTGAGGGCGGAGATCTCGCTCTCCGTCTGCACCACGGTCATCCCCGTCACCTCCTCGGTGGAGATGAGGTAGTGGAGGACTGCGCTTGCCGGCGTCATCGGGTACGCCGCGTAGAACCTGCACCCGGCAGCTATCGCCCCGAGGGCGACGGCCTCGTTCCCCGTGACGATGATCCTGTCAAGGCTGCCTCCAGAGGGCTTTAGCTCAATGGACAGGGCGTCGGCGTAGTGCTCCCGAGCGTACACGTACCCCCTCTCGATGGCAGCGTGGTTCATCTCGATGATCCTTTCTCGGCCCGCGAATACGTCGGAGATCACAGCCTTCATGACCTCCACGCCGATATCCATGAGGCCCAGACCCGCCCCCAGGGCCACCGTGTTCCTGATCACATCGGGCCCCCCAATCTCCTTGACGATCATTGTGAGGGGGAAGGGGAGAAGCAAGACGTCTTCGCGTCCCAGCTCCTCGGATGAGATCTCGACGCCCTCGTCGTAGACTATCACCCCACCGGGTGAGACCTCGTCCACGTGGAGGAGCACCGTCTCCTTGTTCAGGGCGAGGACTATGTCCACGGAGTCCCCGTTGGAGTGGACCTCCCCCCCTGAGACCGTCAGGGTGTAGAAGTTGTGGCTGCCCCTGATGACGGAGGGGTAGTCTATAGAGCCAAAGACGTGGAGGCCCCCCCTCATGAGGGCCTTCCCCAGGAGGGAGCCGCTCCGCGAGAGCCCCTGCCCAGCCTCCCCCCCGATGAGGATGGAGACCGAGCCTTCGTTCACTCCCTTAGCACTCAACAGTACCATCCCTCAGCTGGGTGAGCGAAATGGCTGAGCCCTTGAATCTTACGAAAGTTGATGTTGACGCCTAACACAATTGTTGAGGTTAACCTGCATCCGCGCATAAAACCACTATCTGAAACTCCCGAAGGGGGGCTATTAAACATGGAGTACATGGGCGTGAAGGCGTCCCCTAGGTGACGAGATTATAAGGTCAAGGTGAGTATTCACTAAAGAATCTAGGAGACGATGAATGTGACGAAGGAATTCATCACGCTCCCCGGCACCCGATCCCGCCCCTTCTCCTCAGCCGTCCGGGCCGGGGACCTCATCTTCACCTCGGGGCACGCGGGTATGCGGGACGCTGAGGGGAGAGAGCTCAAGACCATCGAGGAGCAGGCTAGGCAGACCCTTGAGAGCCTCAAGGCAACCCTGGAGGCGGCAGGCGCCACGCTGGACGACGTGGTGAAGGTGACCTGCTTCCT
>Ga0209536_100010284_pt1 | contig 13817 bp, 14 predicted proteins | sample DeeMarSeWOR28_12_FD_187461 | JGI IMG/M metagenome (GOLD analysis project Ga0209536, IMG submission 187461) | Marine sediment microbial communities from White Oak River estuary, North Carolina - WOR-2-8_12 (SPAdes) (version 2) | ecosystem: Environmental > Aquatic > Marine > Intertidal zone >...
TACGCGGCTTGGGCTGCAATCGTAGTTCTCGTCTTTCCGCCGATTTTCCAGTGGATCTAGGGATGCTACCCCTCTTTCATCCCCTTGATGATGGTTCGCTGACCGAGAGGATTCTCCTGCCGGATATTGCCGGCCTGAGAGAGTTTTTCCAGGTGTTCCGGCGCGAGTCCCACCTGCAAGGCTGGTTATGTCGGCAGATTAGAAAAATACTCGAAATTATGAAAGATGTTGGATGGTACGAAAAATGTAAATATAGCCAATTGACTCTTCTCCAATTTCCATGGGCAAAGCAACCACCTGCCGCATCTGTACGCCGGCTGCTCTGGAGGCCAGCGCCAGACGCAGGGAAATATCAGGGATGGCCTGGGGAGATTTTTCGCCTTCAAGATCGCGCCAGAGGGGTTCAAACAGCGGTACGGCCTGAAGCGGCAGGCCGATGCTGGCTCTGGGAGCCAGCGAGCCATCATTGCGGCGTAAAGTAATCAAACCGGCCTGCCCGGCCAATAGCTCAACGGCACTTTTAAGGGTAAGTTCAAGCAGCGAAGATAAATCAAGCCGAGCGTTCATTGCCCGGCTGATTTCTAGTAGATATTCCCTTTGCCGTAAACGGAAATCCGGTAACATAGACTATGTGTTAGCCGGTTAAAGCGGTTAATACCACAAAAATCACACCGCCGCTAATAGCAAATATAACTACAGAACCACCAGGAATATTTTCATCTAATTTCTATGGATATAATGGTGGCTATGATGTTGCTGATACTCTAGAGATGGGTAAAGGGTACTGGATTAAATCAGACAGCGATGGAATAATAAATTTAAATCAGTCACTTAATAAAACTTTTGAAAATATTTCAACAATTGATCCCAATCCTCACGTCAATGGAAAAGGGATCGAGATTCTAAAAAGAGCGGGCATTGCGGTTATTACCGGCGTTAATGCACCGGAAGCAGTCTTCCTGAACGAGATCTATTTTAAGTTTATTCAGAGAGGAATTCCCTTTATCCACTTAAAAATTGCTCAGACCCTCGATGGGAAGATCGCTACACATAGCTTTGACTCCCGGTGGATTACAGATGAACAGGCACGCGAGCATGTCCATCGAATGCGGCACAAATACAGCAGCATTTTGGTTGGATTGAATACGATCAAAACTGATAATCCCCAGCTAACCGCCCGATTGGGTTTGGAAAATCAGCCTCACCGCGTTGTCCTGGATGAACGATTGGAGATTCCGCTTAGGAGCAACGTACTAACCGATGAACTCTCCCACAGAACGTTACTTTTCACTACCCCGGCGCATAATATTAATGTTAAAGAAAAACTGTCCAATGGCGGAATCCAGATTCATGTAGTGAACGGAAACGGAACCGGCATGGTAAATGTGTACGAAGTTGTTACCAAACTTGGGGAACTGGGTATCACTTCCATTCTGGTAGAGGGCGGAAGCAAAATTTTTACCCATTTCGTGAAAGAATCACTATTCGATAAGATTTCCATTTTCATTGCCCCGATAATTCTCGGAACAGGAATCGACGCTATTGCAGACCTCGGTATCAATAAAATTTCGGATGCCCTTAGGCTGGAAAAAATCGGATTCAAGACAATCAGCAATCAAATGCTAGTGGAAGGGTACCGGGATTTATCTTCTACTTTTGGAAAATTGACCGGAGTGATTTGATGTTTACCGGGATCATAGAAGAAGTCGGCCACGTTGCCAATAAAATCTCAATCAGCGGTGGAATACGCTTCACCATTGAGGCGAAAAAAGTATTGGAAGATTTACATGTTGGTGATTCCATTAACGTCGAAGGCGTCTGCCAAACGGTTATTGAACTTTCGGAAAATTCATTCTCCGTTGAAGCGGTAGGGGAAACCTTAGAGAAAACCACGCTAAGCAATCTTAAATTAAATCAAAAGGTAAACCTGGAAAGACCACTCAGCCCGGGATCACGAATGGGGGGACACTTTGTTCAGGGTCATGTCAATGCCACCGGCAAAATTACGCAATGGTATCCCCGTGGAGAGAATTATTTTCTGGAGATTTACATTCCGCTATTCCTTTCCCGGTATACAATCTTGGAGGGTTCCATTGCCGTTGACGGAATTAGTTTGACGATGGCTCACTTAACCAAAAATCTTATTGGAATCAATATCATTCCGCACACCGTCAAAAACACTTCCCTGCAATTTAAGAAAGCAGGTGATCCGGTTAATATCGAAGTTGACATGATTGCCAAATACATCGAAAAATTGTTGAATTCGAACAAACCATCCGAACCATTAAATCTGGAGAATTTGAAAAAATGGGGATATTAGCATTAAACGAAAGAGTTGTTGAAAGAACCACCATAGAGGAAGCCCTAGAGGCGTTCCGGAATGGTGAGATTCTGCTTGTTATCGACGACGAGGAGCGTGAAAACGAAGGCGATTTCGTAATAGCCGCCGAGAAAGCCACACCGGAGGCTATCAACTTTATGACTAAATACGGCAGGGGGCTGGTATGCGTTGGCATCACCCCGGAACGTGCCCGGCAGCTTCATTTGGAGCCAATGGTCAAGAAAAGCACCGCATTACACAATACAGCCTTTTCAATTTCGGTTGATGCAATTGCGGGAACCACCACGGGGATTTCCGCTTTCGATCGTGCAATCACCATTCAAAAGATCCTCGATCCAAATACCCATCCCGATGAATTGGCGCGACCCGGTCACGTTTTCCCGCTGATTGCAAATCCCAATGGTGTGATCGGAAGACCGGGACACACCGAAGCCGTCGTAGATTTAGCAAGATTATCCGGGATGAACCCCGCTGGTGTGCTTTGCGAAGTATTGAATGAAGATGGAACCATGGCACGGCTTCCTCAAATAATGGAAATGGCAGAAGAATTTAGTCTGAAAATAATTACGGTGGGAGATTTGATTGATTATCGGCTCCGAACCGAGCAATTGATTAAGTGCATCTCAAACGTGGATTTGCCAACACGCTATGGATACTTCCGTTTGTGCCTCTACGAGACGATTTTCCGAAAAGCTGAGAACCACGTTGCGCTCATTAAAGGAACATTTGAAAATGATGACCCGGTGATGGTCCGTGTACATTCGGAATGCTTTACCGGGGATACCTTAGGATCATTGCGTTGCGACTGTGGTGATCAACTTCATACCGCTCTGGCAGAAATCGAAAAACAAAAAAATGGTGTGTTGGTTTACTTAAGACAAGAGGGACGGGGTATTGGATTAGCCAATAAGATTTTAGCCTATAAACTACAGGATGAGGGTAAGGACACCGTAGAAGCCAATGAAGCGCTCGGTTTCAAACCGGACTTGCGAGAATACTGGCTCGCCGCACAAATTTTGAAAGAATTGGGTATTCACCGGGTGCGGTTAATGACAAATAATCCCCGGAAAATGGCTGATCTCTCCAAATATGGAATCGAAGTTGCGGAACGGATTCCATTGATGGCAAATCCAAATCCATCCAATGAAAAGTATTTGAAAACAAAAAAGGAAAAGCTGGGACATTTGATTTCCTTCAATCACAACAATGCATAAAATAGTGGAGATATAAATGTCAGAGAATATTCAAGGAATCTTAAGTGCAAAAAATAAACGCTTTGCAATAATTGTCAGCAGGTTTAATGAATTCATATCAGGAAAACTCTTAGAAGGCGCTCTGGATTGTTTGTACCGACATCAGGCTGATGAAAAAAATGTCAAAACTTACTGGATACCGGGCGCATTTGAAATGGCCATAACAGCGCAAAAAGTTGCCGACACTAAGAAATTTGATTCGATTATTTGCCTGGGGGCGATTATCCGCGGAGCAACTCCCCATTTCGATTATGTGGCCTCGGTAACGGCAAAAGGCATTGCAAGCGTTAGCTTAAAAGGGAAGCTGCCAATCTCCTTTGGGATACTTACAACGGACACAATAGAGCAGGCAATCGAGCGTGCCGGGACAAAAGCGGGAAACAAGGGATGGGATGCGGCACTATCCGCAATTGAGATGGCAGATTTGTTTGCAAAAATTTGAGCGCTGCCATAATTATAAACGGTTCGAAAATTATCTCTTTTACTCCATCCTTTTAGGTTTTATAATTATTCCGAAGGAATCATTTTTGATAGTAATCGTTAATAGCCTTGAAACCTATATGCAAGATTAAGGTAAAAGTGGCAATGATTATCATATTATCTCGTGCTCAAAAAATTGGGAAATAGAATGAAAAAATTGACGAATGGCATCATACTCATTGTCGTGTTGATCTTAAACTTCAGCTTGCAAGGCCAGGAACTTCGAATTGATATTGTCACTTTCATGAACGACCCCTCACAAATAGAAATCAGCCACGATTCATTGTTTTCTGCGACATCGGGCGGGTTCTTTATTTACGATCTTAACAAGAATACTTATCAAAGCTGGACTGTTGGCGATGGTTTTTACTCGCAAAGATTTTCCACCTTCACCAGAACCTCAAATAATATACTGGCATTGGGTTCTATTGATGGAATCCTTTCTTTTCTAAACCTTGAAGACCATAGTATCTCTAATGAAATCAGTTTGCGCGGGAAGGGTATCGTTGATATTATATCCGTTGGCGATACACTTTGGGTTCTTGCCGAAAAACTGGTTGCCGTATATAATTTTGATCGCGAATCGCGCAAATTTGGATTTGTTGATTTTTTCCAAAATTTTGGCTCGAATTTCTCTAACTTTACGTCCATCCACTATGCCTTGAATCAGATTTGGATAGGAAGCGACAACGGTATTTTTAAAGCCCCATCAAATTATATAAAGTATAACTTAAAATCTCCTTCTAACTGGACACAAGTTACAACAAACCAGGGCTTGCCCGGCAACTCAATCTTTGATATTAACGGTACTAATTCTACCCTTTTCATTGCAAGCGAAAACGGCCTGGTCAGAATCGATTCGCAGGGGATTACGCCGATGGCTTCCGGTTTCATTAAGAGGGTTCGCCAAATTGATGGTGAGATTTATGCCAGTAACGATAATGCCATATTCAAATATGAAAATAATAATTTATCAGCACTCTACACCTATCCTTCTTTTACCATCAAGGACTTTAACCTTGACAATTCCAAACAAGTGTGGGTAGCCGCAGCGCAGCGAGGAATTATTAAAGCGGAAAATAATACCAGAATATTAATCGATGGACCGGGTGAAAATTACATTGGCGATATCTATTTAGACAGTAATGGCAGATTATGGTGTACATCCGGAACGATATCAACAATAACTTCAAACGGAATATTTCTAAGAACGGGCTCAGAATGGCTTAATTTTAAATTTATTGGTCCCGGAGCCTGGCGAGGGATGTCGCAAAGCTTATTTATTCTAAAAGACACCAGCGGGAATATCTGGATTAGTTCCTGGAATGGAGGAATAACCATTTTTGACAGTGAACTGAATATTACAACTATTAATCGTTTTTCAACACCAGGAAACCTGTGGCGCAGATCTGTTTCAATTGATGACACGATTCAGGTATCCACACCACCCGAACTTCAAAATGTTCTGTCAAACCAGCAAGATGATCCCACAATTACCACTGTTACAGATTTCCTTTTGGATCAAACCAATCATAGTATCTGGATGCTGAACCTTTTTCCAAGCTCCGATGAACCCTTTGTCCGATTTGAAGATACCAAATTTTCAAATGCTGCATACAATTCGAATAACTGGAGGTATTACTCAAACCCTGAAACCGCAGAATGGAGCAATCACCTCGTAGCAATTACGAAGGACATTTACAACATATTTTGGTTTGGCACCGACAGAAAAGGCATATATCGGATGCAGATTGATGATCAGGGAAATAGAACCGGGTGGGATAACATCAACGAAAATAAGGACAATATAAAAAGTGATGAGATACTCGATCTTGAAGCGGATGAGGACGGTTATGTATGGATTGGAACCAAGGCGGGGCTCAGTGCATACCTCAGCGGTACTGTATTTGATTTCCGGGAAGAATTTCAGCCCGTAGGATTTCAGATAAACGATATCTTTATCGATTCCCAGGGTAACAAATGGTTTGCAACGGAGAAAGGATTAAGTGTTCTGCGCAGTATCGGTTCACCATTTGACGCTGCAAGCTGGGCTCACATTGTGCCAAGGATAAGTGATGTGTCTCGTCAGAATGTCTTCCGTGCAGATCTCCCTTCGGAAAATATTCATTCCGTTTTTCTCGATGAGAAAACCGGAGACATTTACCTGGGTACAGATTCCGGTATCGCTATTATCCATGACAATCCGTTCACCAGTTCGTTTACGAGTTATAATAATGTAAGGGTCGGTCCTAATCCCTTTATCCTCTCCGAGGACTCTCCTGCTTACCTGAGATTTTTCAGTTTGATCGCGGGCAGCGAAGTGAAAATACTAACGGCGGATGGCAGACTTGTGCGCCGGTTAAATCCTGATAACTTTGCCGAAGTCCAAGGAAGTCAGGCACAATGGGATGGTCGCAATATGGAGGGCGAATTAGTTGCCTCCGGCGTCTATATCTACCTGGCTAATACAGAAGACGGTGACAATAGCACTGGGAAATTTTTGGTTATTCGAAAATAAAATTCCAATCAAAAAATCTTGTTTGATAATTGTCTTAGCAGAAAACGTCGCCAACTTCAGGCCGGTGGCCCCTCAGGAACTCCTCGGTATTTAACCGTCTATGCCCCTCCATTTGTAATTCCAATATTTTGATTATTCCCGGACCGCAGGCAACCCATAAGTCCTGTCTGGTTATATTTACAATGGCTCCGGGTCGCTGACTCAACTTCTCCATTAACGTCGACCTGTCATCTTCTGAAATGACATCAGCGCGAAAAATCTTAATTAGGTTACCGTTTAAAAGTGCATACGCACCGGGATAGGGCGACAAACCGTGTATCCAGTTCTTTACGCTTTCAGCCGTTTGATTGAAATTGAGATGGCAAATTTCTTTGGTTAGTTTTGGCGCTTTTGTGACCAATTTTTCATCCTGCTTCATGACTTCCACGGTGTCCTTCGCAATTCTATCGAGAGACTCCATCAGCAGATCGGCCCCAATATCCGCAAGACGATCATGGAGGGAACCGGCAGTTTCATTCGGCTTGATTGGAACTTCCTTCTGCATTATGATATTTCCCGCGTCAATTTCTTTTTTGATGAAAATTGTTGTAACCCCAGTAATTTTCTCGCCCTGGATAATAGCCCAATTAATCGGTGCCGCACCGCGGTATTTGGGCAGCAACGAAGGATGGACGTTTACAGTTCCCTTTGCCGCCATTGAAAAAACTTCTTCCGGTAATATCCGAAAGGCGACGACCACAAAAACGTCGGCTTTCAGATCACGCAAAGAATTAATGAACTGAGAATCTTTTAGGGAGTCGGGTTGAAGTAGCGGAGTGATATTATTTTCAAGCGCGAACTGCTTAACCGGAGGAGCCGCCAGTCTCTTCCCCCTGCCCTTTGGTCGGTCCGGTTGAGTCACGATACCGACCAGCTTATGGCCGGACTGGTAAATTCCATCCAGTGATGGAATCGCAAACTGGGGCGTTCCCATAAAGACAATTCGTAATTCATTCAAACGAGTGAATTTGCCTCCATAAGCTTCTTCAACTGAGGCTCAAGCATTTTTTTTTGCAGCGAAGAGAGATGATCGATAAACAGAACTCCATTCAGGTGGTCCAATTCATGCTGAAATACCCTCGCGGCTAATTCTTCAAGTTCTTCCTGAACCAATTCCCCATCCAGGGTTTGGTACTCCACCTCAATTCGAGCTGCCCTTTCAACATCGGCATTCACGTCAGGGATGCTCAGGCATCCCTCCTCTCGCAAGGCTGATCCACTTAGGGAAAGAATGCGGGGATTGATGTATGATTTGGGAGACAAATTTTCATCGATTAGACCAAAATCAATTACAAAAATGCGTTTCAAAACATTTACTTGATTTCCGGCTAAGCCAATCCCGTTATAAACCTGCATCGTTTCGATCATATCCGAGGCAAGCTGGTTGAGTTCGCTATCGAATTTGTCTATCTCATCCGCCTTTTTTCTTAACGTAGGATGGCCAATTTTGATTACCGGTAAAACCGCCATTCTTATTTCCCTAATTTATTCGAAATTGCAGTTCGATCAACGTCCAGTTTTACGTTATCGTCTACTTTTAAAATGATAGTTTTATTATCATCCTTGAACGCCATAATTTTGCCATGCACACCACCTATGGTGACAACCTTATCGCCTTTTTCGAGCGCATCGAGCAACTTTTGTCTTTCCTTCTGCTTCTTTGCCTGGGGACGAAGTATCAGCAAATATAAGATAGCAAAGATCAGAATGAAGGGTAACATCGAGATAAGGAAATTACCGCCGCCATCCGCGCCACTTCCTGCACCCATCGCATACAAATTTTCAAACACTATAGCCTCCTTCGATTAGTTAAGTAACACTAATTTAATTTAATGAACAAATACGGCACAAACAATTTTCAAATCGCTGTCTCTCGCTCTTGCGAAGTATTGAACTTCTCAAAGAACCTATTCTTAAAATCACCAAATGCATTTTGGAGAATCGCCTGCCGGGCATTTTTTACCAGGGACAAATAAAAACGAACATTATGAATAGTTGCAAGCCGCAGTCCCAAAATTTCATTCACGTTGAACATGTGCCTCAAATAGGCTTTCGAGAAATTTTGACAGGCGAAACAAGTGCAGTCTTGTTCTATTGGATTTTTATCCTTAATGAATTGGGCGTTCCTGATATTGATTACCCCTCTGGATGTAAACAGCGATCCATTCCGGGCATTCCGTGTCGGTATGACACAATCGAACATATCGACTCCCAGCTCAATGGCGGTCAAAATATCATCCGGCTTGCCGACTCCCATTAGGTAACGGGGTTTATCCTCAGGCAATAGATCGGTGCAAAAATCCGTAATTTGCCAGCGATCGTCAACGCTTTCGCCCACAGCCAGTCCCCCTATGGCATACCCCTCGAAATCCAGGGACAAAAGTCCGTCAGCGCTCGATTTGCGCAACTTGGGATAAGTTCCCCCCTGTACGATTCCAAATTGAAATTGCTTAAACCCATATATTGGTCTTGTGGATAAAAAATATTCCCGGGATTGCTGCGCCCATTTCAGAGTCAATTCATGGGCGGCTTCAGCGCTGGCAAAATCTGAAGGATTGGGAATGCACTGATCCAACACCATCATAATATCCGATCCGATAATTCGCTGGAAATCAACGACTCCTTCCGGTGTAAAGAAATGAGCCGAACCATCCCAGTGAGATTTGAACTCAACCCCTTCGCTGTTAATGGTTCGTAGCTGATTCAGACTGTAAACCTGGAAGCCCCCACTGTCTGTTAAAAGTGGTCCATACCAATTGACAAAGTTGTGCAGGCCGTTGAATTCTTTTAAGACTTCTACCCCGGGCTTAAGATATAAATGATAGGTATTGGCGAGGATAATTTGAGCGCCCTGCTCAATTAGATCATCTGGGGATAGCGTTTTTACTGTTCCTATTGTGCCAATTGGCATAAAAATAGGCGTTTGGACTGCGCCATGTTCAGTTCGAAACTCCGCCGTTCTTGCCTTGCAAATTGGATCCGCTTTTCGAATTTTAAAGTTCATGACTCCATCTAACAAATTGAAAAATTTTTTTGCATTAAATATAAAAAAACACTAAGTTATTCAAACTCAATAAATTAAAAATACTGAGGATTCTATGCCGTCAAAAGAAGACCTTAATTTATTTGGCAAAACCGAAAACGCGCCTGAGTTCCCCCATTTCCGCAAATTCTTCTTTTGGCCTTTCGGGAAAAAGAAGAAAATGACTGTAACAGCGCAGCGTCCCGGAGCCGTCTCACCGGAAGAACTAAAACGGCGCGTCAGAGATTTTGGTGAGGGTGCGATTGTCGAAATATTACGAATCGGCTACGATGGTACCATTGATGATATTCCTATGATGATCAAAATAACCAGCATTACCGAGGATAGCTTTAGCGGAAGAATTGTCAATGTTGAACGGCAAATGATTGAAGAGCGAACGGAAAAGTTGGTTTTTGCCAAGAAAGGCGGCGGCATAATCGAATTTTTTTATGATGAGGGGGATATTAAGGACATAGCAAGAAGCGTGGATGAAACGGTTCTTGCCGAATCAAGAGATGTTTCCTCGCAAAAAGAAATACTTGCCGCACTTGAAATTGGCGACAGGATCATGATGGCTTATCATGACGAAAAGCAGCACGGAAGCGTCAATGTCGAGGGAACTTTGTTAGCCAAGTCGGAGGAAAATATCCGCTTCAAAATAATGATTGAGAAAGTGAACCGAATCGAACTTGAAAAAAAAGTTGAAAAAGAATTTGATGTTGAAAAGGACTTAGTGATTGATATCGATATGATTTAGTAATAGCATCTGGGGATAATTTCTCGGCCCATCGATTTAACATTTTTTAGCAGCTTTCCAGCGTTCCTTTAAGTCAATTCAAAAAATCTCTTTGCCGATGCCTAATTTGTGCAAAGGTCATTATGCTACCCAAATCTGGTGTGCTGTTTCAAAAATAAGAAGCCGTGAGAGCAGGTATGAACTTCATATGCACTAATGGATGATGGTCACATTTTCTAACTAAATCCTAACAATCGCGAAATAATCAAATTAAATTAGGCGCACTTTTGAGAGAAACAGAAGATGACCAAAATTAAAGTCTTGTTTAAAATTGGCTACGCCTATCATAAAGCCGCATTTGACCCGGTTATTGACCTGATGGAGAAGGACGAAAAATATGACCTATGGTTTTCCCTCGACATGGAAAAGAAAAGATATCTCGTGTTTGATTTTCCCTATCAGCAGTCCATGATAGCAGAATGGCAAAATCAAGGCTATCGATTCACTAATGAAACGCGAGGTTTTGATATTGTGATAGCCGGGGATACATTAAAGAATTCAAAAGATTATGGGAAGACAATGCTATGTTTTCTGAACCATGGTACCGGCATAAAAAACATTCTTTATCGAAACCTTGCAAAAGTACCCCATGACAAATATCAAATTTTTGTCGAGGGTCAGCATAGGGTTGAATCATTAAATCATTCCGGAAGATTGGCCAAGAATGAAATTCACCTGATTGGTTTGCCAAAACTGGACTACTATTTTCAGGGAAGGTACAATGATAAAGAAAAAATTTTAAATAAACTAGGGCTGGATATAAACAAGAAGACAGTGCTTTATGCCCCAACCTATAAACCCACTTCCCTGTATGAAATAAAGAATGATATTTTTGAGCAGACCAGGGATTACAATCTAATTGTTAAATTACATCCTTACAGTTGGATGGGAAAGTTTGCTTCACACCGCCAGCATCGTATCTATGAACGGAGGGTAAAAAAATATCCTCACGCCGTCCTGCTGCCCTTTGAAGAATACAACATCGTTCCCTATTTTGCTGTAGCTGATACCCTGATCAGTGAGGCGTCCAGCACAGCTTTTGATTTTTTGGCTCTGAAAAAGTTCGGAATCATTTTTGACCTGCCAAGCCACCGATTAAAACACACCGACGGTGAACCTTTGCTGGAAATCGATAACCGGGAGTTTCTTAAAGATGCTTTCATTCATATCCAATCCGGCAGTCAAATAAAAGACGCTATTGAGCAGGCGCTGAATCCAACTTCAAAAATGGTAAGCAAGGCGCAGGAATACAGGGAAAATCTTTTTCATAAACTGGACGGAAAGGCATCGGAGCGCTTCGTCAATAGAATTGAAGAATTATATTTTGAAGGCGGGCATGAGAACATCCCCTGATTCCGGAATGCAAAAACAGATGGAGAAGAAATGAAAGCCATAATTATCGCAGCCGGAGACAGCAGCCGGCTATGGCCCCGGACAAACAAAACGCCCAAAACTCTTTTGCCATTCGGCAAGGGATCAATCCTATCGACTATAATGTCCAGTTTGTCACTATCCGGAATTACCGAATTTGCAATCGTTCTCGGATTTGAAGCAGATCTTATCAGAAATTATTTAGAAGAGAATAATTTTTTTGGTTTTAAAACGACTATTGTTCTAAACCAGGATTATCAGAAAGGCAACGGTTTATCGGTCATGATGGCGGAGGAGTTGGTTGGAAACGAAGATTTCATTCTTTCGATGTCGGATCATGTTGTAACACAAATGGCAATAAAGCGCGTGGTTAATTCAAATGAGACAAAAAATCTTTTGCTGGTTGATAAAAAGGTTGAAAGGATTTTTGATAAAGAGGATGCGACAAAGGTTCATTGTCAGGATAACAGAATTCTGAATATCAACAAGAACCTTTCTGATTATAACGGTATTGACTGCGGAATCTTCCGGCTAAACGATAGGTTCTTTTCAGCGATGCGGATCAAGATGGAGGAAGGGAAAGATTCGATCAGTGCCGGTATCAAAGAGCTGATCAGAAACAACGATATGCTGGCTATTTTCATGGAGAATCATGAACGTTGGATTGATATCGATACTCCACAGGCTTATCAATTCGCTCTCAAAATGGATTTTTGAAGGGGATATTCACCCGACTTCGTTTGAGATAGGTATTATCCCCCATCTCACTTCTCCACATCTGCCCGAAAATACCTGTTCCTTAAAAAAGAAGCCTCATCCCAATTTGATTTCCCTGGAAATAAGGGTAAATAGATATTTTTTGTGATTTTGTCTGATATCGATTAACCAATCTGCTACCAACCCAATATCCAAGGAAACCGCCGGCAACAACGTCGGACGTCCAATGCTGCCTGTCATCAATTCTCTGCAAAGCGACTGAAACCCCAAGTGTGAAAGCAGGGACTTTAAGCCACCACGCCGGATATTGCTTTGTAATAACCGTTGCCAGTGAGAAAATATTGCTGCTGTGACCCGAAGGAAATGAACTATTTTTATGTGCGCTGCTGAATTGAAAGAAATGGAAATCCTTGGTACCCCGATTTGTGTATGGACGTGACCTATTGAATAATCCTTTACTCCCCCAGGTAATGAATCCGGTAATAAGGGAGGACTCAATTACCAGCCGGGTTGTCTCCAGGAGCTTTCTATCTTTGAAAATGATTCCCCCCATGAACAATGTGGTTGTCACGCCTACCAGGACTGTAGTTGGCCCGATCTTGTCATACAGATATCCAAGCTCAGCCAATTTTTCCGCAGGTTCTAAAATATCATGATACCCTTCAACAGCTAATTCTTCATCAATCGGCCCATCAACGCCATAAATCAAACCGGCGCTTAGCCCAATAAGCGAAACAAACTCTATCCTTTCCATTTTGGACATATGAAACGGAGAGGCTGCAACATAGGAAATATCTCCCGCAACCTTGGAAACAAACGATTCCCGGGGATTACTTTTCGCTGAATCCTGAGCCGTTTGAGAGAAACAGACGCCATTCAAAATAGCAAAAAAAGTGAATGCGGTAATTAGGTAGGAATTTGTTTTCTTCTCAATTTTTTGGGTCATAGTCTAACCGATTAGTTCGCTGCAAAAATGCGCCAATGAGACCCAATGCTGAATGAAAGCAAAGATATGAATTAAAATCATAATCTAAATGGTAGTTTTTTATCACCTATAAATCGCTCCAAAAATTATCGTTTAGCTGTTACGAGTTTAATCGCAATTCCGACAAAAACTGAGCCAGCTATCCAGTTCATGATCTTCTGTGTTTTTGCAGAGCGGTTTAGAAATTCCCCAAGTGAGCCTGCTAATATCGCAATGCCGCCAAATACAAGCAGAGTAGAGAAAATAAAAATTCCGCCTAACATCATAAGCTGCAAAGTGAGCGAGCCGCGTTTCG
>Ga0209536_100010285_pt1 | contig 13815 bp, 11 predicted proteins | sample DeeMarSeWOR28_12_FD_187461 | JGI IMG/M metagenome (GOLD analysis project Ga0209536, IMG submission 187461) | Marine sediment microbial communities from White Oak River estuary, North Carolina - WOR-2-8_12 (SPAdes) (version 2) | ecosystem: Environmental > Aquatic > Marine > Intertidal zone >...
TTACACATCAACATCTGGTTATAGGAATATTTATACCGAAAGCAGAAAAAATCAGAAAAAAGCATTAAAGCCATTTTTCGACAATAGCAGACGAAAAACGCAATGAATACCCTTATCAATCCGATAGGCTGTGATTTTCCCGGTAGTCTTTTATAAAGCCCGCCTATAAATCAGTCGATTCGCTGGTAACAGTAAGAGATTTTGGAGTATTTACAATGGATGAAAACAGCGATCGAAGAACAGAACAAAGACTACGTTATTATTGGCCCATCTGGTTCGCCGAGAATTTCGACCATGCTCTCTCACAGGGGCAAATGGTCGATGTTTGCAGCAAGGGGGCAGCCTTTACCTGCTATGCACAGGATGGCTGTCCTTATCCGGGACAGCATATCACCACCCGTTTTAGCGTGCCGCGATATGGTCCCGATGATTCGTTCGATATGGCCAACTTTACGCGTTGGGGCTATGTCTGCCGGGTGGATCAAGTCAACAGCTTTATACGCCGGGTAGCCATCCAGTTCGGCGAACCACTGCCATTCAAGCCCGGAGAGCAAGCCGGCAGCGAATCCGAAGCAGAAGAAACACTCGAACCGGTAATGGCCTAAACATATCAAGCTTGATCTATCGTTAATGATGGATCTAATATTTGTCCATCATTTGGTTACGAAGGGTGACAATTCGCGAAGCTGGTTGATTATCGGGGGGAGCTTATCGATGGTGTAATCTACTTCTTCTTCGGTATTGTACCGGCTCAGGCTGAAACGGATTGAGCCGTGGGCGGCGGTGAATGGTACGCCCATCGCACGCAAAACGTGGCTAGGCTCTAATGAGCCGGATGTACACGCCGAGCCGCTGCTGGCACAGATACCGTATTTATCCAGCATCAGCAAGATCGCTTCGCCCTCGATGTACTCAAAGCTGATATTGCTCGTATTCGGCAGGCGATTATCCGTATCGCCGTTTAGCCGGCAGTCGGGGCACTTCTGCAATATTGCTTTCTCAAGTTTATCACGCAGGGATTTGACTTTGCTGTTCTCGGCTTCGAGATTTTCCGCTGCCAGTTCACAAGCTTTACCGAGGCCGATGATACCAGGCACATTTTCGGTGCCAGCCCTTCGTCCGCCTTCCTGGTGCCCGCCTAACATGAACGGCGAGAGTCGTGTTCCCTTGCGGATATAAAGGACGCCCACACCCTTCGGCGCGTGCAATTTGTGGCCCGAGAGACTGAGCAGGTCTATATTACTTTTAGAGAGATTCAGCGGAATTTTACCGACCGCCTGTACAGCATCGGTGTGGAACATAGCTCCTTTGCTTGTGACTAATTCGGCTATATCCTCAACGGGAAACACGGTACCTGTTTCATTGTTGGCGTACATTATTGTGACCAGAGCAGTATCATCATCGAGTCTATCTTCCAGCTCGGCCATGTCAAGCTGACCCTGCCTATCCACGCTCAGCTCGATGACTGTATAGCCATGATTTTCCAGATCCCGGCAAACGGCAAGAACTGCCGGATGCTCTACTCTGGTTGTTATGACCGTGCGTTTATTCGGCATCGCGGCCAGCGTACCTTTGATTGCAGTGTTATCACTTTCAGTGCCGCAGCCTGTAAAAACAATCTCACTCGGGTCACAGCCAAGCAGGCCGGCAACCTGCTCGCGAGCCTGGCGGATTCTTCTGCCAATCTGGCCTCCGAACGTGTGCATGCTCGAAGGATTGCCGTACAGGTCACAGAACAATGGTTTTATTTCTTCAAGCACTTCCTCGGCGACTTTTGTCGTGGCATTATTATCGAAATATACAGTCTTCATAATTTACTCTCTGTGATTGTGGGGCTCTTGTGCGGACTCTTTGACTTCTTCGACGAAAAGCTCATCCGAAACGAATTCTTTAAGTTTGGCCTCGACCACGTCTTTCATTGTGAATTCTGTCAGCTTGCACTGGGCACACATTCCTCTGAATGCAACGATGACTTTATTTCCCTCGACGTCGATCAGCTCGATATTGCCGCCGTGTGCTCTGAGTGCCGGTTTGATTTGTTCGTTAATCGTCTGCTGGATGAGCTGTATCTTCTGGATGTTCGTCATCTTGCCAGCCCGGCGAGGCGCCGATACGGGAACTTCTTTTACCTTTTCTCCCTGTATTTTTTCTATAATCTTTTCGATTTCGCCCTGGCAGCCGCCGCAGCCGCCTCCTGCCTTGCAATAGTTCGTCACTTCTTCGACGGTTGTTAGGTCATTCTCGATAATAACACGTTCGATTTCCTTGTCGGTGACGCCGAAGCAGGTACAAACAACAGTGCCTTCAAGCTCATGTTTTTTCTTACCACCGCTTCGGTAATTTTCGATTGCCGCTTCGAGGGCTTCTCTGCCCATTACTGAACAGTGCATTTTCTGCTCCGGCAGCCCACCCAGGTAGTCGGCGATGTCTTTGTTGGTCACCTTGGCGGCTTCGTCCAGCGTCAGGCCTTTGATCATTTCGGTCAACACCGACGATGTTCCAATGGCGCTTGCGCAGCCGAACGTCTTGAACTTGGCATCGGCGATTTTGCCGTTCTTATCAAGCTTGAATGTCAGCTTCAAAGCATCGCCGCATGCCAGAGAACCTACCTCGCCAACGCCGTCCGGATCTTCCACTTCACCGACGTTCCGCGGATTGAAAAAATGGTCTTTGAGCTTATCCGTGTATTCCCACATGGTTTCGTATCTCGTATATTGTGTATCAAATATAGTCTTTCCTGCAAAAGCAGGCACCTACACTCATCCAGCATTTTACTACTTGCTGGCTTTTAATGCTTGGTCAACATCAGCTATTATATCGTCAATGTTCTCTGTGCCAACTGATACACGAATATAATCATTTGTTACGCCGGCTGCAAGCTGTTCTTCTTCGCTGAGCTGCTGATGGGTAGTGCTGGCCGGGTGAATCACCAGGGTTTTGCTATCGCCGATATTCGCCAGATGGCTCGCTAATTTGACGCTGTTGATAAATTTAACGCCAGCTTCTTTTCCGCCCTTGATTCCGAAGCCGAGAATAGCACCCTGTCCGTCCGGCAGGTATTTTTTCGCCAACTTGTTATCCGGATGCGATTCGAGACCCGGGTAGTTCACCCATGTTACCTGTGGCTGTTTTTCGAGCCATTGTGCCAGCTTCAGCGCATTCTCGGAATGCCTTGGCATTCGCAGATGCAGCGTTTCGAGCCCCTGCAGAAACAGAAATGCGTTGAACGGCGACATACAGCTACCCATGTCGCGGAGGAACTGGGTCCTGGCTTTGATGATATAAGCCAGATCGCCAACTGCCTCAACATATTTAACGCCGTGATAGCTTGGGTCCGGCTCGGTCAACTCGGGGTATCTACCATTCGTCCAGTCAAACTTACCCGAATCAACAATCGCACCACCGATGCATGTGCCGTGCCCGCCTATGAACTTCGTACAGCTATGCACGACAATATCGATGCCGTATTCAAAAGGCCTCAGTAGAATAGGCGTAGTGACCGTATTATCACAAATCACCGGCATGCCGTGTTTGTGAGCTATGTCTGCAATCTTATCATACTGCAGAATGTCATTCTTGGGATTGCCCATACTCTCTATATAAATCAACCGGGTACTGTCTTTTATCGCCCTGGCAAAATTCTCCGGATCTTTCGGATCAACAAAGGTCACTTCAATACCGAGCTTGTGGAATGTCTGGCTAAAGAGCGTTACCGTTCCGCCGTAAAGCGAATTGGAGGATACTATATGACCACCTGCACCACAAATATTGAAGATGCTCACATATATCGCAGACTGACCTGAGCTGAGTGCCAGGCCGCCAACTCCACCTTCCAGAGCCGCCAGCCGCTTTTCCAGCACGTCTGTTGTCGGATTCATCAATCTGGTGTAAATATTGCCGAATTCCTTCAGCGCGAATAGATTGGCGGCATGATCAGTATCTTTAAAAACATAACTGGTTGTCTGATAAATCGGCACGGCTCTGCTCAAAGTATCCGAATCTACCTGTTGACCTGCGTGCAGAGCCAGCGTTTCCAAGCGATAATTTTTATTTTCGTCCATTTTATTTCCTCATAAAAATCTATAAGCAGCAGACCTGCAACAGGAATAAGCTGCTGTTAATTGCAGAAGAAGCCGGGTATAATCTAACCCACTACTTCCATAGTAACTTCCGCTGCTTTCTTACCCGAAAGCAGCATTCCTCCGAACGTGGGTCCCATTCTTGGTAGACCAAAAGTAGTTGCCACAGCCATTCCAGCAACAATTAAGCCGGGATATACTTCCGTCGTATTTTCCACTACTGCATCCTCAGATTCTTCAACGTGCATCGCTCCGAAGCCTTTTATGTCCACTAGTCCTCGCTGTTCCAGAGATCGAACAACAACAGCATCGTGTCCGGTCGAATCGACCATAAGCCTGGATTCGATGGCCACCGGATCCACACACGTTAGCGCTCTTGGTAGTGCCGATACCGGCGTCCAGTTAATCACCGCACCGCACACTCTGCTGTCGCGCAGTACCACATCGTCGAACTTCGTCATGTTCAATATTTTCACGCCGGCATCGCACGCTGCAGCAATCAATTTAGAGCACGCATGCGGCCCATCGGCAACAAATAATCCATCCGTTACTTCCCGGTATGGCACGCCAATCTCGTCGAGAACTTCATTTGCGGGCGCCCTGACCGTCACTTTGTTCATCAGGTATCCGCCTATCCAGAATCCGCCGCCGAGGTAGTTGTTGCTCTCGACGATGAGGACCTTCTGGCCCTGTCTTGCGAATTCCATTCCGGCAACAAGCCCGCTTGGGCCAGCGCCGATAACAATTACATCATTCTCGATGTGTCCTTCAAATTCTTTTGCAAATTCAGATACGATTGCTCTGGTTACATCCTTTTCTGTCGCTTTTGAGAAAGCCATACTTCATCTCCTTTTCAAAATTAGATTATGTTCCGGCGTAACGGCAATTTCCGTGCGGCCGTTATAGAGGAACTCCGCCTCCAAACAATATTTTATTTTAATATCAAGATTCATTCTTTACTTGTCACATAAACCACCTGCTCGGCGAAAAGATTCGGCGCAAATTTTACCGGGCTGAGAGTTGTTTTGTGTAAAGGAATCCTTTTTTCAACTCTAACACCCAGCTTTTTGCAAAACAGATCGAAATCCTTAAGCGATAAACAATGTATGTTAGGCGAGTTACTCCATTCAAACGGAAGCTGTTTGGTTACCGGCGCTTTGCCTTGTAAAAGCAGTTGTATCCTGCATCGCCAGTGAGCGAAATTCGGAAAGCTGACGATTACTTTCCTGCCGACACGAAGCAGTTCTGAAAATACCTTTTCAGTGTTTTTTATCGTTTGCACCGTCTGCGACAAAATGACATAGTCATAACTTTTGTCGGTGTAATTTTCCAAACCCTGCTCGACATCATGCTGTACGATAGGCAATCCTTTTTCCACACAAGCAAGGACAAGGTCCTGGTCGAGTTCGATGCCCATGCCTTTTATGTTCTTGTCGGCGGTAAGATTTGCCAGCAACTGGCCGTCACCGCAGCCGATATCCAGAACGGTGCTGTTCGGTTCTATTAGAGACTCAATCTGGTCATAATCGACTCGGGCGCGTGTGGCCTGCTTAACGTCAAGCTCCGATGAAATGCCTTGGATTGTTTTGCTGCTCTTCTTTTTCGCTTCCGGCCGATAGGTGGCATCCAAGAAATCGGAAATAAATGAGCCCAGTGTTTCAGGTTCCAATAAGAATGCATCGTGGCCGTAAGGCGATGCTATATCACAAAAACTTACATCTTTGTTGTTAGCCACCAGGGCATTGACTATGTCTCTGGCTTGAGCGGGAGTAAAAAGCCAGTCGCTTGAAAAGCTGATTACCAGAAATCTGCAGCTCGTATTTACAAAAGCATCCTTTAGAGAGCCGTAAACTTTCCCAAGGTCGAAGTAATCCGCCGCCTTGGTTATGTAAAGATAACTATTAGCATCGAATCTTCCCACGAAGCTTTGCCCCTGATGATCCAGATATGTCTCAACGGAAAACTCGGAATTGAAATCGTAATTATAGCTATGAGAATTCCGAAGCTCCCGCCCGAACTTTTCGCGCATACCCTGCTCGGATAGGTACGTTATGTGTCCGATCATCCGAGCTATTGCCAGACCTCTGTCAGGTCCTTCTCCATTGATGTATTGTCCATCGGCAAATTTTGAGTCCGCTAATATCGCATTTCTTCCTACTGCATCGAACGCGATTGACTGAGCACCGAGATGTGAGGTTGTTGCAATAGGAATGGCAGCTTTCACAAAATCCGGGTACGCGATCGACCATTGCAGGACCTGCATTCCACCTATAGAACCACCGATTACAGCCAATAATCTCTTAATCCCAAGTTTGTTAAGCAGCAGTTTTTGTACATTTACCATATCGGCTATAGTAATAATAGGAAATTCTAGTCCATAAGATTTACCAGATTCAGGATTAATCGAAGATGGCCCTGTAGTTCCGCTGCAGCCACCCAAAAAATTCGAACAGATAACAAAATACTTATCTGTATCTATTCCCTTGCCCGGACCGACCATAACATCCCACCATCCGGGTTTACTGTCGTTGGGACTATTTATGCTGGCAACGTGAGCATTGCCACTTAGGGCGTGGCAAATCAAGATTACGTTGTCCCCCGCGTCATTGAGATTGCCGTATGTCTCATATGCTACATCAACGGGAGCAAGCTTTTTACCGCATTCCAGCTCTAAAGGCTGGTCCCGTTCAATGATCCTAATAGTCTTAGTTTGCACTATTTCAACAGAATTTTCTCTTTTCTCTGCCATTCTTATTTTACCGGCAAAATCTCCACCATTCTGTCAAGAGACTTTTGTGCTTTGGTTCTTATCGCTTCAGGGACAGTAATTTTGTATTTCATTTCCTGTAATGAGCTAATGACCTTATCTATTGTGATTTTCTTCATGTTGGGGCAAATAGCCCTGTGACTGGCCGGGAAGAATTCCGCCTCCGGATTCTGCTTTTTCAGAGCGTGAATGATTCCGTTCTCGGTCGCTATTATAAAACGCTTTGCTGTGCTCTTGGCAACAAACTTGAGCATCTGGCCCGTACTGAGCAGTTCGTCCGAGAGCTCTTTGACCGGCTCTGTACATTCCGGATGCGCCATGACGACAGCATCAGGATACTTTTCTCTTGCAGCGTTAATATCATCGACTGTTATAAATACATGCGTTGTGCAATAGCCGGGCCACAGCATAAGTTCCCGTCCAGTTCGTTCGGCGACAAACTGGCCGAGATGCTGGTCCGGGACAAAAATAATCCTCTTATCTTCCGGCAGAGAATTAACAACTTCAACAGCATTGGAGCTTGTACAGCAATAATCGCTTTCGGCCTTTACCTCAGCAGAGCTATTGACATAACAGACCACCAGGGCATCAGGATTTTTCTGCTTGAGCTGACGCAGTTGTTCTGCGGTAATCATATCAGCCATCGGACAGCCGGCGGACTTTTCCGGCAGAAGAACCGTTTTCTCCGGAGAGAGAATCGCGGCCGTCTCCGCCATAAACCTTACGCCGCAGAAAACGATAACATCAGCATTAGTCTTCGACGCCTGGATGCTCAGACCAAGCGAGTCGCCCGTAAAATCAGCAAGATCCTGTATCTCGCCGGGCTGATAGTTATGAGCAAGTATGACCGCATCACGCTCGGCTTTTAAGTCTTCAATTTGACTGATTAGCTGCTCATTCATTTCATATCTCATATAAACCGCCATCGGTTTTGGGGTTTCTGCATACTAAATCGGCGTTGGCGGTAGTCACGGTAAATCCGGCGGGTACAGACTGCTTGACCCAGACGTTGCCGCCGATGATTGCACCCTTGCCAATCGTAACATTACCTAATATTGTCGCTTCGGCGTAAATCGTTACATCATCCTCTATAGTCGGATGTCTTTTCTTGCCCTTGATTATTCTGCCTCTCTCATCCTTGGGGAAGCTCATTGCCCCAAGAGTTGTGCCCTGGTAGATTTTTACGTTGTTACCTATTATTGTTGTTTCGCCGATCACAACACCCGTGCCGTGGTCGATGAAGAAATTCCTGCCTATTGTCGCCCCAGGATGGATATCAATGCCGGTTTTGGAATGAGCACATTCGCTCATTATCCGCGGAATCAACGGTATCTGTCGGAGATATAATTCGTGGGCAATGCGATACGTCGCAATGGCCGTAATACAGGGATAGCTTACCACGATTTCCTCGTAAGACTTCGCGGCGGGGTCACCATCGAATGCAGCGCCGACATCACCTTTCAGCAATTCTCTGATTTTCGACAGTTGTGTTAATAAATACAACGCAGCTTCCTCGGCCATTGCCCGGCAGTCCCCCGTGTCACAATCCTGCATTCTACATTGATACTTATAAGCCCTTTCAATCTGTTCGGTCAATTCCGAATATACATGGTAGAGAATATCGATAACGATAAATTCTATATTCGATTTTTTAACCGATCTTTTGCCGGTATAACCTGGAAAGAGAATTTCTATAAGCAAATCGAGGACTTCTAAAATCTTGTCCCGTACAGGCAGATCAGAGACTTCAATAAAGTTGATGCCGGTATCGCCTTTGTAGGTCTGGATGATTTGGTCAACGATATCCTTAATTTTTTGATCAGTATGCCTGGCCTTCCGCATTGTCGGAATCTTTCAAAATACAGCACGTTCTGGTTTTTAACCATACATTTCAGTTGAGATATATCTCTCGCCGGTGTCACATATGAAGGTCACGATGACTTTACCTTCATTTTCCTGTTGGTGTGAAAGCTGTACTGCGGCCCATATATTGGCCCCACCACTTATACCCGATAGAATACCCTCCTTAAGCGCAAGTTGCCGGGCCATCTCAATAGCATCTTCATTCGCGACTTGGATAACGTCATCTATAATATCGACGTTCAGGACGTCCGGTACAAATCCCGCCCCGATACCCTGTATCTTATGTGGTCCTGGTTTTCCGCCGGATAATACAGGGGAGTCCTTTGGCTCGACTGCCACGACCTTCGTGTTTTCGTTCTTTGCCTTCAGCACCTCACCACAGCCGGTGAGTGTCCCGCCGGTACCAACACCGGCAACAAGAATGTCAACCTGGCCGTCCGAGTCAATCAGAATTTCCTTGGCAGTGGTATCCCTGTGGATTTGAGGATTAGCCGGATTCTTGAACTGCTGGGGCATAAAGGAATTTGGATTCTCTGCCATAAGCTGTTCGGCTTGTTCAATCGCGCCGGCCATACCTTTCTCGGCAGGAGTAAGCACAAGCTCGGCACCAAACAGCTTCAATAACTTCCTTCGCTCGATGCTCATCGACTCTGGCATGGTTAAAATTAAACGATGACCTCTTGCCGCACAGATAAAAGCAAGGCCAATACCTGTATTACCGCTGGTCGGTTCAATCACGACGGTGCCTTCGGTTATTTTGCCCTGTTTTTCAGCGGCTTTAATCATCGACAGGGCAATTCGGTCTTTTACACTTCCCGTTGGATTCTTGGATTCGAGCTTGGCCAGAATAGTGGCCTTGCCCGATCCGAGCTTGTTAATTTGAACTAATGGAGTATATCCCACAACAGCCGTGATATCTTCGAATATCGCACTCATAATGTCTTCTCCGTCTGTATTTATATCTGATAATTCAATTTATTCTCGTAATTCGCCTTATCAACTAAATCCTGCAGTGTTATTGATTCCAAAACTTTATCAATAGCCTGTTCTACCTGCATCCAGAGATATCTGGCTGCACAGTCGGCGGATCGCGAACAGTAATCATCATTTTCTACGCATTCGACTGTAGCTATGTTGCCCTCGAGTCTATGCATGACATCGTTGAGTTTGATCTCATTCGGGGCCTTGGCAAGCACATATCCTCCTTTTGAGCCCCGAACACTCCTTACAAAACCCGCTGACCTTAGAACAGCCATCAATTGCTCAAGGTATTTTACGGATATATCCTGTCGCTGAGCAATGATTTTAAGCTGTAAAGGCTTCTTGTTGTCATTTTGGGCCAATTCTATTATTGCCCTTACTGCATATCTTGTTCTTGTAGATAATTTCATAATTTATTTCCCCATAATTCCTACTGCAATAGTAGCATATTATACGAATATATCAGAAATAAGTGCAAAGGAAAAAAGTAAAATTATGCTAAAATCAAAAAATTGCCAAACCCTTTTACATCAGTAGTTTACGTCATATACCCATTGAATATTGTCAAAAAAATAATTTTATCCCGGTCCAATTCTCAATTTACTTGACGGTTATAACATCTACCACTAAAATAGTAGAAGTGAACATCAAGCTATTTGAAATGGGATATTGTGGATGGACAAAAGTTCCGCGAAAAAAGTGGTGTTTATTTCCTCTTTCCCTCCAAGAAAATGTGGAATCGCAACCTTCACCTCGGACCTGATAGATAGTACCGCTTTAGCCGCTAAGGGCGAATTCGAACCACTCGTAGTCGCAATGCGGTCGGAAAGCAACAAATATGATGACCCGGTAAAATTTGAAATCCGCCAAAACGTCAAAAGCGATTATATTTGTGCCGCCGATTATATCAATTTTAGCCACGTAGACGTAGTCTCTGTGCAGCACGAATTCGGCCTTTTTGGGGGCGAGGCTGGTTCATATCTGAGCCTTCTGCTCAACAGACTAAAAGCACCAGTAATAACAACCCTGCATACAATCATCGATGATCCCAGCCCGTCTTACTACAAATCGTTATTTGATACCTGTAAAGCCTCCGAAAAAGTCATCACAATGAACGAACAAGGCGTTAGTATGCTGCGGAACATTTATAATATATCCGCTAAGAAAATAAAACTAATCGCGCACGGTATACCAGATTTGCCTTTCGTTGACAGTAACTATTACAAGCATAAATTTGGCCTGGAACACCGCAGAACAATTTTGACATTCGGCCTGCTCAACAAGAACAAAGGAATCGAGATAATGCTCAAAGCGATGCCAGCTATCATCAAAGCTGAGCCGTCCGCGATCTATATCATCCTGGGCATGACACACCCGAACGTACTGAAACACGATGGTGAATTGTATCGATTCGGTCTGCAGCAAATGGTTAAAGACCTGAATCTACAGGAACATGTGATCTTCCACAATAGATTCGTCGACGACAAAGAGCTCCACAACTTCCTGTGCGCAGCCGATATTTATGTCACACCTTATATGAATGAGAAGCAGTTGACAAGCGGCACGTTATCGTTTGCGGTCGGAACCGGCAAAGCAGTCGTCTCTACTCCGTATTGGGCGGCCAAGGAACTTCTGGCAGATGGCCGGGGAAAGCTCGTACAATTCGGTGATTCTCAAAATATTGCCTGCGAAATTATAGAAATACTCAAGAATGACACATTGTATTACTCGCTGAGAAGGCGGGCTTACGAATACGGCAGGTCCAGAACCTGGCCAAAAATTGGTCAGATATATTGGAAACAGTTCAGCTCTCAACGCAAGCCGCCACGAATATCAACTAAAACAAAACTCTCCGCAGCCGAGACAATATCAAGCATCGAAGTACCTGAGCCCTCATTGGATCATCTTAAAAAATTAACAGATGACACAGGCCTTTATCAGCACGCCAAATTTACAATACCAAATCGCGAGTTTGGCTACTGTACAGACGATAACGCAAGAGCTGTTATTGCGATGACAAGATATTACGCCCAGTATCCTGAGCCGGAAGCACTCCAACTTCTCGACACCTATCTTTCTTTCATCATCCATTCACAGGATAGCGACGGCTCAATCAAAAATTTTATGGATTTCAAAAGGACCTGGCGTAAAGACGAACCGGCACATGATGCATTCGGAAGGGTATTATGGGCGTTTGGAGCAGTGATGGCTAAACCGCCGGCACCACCATATTTGTCGATTGCAAAAGACTGCTTCGATAAATCTGTAGAACTCGTCCAGAAACAACTCCCAAAGGGAATGGCTTATTCGATTCTCGGCATGAGTGATTATCTAAAGCAGTTTCCGGGCGCGGTTGACATCAAAAGGCAACTGGAATTGGCTGCAGACGGTCTTGTCAGACAGTATGAAGAGAATGTTTATCCTGACTGGCAATGGTTTGAGGACATACTGACTTATGATAATGCCGTTCTGCCGCACGCAATGTATATAGCCGGTATGACTTTCCATAATAAAAGGTACAGGGAAATTGCAGACATAACCTGTGACTTTCTTCTGTCAAACACATTCAACGGCACGCATTTCAGTTACATCGGCTGCAAAGGGTGGTATGAACGAGGAGGAAAAAAGGCGACATTCGACCAGCAGCCCATCGAAGCAGCAGGAACCGTCATGATGCTGAGAGCTGCCTATGAGGCTACACAAAACAAAAAGTATTTAACACTTCAAAGACAAGCTTTTGATTGGTTCCTCGGACAGAATGACCTGCACATCCCTCTATATGACTTCAGAACCAAAGGCTGTAACGATGGTTTGGCTCCTGACGGTGTTAATACGAACCAAGGCGCCGAAAGTACCCTCAGCCTTCTATTAAGCCTGTTGACAATGGTCGAGAGTTACGCCGTTGTTGATGAGACCAAAATCCCTAAAGACACGGCAATTTCAAAAACCGATCACAGCAAAGTGGTCGCTAAAAAAAAACTGAGGATAAAAAGCATCCCAGCAAAAGCTAAAACGAGCACCAGGCGGGCCGAAAAACTCACTTAATGTCACGTGCTCACACAAGGCATCACAAAATCCACGCCCCAGACCAAGCCGAAATGTTTTATCGTTCGATAGCCCGCTGGCCTTTCTTGCCAACCCATCGAATATCTTTTCCAATTCCCTGGACAATCCGACATTCGGCACAACAACATACTATCTATATTTTCAGCAGTTTTGCCGTTTCGGTATTAATTATCCTGGGGATCGACCAGTCCTATATACTTTTTGGCCACGACAATATCATCGAACCATACCTTGCTGACGTGGCCCGCAGGGGCTTTGGTAATATAAAGCAGAATCCACAGGAAATTGATATTCAGATCCTTGTCGCTGCGCCATTGAAAACCTTCGAATGGCTCGCCTTCCGGATCCGGCACGAAGCTGTCCCATACCCATTTGCCCTTGGGAAATCCTTTGCCGAGGTGACTGACCACCTGCCCGTCTTCCTTCCATGATTTGCCGTCGATCCAAATTGCCTGCTCGCCGTTACTCTCTGTAACGGGATCGTTCATCTTCATCATCAGCTCGACGCATATCCATCGCTGGCGCTCGGATTTCAGATTGCCGTCGTTGATAAAGTCGTGCCCCCACGACTTCTTGTCCGGCGACGACCTCATCCCCATCCAGTAGGAGTAGAAATCCCATCTCCACTTTTCGCCGTACGGCTCGATGCCCGTAGTGAACCGTGCATCGCCGGCTGGTCGAATCCCAGCCCCGCCCTGGGGCCATGGCGTTGGAGGATTATAGCCGCCGACATGGACAAAATGATGAATCGGATAGCAGTCCTCGGCAAATTTCACATAAAAGCGAACGTAAAGCTTTTCGTAGCCGGGCAACAAACGTCGATACAAATGCCCGCCGGTACTTTCGCCGCCGACGTGGCTCATCAACAGCGATTGTTTACCAGCGCTTACTACCGGCACATCCGGAGAAAGTGACATGATGTCAATATTCTGCACGCTTTCCCAGCGTGCCTTGACGGCATCCAAAGAATCCTCGAATTTCTCCACAAAGATCACATCCGGATCTTTCTCAATCCCTTTATCACCTTTGTATTGACTTGCCAGGCCAAACCGTATCTCG
>Ga0209536_100010286_pt1 | contig 13815 bp, 13 predicted proteins | sample DeeMarSeWOR28_12_FD_187461 | JGI IMG/M metagenome (GOLD analysis project Ga0209536, IMG submission 187461) | Marine sediment microbial communities from White Oak River estuary, North Carolina - WOR-2-8_12 (SPAdes) (version 2) | ecosystem: Environmental > Aquatic > Marine > Intertidal zone >...
GAGGGCGCGCGCGATGTCTCCGCCAAAGCGACGCGATGGGCGAGACGACGAACGAGTCGCAGCCGCGTCCGCTCCGTCCGAGCCGATCCCGTCCTGCGTGCGGGACCGCGCGCGCTGCCGCACGGGCTTGCCGGGGATCCAGACCGTCGGGTACTTACGACCGGTCTTCTCGAGTCGTCCCGCGGCGAGCAGCTCGTCGATGCACGCGATCAGGGCGTCCTCCGAGTGCTCGGCCAGCGTCCCATACTCGGGCATCGTGAGCAGCCCGCCGCGCGAGAGCGTCTTGGCCTTTCCCCCGCGCAGCGCCTGGGCCAGATTCCGCCGCCCCACCGGACGCGTCAGCCGGTCGACGGCGCGGACGATCGTCGTCCTCACCTGCTCGTCGAGCGGCTCGAGCGGCAAGGCCCGGGATTCGCCGTAGGCATCCGCATCGACGTCTCCCGCCTCGTTCCGACAGACGTCACAGCGCCCGCAGGCATCGCCGGCCTCGCCACCGGTGAAATGCGAGACCAGCGCTTCGTGGCGGCAGCGCAGATCGGTCGCATAACGCTCGATCTCGGAGAGGGCGTCCTCGCGGCGCTGGTCGAGCGCGGCGCTGGCCTGGCCGCTCTGGGAGAGCCTGCGCTGGGTCGACAGATCCGCGCGCCCGAAGAACATCAGACAGCGCGCGGGCTCGCCGTCACGACCCGCCCGACCCGCCTCCTGGTAGTAGGCCTCGACGCTGCCCGGCGTCTGATAGTGGACGATCAGGCGGATGTCCGGGAGGTCGATGCCCATGCCGAAGGCATTGGTCGCGACCAGCACCCGCGTCCGGCCCTGCTCGAACGCTTTCTGGGCGCGCTCGCGCGCGAGCTTCGTGCGACCGGCGTGGTAATGACCGACGCGCACGCCCGCGCTGCGCAACGCTTTCGCCACCCGCTCGGTCACCTTCCGGGTGCTGCAGTAGACGATCGCGCGACCTCGCGCCCCGCGGCCGCGAATCCCGGCGCGCTCGATCTCTGCGAGCGTCGCCTCCGTGCGCGCCTGCTCGGTTCGGATCGCGCGAACCGAGAACGCCAGGTTGGGGCGGTCGAAGCCCGTCACTACGCGACAGGGATCGACGAGGCCGAGCCGCGTCTCGATCTCCTTCAGGACGACGGGCGTGGCCGTCGCCGTCAACGCGATCATCGGCGCGGACACGACGTCGCGCAGCTCCCGCAGGAGCATGTAGTCCGGGCGGAAGTCGTGGCCCCATTGGCTCACGCAATGCGCTTCGTCGATCGCGAGCAGCGCGATCGGCGTGCGCTTCAGCATGCGCCGAAAGCTCGCCTTGGCGGCCCGCTCCGGCGAGACGTAGAGCAGATCGAGCTCGCCTCGCAGGAATCGCGCCACCACCTCGGACTGCTCCAGATCCTCCTGATGACTGTGCAACGCACCCGCGGCGACACCGCGCCCGATCAACGCGCCGACCTGATCCTGCATGAGCGCGATCAAGGGCGAGACGACGATCGTCGTCCCGCGACCTGCCCGCGACGCCACGAGCGCCGGAATCTGGTAGCAGATCGACTTGCCCGAACCGGTCGGCAGCAGCACCGCGGCATCACGCCCGGCGAGCGCGGCCTCCACCGCCTGCTGCTGGCCGGGTCGGAAGCCCGGGTAGCCGAAGACTTCCGCCAGGACGCCCAACGCCTGGGCTCCGAGCTGCGTCACATGCCCACGTTCGGGTTCACGCGCGGCGCGGTGTCGTCGTCGAGGTGCGCGATGCAGCCGAGCAGCTCGACGCGATGCGCGAGCGAATCGGCGGCCACGCGCGCGGGGGCGATGATGCTGACGGCGGTGTTCGCGATCGAGACCTTGCCGGTGCCCTGGCCATGATGGTGCAGCTCCTGCTCGCTCAGCAGCCGGCGCTCGAACAGCGATCGCAGCACCAGCCCGTGCGTCACGACCGCGAGATGGCCGGCGTCGCCCCGGTCCGCGAAGCGCTCGAGCCAGCGCGCCTCGATGAGCGCCCAGGCGCGATCGACGCGATCGTGAAAGACCTCCCAGCTCTCGCCGTTCGGCGGCTGGTAGCCCGGCACGAAGGGATCGAAGTCGAGATCCGCGTAGGCGCGGCCTCGCAGGTCTCCCAGGCTGCGCTCACCGAGCTCGGGCAGGACCTCGAGCGGCGCACGGGTCGTTTGGGCGACCGCTTCGGCGGTCTGCTGGGCACGGCGATGGTCGCTGACCCAGATCTCGCCGATCGGCTCCTCGGCCAGCCGCGCCCCGAGTCGCGCCGCTTGCGCCAGCCCGCGCTCGGAGAGCGGCGTCTCCGGGAACTGGATGATGCGGTCGCGGTTGCCGGGGGTCTCGCCGTGTCGGATCAGCAGAATCGCCATGGCGCGCAGCGTAGCGTCCCGACCGGCGAGCGGAACGAACGGGTCCGCTGCGGCTCGCCCCCTCTGCGAGGGCGGGGCTAGTGCGCCGCCGCGGAGAGCGCCGACAGCAGCTGGGCCAGGTATTTCGGCTCGATCAGCAGGTGAGATCCCGCCGTCAGGACCTCGTCGCGCACGTCGATCCGCATGCGCGTCGAAAAGACCAGCGTGTCCGAAGGCGCATGGGTCCGGACGAGCATCGCGAGCTCGGGCGCCTCGACGAGCGCGGCTCCTTCGAAGCGCGCCTCGCCGGCCAGAATCTCGCTGATCGCCTTCGCCATGCCGCCGAGCAGGCGTCGCCCGATCTCGACGAAGGTCTCGAGCGGATCGCCGTCGCCACCGAGCCGGGACCAGAGCAGCGCCTCTTCGGGATCGAGCACCAGATTCAGCGACCCGGGCATCGCACCCTCGAGCCTACCCATCACACCCGCCACGAGATCATCGGAGAGGCAGAGTCCGCGCTCGCCGAACTCGGCGAGCGGGGTGCAGCGAATCTCCTGTACCTCGATCTCGGTCTCGCAGCCCGAGAGCTCAGCGAGGGAGAGCTCTCCCTCCGCGGCAGCCTCGGCAAAGAATCCATGCAGCGCGATCAGTTGTTCCGTCGAAATGTGCAGGGGGGGCATCCTCGGTCGTCATTCCTGTCAGCTGGAGGGGTGATTCCGGCGGCCCACGGCGCGGGCCCTGAAGCTATCGTCCGATCCACATGGAGAAGAAGGGTTTTCCCATCGGCGGGAAGATTTTCTGGTCCTGAAACGCAGTCGACCCGCAAGGCGTCGGCATCTCGTCCACGCGCGCGCGCCGGACGGATCGGATGACGATTCGGATGAGCAGGTCATTGGTTCTCTCGAATGATGATGGGGTGCATGCCGAGGGCCTCGCAACCCTTCATTTCGTCCTCTCGACGCATGCCGAGTGTCTGATCGTCGCGCCGAGCGGGCCCCAGAGTGGCGTCGGTCACTCGGTCACGACGGGCACACCGATGCGCCTCGAGCCGCTGGGTGAGGGTCGCTTCGGCCTGGGCGGCACGCCGGCCGATTGCGCCCGGGTGGCCCTCGGCCGGGGTGCCGAGTTCGCCCGCAAGCAGCTCTCCGCTGCCTCGCCCGATCGGAATCTGTGGCTGGTATCGGGCATCAATCACGGCGCCAATCTCGGGGTCGACACCTACATCTCGGGAACCGCAGCGGCGGCCCGGGAGGCCGCCATCCTGGGCTTCCCCGCGATCGCGATCTCCCAGTACGTCGGCCGCCATCGCGCCCCCGACTGGCGGGCGACCGCCGAGCGCGCGCGCCCCGTCCTCGAGGCCCTGCTGGAGCGGCCCCCGCGCCCAGGCACGTTCTGGAACGTGAACCTGCCGCACCCCGCGGACGAGGCGACGCGACAGGAGATCGTCTTCTGTCCGCTGGACCCGAGCCCCCACGCCTTCGAGTATGAGACCCGCGACGGTCATCTGCACTGGGTCAGCGACTTCCACGCCCGCCCGCGGCTGCCCGACCACGACATCGACGTCTGCATGGGCGGACGTATCGCGGTCAGCGAGATTCCGATCCACAGCGCCCCCAGCTGACACAGCCGCGCCGCGCCCGGGAAATTTCCGCGACAGCGTCGATCAGGCTTTGACTTCCGAGCGGCCAGCCGATACACCCTCGGCGACGGACGACGGAGCGACCCGATCATGCACGCCCATCACGACATGCCAGCGCATAGGACAGGACACGCGGCAGGACACACGGCCTCGATGATTTCGATCGTCGCGCAGGCCACGACGTGTCTCCAGCCTCGCGCCACGCGCCTGCTCGACTGGAGTCTGGCGACGCCGGGGATGTCGGGACGCGTGGGCCACACGGGCCAGAAAATGGGAGGGAGACTCCGCCGCCGGATCGAGGTGAGCCCGCATTAGTCGCGCGACGCCCGCCTCGACACGCTCCGCCAGGAAGCGGAGCCCGAGTCGACGAGAACCCCTCCCGCCCTACCCGGCCGGAGGGGTTCTCGCGTTCTGGGGCTGCGGCTTTCGGGTGGCGTGCCGCGACTCCGGAAGGGTCGGGTCGGGCCGCGGGTGTCCCGGCGAGCGAAGCGAGCGGAAGCGCAGAGAAGCGAGCAGGAGAACGACGACAGCGGCTCGAGAGGGCCGCAGCGAGGATTGCGAGGGAGTGCCGGAAAGCCCGGCCCGAGCCCCAGCGCAACGAGAGAGGAGAACCGAGACATGTCGCGAGAAAGCAACGCGAATCGCCGAGCCGCGCTCTGGCTGGAGCGCATCGCCTGGAACGCCGCCGCGGGCGCCGTCCTGGCGGTGATGATCCTGGTTCTTCTGGGCTCGCTCGAATGGCTCGACACGCTGGCGCCACGCCCGTCGGCGGCCACACCCGCCGTATCGGCCGAGGCCCCTTCGGCTCCTGCGCAGATCGCGCGCGAGCCGGCGGCGCCCGGCGCCGAGCTGGACGAGGTGGCCGGCGTCGGGCGGCCCTCGGGTTAGGCCGCGCGACCGCCGGACCTCGCCCAAGGCCCGCGAATCACGCGTGCCGGCGGCCGGGGCGCGAGCCCGTTCGCGCAACGAAGAAGGCGAGGGTCGGACCGTGCTCCCGAAGGAGTCACGGGCCGACCCTCGCCCCTTGTTCGAGCCACTGACTTCGTGATCTATTTCGTGGTGTAGGGCCGCGTCAGCTCTCGCTGCGCCTCGTCGAGCTCGCGGCCGGCGGAATCGATCGACCCGGTCACGGCCTCGCCCGCGTACTGCGCCGACTCGCGCGCGCTGTCGACGGTCTCGCCGGCGTACTGCGCGGAGTCGCTGGCCATCTGTCGAGCGCCTTCGGCCATCTCCTGAGAGCCCTCGACGAGCCGATCCGCACCAGCGCCCATCCGATCGGCCGCCTCGTTCACGCCAGCCTCGACGCTGCCCATCGTCTTGTCGAGCATCTCCCCCGGCGTCGAGCCGTCGTCACTGCCCTCGCTGCATCCGATCAGCGCAAGCCCGAGCACCGCGGCCAGACCCGCGGCTCCAAGAAGCCCGGACTGGGCCCCGTTCCAAATCTTCATCTCGTCTCCTCCTCGTCTCACCAACGCCCGCCTCAATGAACGATTCCGCAGAATCGTCATGCAGGAATTCAGGCGCGGGCGTTGCGACGTCGACGCGCAGTCAACGTGAGGGCGAGCAGGCTTGCCGTGACCCCGGTCACGAAGCCGGGCTCCGGCACGACGGCGAGGGCAGACGGCGTGAATCGATCGAGGCTGAGAGCCTCTTCGCTCTCACCGGTGGTGGGATCGATGACGGCGTAGAAGGTCGTCTCCGTGAGTCCGTAGGTCTGAGTGCCCAGCAGGTAGAGCTTGCCCGTCTCGCGCGAGAAGGAGAGGCTGGCGTTCTGCCAGGCACGAACGCTCCAGGGCAGGCTCGTCGTCGGGCAGTTGGAGGTCGTGCAGGCATCGAGATCGACCTCGAAGAAGCCGCTCGGTGCATAGATCGACGCCAGGAAGAGCCGATCCTGGATGCTGTCGTAGGCCATGCCGGAGAAGTTGGCGGCCGGACCGATCGAGATCCCGCCGAGCACGGTCGTGCTCGAGGGCGAGGCCGGATCGATCGAGAGGTATCGGCCGAAGGAGCCCTCGACCTCGAGCGCGATCAGCCGATCGTCGGTCGCGACGCCCAAATCACCCGGGTCGTAGGCCATCGAGACGATCTCGTCGGAGCCATTGGGGATGATGCCTGCCGCCGGGTCGATCACGGCGCCCGTGATCGCGTCCATCGTGATGATCCGATCGTCCCCGACCGTCGGCACGACTCCGAAGAGCACGCCGGAGTCGTGCGCGTAGGCCATCGCGCGAACGTCGTCCGAGTTCGGAGAGATCTGCCCGAGATTCGCCCAGTCCCCGGACAGACCCGAGATGCGCAACGCATCTTCGGGAGGCCCGCCGAAATCGCCCGGGGCCGCTGCCGCCAGAAGCTTGATCCCGGCGTCGCCGCCGATCTCCCCGCACAGCCCGCCCGAGCAGACGCCGTCCACGGCCTCACTGCAGATCGCACCGTCCGCGAGGATCCCCGCGCTGTCGTCGTGGCAGGAGCATTCGATACCGCTGGCCGAGACGGTGCGAGCGGCGCGGTAGTTGCTGCATTCGCCCGTGTTAAGGCAGGCGCCGAGTCCCGGGGTAAAGACGGTCGCGCCCATCAGGTCGCACGGAGCGGCCGAGATGTGTTGCAGGCAGGCGTTGTGACCCCGCTCGTGGGCGATCACGGAGGAGAGCGTCCCCTGGTCGAAGGAGTCGAGGGTGACGTACATCCACAGGTCCGGATCGTCCGAGCCATCGCCCGAGCAGCCCGGGCGGATCGCGCAGCCGATCGAGCCGGGCGAGAAGCCGCTGCACCAGGTGGCGCTGTCCACGAGGAACGCTCGCGAGCCCGTGCCCGCTCCGATCGAGGCGAGGATGTTCTGCTCCTCGCCGGAGTCGATCACGTCGAGCCCGTCACCGGGAGATCCGAAGGTCGTCAATGGCGTGCTGGCCGCGAGGCGAGCGCAGCAGGGCTGGTCGATCGGACCCTGCTGACCCTCGAGCAGCTGATTCGACTTCGCGAGCGAGTCGTCGAGCACGCCTTGCCAGTAGGCCAGGTCCCGGCCGGCACCGACGTCGATCAGGTCGACATGGATGTACCAGTCGAGATCGTGCAGATCGACTTGCGGGGCCGCCGCGGAGGCGGACGGCGTCAGCAGCGCAGCCCACACGAGCAGACCGAGGACCGGAGCGATCGCAAGGCGACCCACCAGCGACACGATCGCTCGCGCAGAGACCGGGGCGCTCATCGTCGTTCTCCGAGGCCGCCGCGCTGATTCCGATCCGCGGGCCCCTGACCGGCTCGAGCGCGCGCGTCCGCCGCTTGCCGATGCATCGCCCGCGCCCGGGAGAGATGCGCTTCGAAGTCCTGGTCGGAGGACCTGCCGTGCGCCCGCTCGAGCACGCTCGCAGCCTCCGGAAGCCCGGTCATCGCCAGACTGCTCGCTGCCGCGCGACGAGAGAGGGAGACGAGACGCGCGCCGCGATGGTGACGAAACGTCCAGCTCGGGGCCTCGGCGGCGTTCAGGCCCAGCTCGAGCCGGTCGAGCGCGCGACGATCGTGGCGCGCCAGATGCCCGAGCGCGAAGGGCAGCGCCTGCCAGGCGCGGAAGGTGTCGCGGTCGACCTCGCCCTCGCGCTCGGCGTCCGCCCAGGCGCTGACCGCCTCGAATCCCCCAGCCGGCCCGCAGATCCCGATGGCGACCATGATCTGGCCATGGCTCGCCCGCTCCCCGGGGTCCCCCAGCATCTCGATCAGGCGCTCGCAGCCCTCGGGTCCGATCGCGGCCGCAGCCTCCTCGGGCATGCCCTCGAAGTACACGGCCCGGACGAGATCCTCCGTCTCCTCCACCGACAGCAGCTGGGCTCGGCTCGGACTCGGGACGGCCAGACTCCAGCCCAGCACGAACGCGCAAGCGGCGAGCAGCGTCTGCATCCGGCGAGCCGCACGCGGGACCGAAGCCCGTCGATGCAATCCCATCGTCCCCATCTCCTTCCGGCTCGAGACACGAATCCAGCTCGCGATCCCGTACATCGGGGTCGCGGCCCACAATGTTGACACGTTCGTTTTATCCGCGATTCTCGTCCCGCTGACGGAGCCTGCCCGCGAGCCACGCAGGCGGGCTGCAACCCGCCGGCTTCCACCGCGACCGAAGTGAGGCACCGACCCGGCGGAGTGGCCCCGCGGATCCCGACCGCCAGCCGGCTGAAGCGAGAGGCTTCCCCGACCGGACGGATATTGCGGTCGCACGAGCACCGAAAACTGTGCGCGGAGACACATTCGAGACCTCTCGCCTGTCTCCCCGGCGCGATTCCAGAAACCTATTCTTCCCCTTCGAAACGCCAAGCGGCAGCGCGTACGCAGACCAGGAGATCCCCAGCCATGAATTTCGATTTTTCGGACGAGCAGAAGCTCCTGCAGCAGACGGCACGGGACTATCTCGAAGCCAACTCGCCGCTCACGACCTGCCGCGAGATCCTCGAGGGCGACCAGCCCTACGCTGCCGAGCTGTGGAAGGGCGCGGCCGAGATGGGCTGGCAGGGCGCGGTGATCCCCGAGCAGTATGGCGGGGCCGGGTTCGGTCATCTCGAGCTGGCGATGATCGCCTATGAGATCGGGCGCGCGCTGGCTCCGATCCCCTTCGGCCCGAGCGTCTACTTCGCGACCGAGGCGATCCTGCGCCTGGGCAGCGACGCCCAGAAGCAGGCCTGGCTGCCGAAGCTGGCAAACGGGTCGGCGATCGGAACCTTCGCGCTGACGGAGAAGCCCGGCCAGAACGCCGCCGATTCGATCGGCGCCTTCGTGAACGGCGGTCGTCTCTCGGGCGTCAAGATGCCGGTCGCGGACGGGGGCGTGGCGGATGTCGCCGTCGTCGCCGCGACGGAGGCCGGTCACGTAGGGCTCTACCTGGTCGATCTCGCCAGCAGCGGAATCCACCGCGAAAGCCTCGACTCCTTCGACCCGAGCCGCAGCCAGGCCAGCCTGCGATTCGACGGCGTGGCCTGCGAGAAGCTCGAAGGCTCGGGGGCCCGGGAGATCGCCAAGCTCCTCGACGTCGCCGCCGTGCTCCAGGCCTTCGAGCAGGTCGGTGCCGCCGAGCGCGCCCTCGAGATCACCCGCGAGTTCATCCTCGGACGTTATGCCTTCGGCAAGCCGATCGCGGCCTTCCAGGCCATCAAGCATCGAATGGCCGACCTCTGGTGCAAGATCGAGATCGCGCGCAGCAACGCCTACTACGCCGCCTGGGCGCTCGCCAACGACGACGCGGAGCTCGCGACCGCCGCACCCATCGCGCGCATCGCCGCCTCCGAAGCCTTCGAGGACACGACGGTCGAGATGATCGAGTTCCACGGCGGCGTCGGGTACACCTGGGAATACGACTGCCATCTCTTCTACCGGCGGGCCAAGCTGCTCTCTTCTTCCCTCGGCACGCCCAAATACTGGAAGAACCTGCTGATCGATCGCCTGCAGGCAGAGGCAGCCGCCTAGCACGCCCGGCCTCACAGCGATTCCAACCCGACCGAACGAAGCACCGGGGTCCGCCCACACCGCGCCCCGAGGAGAAGCCAAGATGGATTTCAACGACACCCCCGAAGAAGCCGCCTTCCGCGCCGAGGCGCGCGCCTGGCTCGAGGCCAACGCGGAGCGGATCGACCCGAAGCACCCGCCGCGCAACCAGGGCGAGAACATGAACCCGGAGGTCGTCGCCGCGGCGCAGGCCTGGCAGAAGAAGAAGGCAGACGCGGGCTGGGCCTGCATCACCTGGCCCAGGGAATACGGCGGACGCGACGCGACGCCGATGGAGAACGTGATCTGGAACGAGGAGCAGTCGAAGTTCCAGCTGCCCCCCGACATCTTCTCGATCGGCATCGGCATGTGCGGCCCGACCATCCTGGCCCACGGCACGCCCGAGCAGAAGCAGCGCTGGATCCCGCGGCTGCTCTCGGGTGAAGACATCTGGTGCCAGCTCTTCTCCGAGCCCTCCGCCGGCTCGGATCTCGCGGGCCTGCGCAGCACCGCCGTTCGCGACGGAGACGAGTGGGTCGTCAACGGCCAGAAGATCTGGACCTCCGGCGCGCAGATCTGCGAGTGGGGCATCCTCGTCGTGCGCACCGACCCGACGGTCGTGAAGCACGCTGGCCTCTCGTACTTCGTCGTCAACATGAAGTCGAAGGGCGTCGAGATCCGCCCCATCACCCAGGTCAATCGCGCCCAGGGCTTCAACGAGGTCTTCTTCACCGACGTCCGCATCCCCGACGACCAGCGCATCAGCGAGGTCGGCAACGGCTGGAGCGTCGCGCTGACCACGTTGATGAACGAACGCCAGTCGATCGGTTCGGGCATGGGCATCGGCGCCCTCGAGGATCTCGTCGGCTTCGCGAGCGGTCTCGAGATCGACGGCACCCCGGCGATCGAGGACCGCCAGGTGCGCGAGCGGATCGCCGACTACATCGTGAAGGCGCGCGGCCTCAAGAACACGTCGCTGCGAACGCTGACCGCGCTCTCCCAGGGACGTCCGCCGGGTCCCGAAGCGAGCATGGGCAAGCTGGTGGGCGCCGCTCTCCAGCAGGATGCGGCCTCGTTCGCGATGGATCTGGCCGGAACCGCGGGCGCGCTGCTCGATCAGGAGGCCACGCCGGCCGCCGCGGCCTGGCAGGAGCGCTATCTCTCGCTGCCCGGCCTGCGCATCGCGGGCGGCACCGACGAGGTGCTTCGCAACATCATCGCCGAACGCGTGATGGGTCTGCCGTCGGACGCGCGCGCCGACAAGGGCATCCCGTTCAAGGACATTCCGTCCGGGCCGGCGAACGCGTAGACCGTCTCGACGGGCCCGCGCAGGCATTGGCGGCGCGGGCCCGCTTGAGACACAGTTGCTCCCCTGGCCGAAGCCCGAGGAGCGCCATGCCCGAGAAATACATCCGCCGCGATGGACTGCCGATCCTGCTGCGCCACACCGGCCGGACGACCCTGCCTCAGGATCCGCCGCCCCTGGGCTCATGCACACCGGTCGTCTGCCTCCATGACGCCGGCCTCCAGAGTTCGGTCTTCGTGGATCTGCTCGGCGCGACAGATCGGGCGGCCAGCGAACACGCTGCGATCGCCTTCGATCTGCCGGGTCACGGCCGCTCGGGCGGACTCGATTCACTGCCCTCGATCGCGGCCATGACCGAGCTCGCGCAGTTCGTATCCGACTGGTGCGGCGCCGCGAAGCCACTTCTCGTCGGTCACGGCATGGGTGCCCTGATCGCGCTCGAGTGGGCCCGCACCCGACGCGACGCCGTCGCGGGGCTCGTGTTATGCGGGGCGGGTCTTGCGCTCGGAATCGAGGACGCGGCCATCGAGACGATGCGCCAGGTGACGCGCGGCAAGGCGCCCCGACCCTTCGACCCCGCGCGCGTCTGCCCGGACGGCGGCCGGGAGATGATGCGACGCGCGTACATGGAAGGCATCCAGACGGACCCGCGCGCGACGCTCGTCGATCTCGAGGCGAGCCGTGCCTGGGCCGATGACTTCACGAAGGCGGGAGACGTCTCCGGCCTCGATTGCCCGATCGCGATCGTCTCGGGATCGGCCGAGAACGAAGCCTGCCGCGCACGCGCCGAGCAGCTTGCCGAGACGCTTCCGAAGGCGCAGACCACGCGGATCGAGGGCGCCGCCCACTTCCTGCCCCTCGAGCAGCCCGAGGCGCTCGCCGCCGAGATCAGCCGGATCGCGGAGGCCGCATGACCGTCTCGAGCTCCAGCGCGAAGAGCAGCTCCTCCGCGAACGGCTTCTCCGGCCAGATCGCGATCGCCGGCATCCACGAGTACGAGAGCCGCTGGGCGCCGGACAAGACGTCCTTCCAGATCATGGGCGAGTGCGCCCGGGAGGCACTCGCCGACGCGGGACTGGCGCTCACCGACGTGGACGGCCTCTTCTGCGCGAGCATGACCATGGGCCCGATGGGACCCGTGCAGATGGCCGAGTATCTGAACCTCAAGCCGCGCTACCTCGACGGCAGCAATATCGGCGGCTCCTCCTTCGTCTCTCACGTGGCCCACGCCGCGGCTGCGATCCATTCGGGGCTATGCGAGGTGGCCCTGATCCTCTATGGCAGCACCGCCGCCTCCCAGGCCATGGCGATCGGGACGGGCGGGACCAGCATGCGCGACGCGAGCGCTGCCTTCGTCGAGCCCTATGGCATGCCACTGGTCTCGAACTACGCGATGGTCGCCCAGCGCCACATGCACGAGTACGGCACGACCTCGGCCCAGCTCGCCGATATCGCCGTCTCGACGCGCCACCACGCGAGCCTGAACCCGCACGCCAAGATGCAGCGTCCGATCACGCGCGAGGACGTCCTCGAAAGCCGCATGATCGCCGACCCGCTCCACCTGCTCGATTGCTGCATCATCAGCGACGGCGGTGGGGCGGTCATCGTGACGAGCCTCGAGCGCGCCCGCGACCTGCGCCAGCCCCCCGTCGTCGTCCGCGGTACGGGTGAGGCCGTCTGCCACCGTGAGATCGGCACACCCGACCTCTTGACGATCGCGGCCAGACAATCCGGCGAGCACGCCTTCCGAATGGCGGGGCTCGAGCCTTCGGATATCGACGTCTGCTCGATCTACGACTCCTTCACGATCACCGTGCTGCTCACGCTCGAGTGTCTCGGCTTCTGCAAGCCGGGAGAGGGCGGCGGCTTCGTCGAGAAGGGCGGCATCGGGCTCGGCGGCCACCTCCCCGTCAATCCCGACGGAGGTGGGCTCTCTTCCAACCATCCGGGCATGCGCGGCATCTACCTCGTGATCGAAGCGACGCGACAGCTGCGCGGAGGCCTGGGCGAGCGGCAGGTCGAGGGCGCCGAAATCGCCCTGGCCCACGGCACCGGCGGCTACCTCGGCCTGATGCACAGCGGGGCCACATTGATTCTCTCGAAGGACTGAGGCATAGCCATGGCAAGTCGATCCGAAGCGAGTGAGAAGAACGCAAGCGCAGAGACCACCATCCAATACGCCGCGCCGGCGATCGATTGGGAGACGCGCGGCTATTGGGAGGGGGCGGGACGGGGCGAGCTCGTCCTGCAGCGTTGCGGCGATTGCGGCGTCGTCCAGCATCGGCCACGCGGGGTCTGCGCGACCTGCCTCTCCAACTCGATCGAACATTTCGTGGCGAGCGGGCTCGGCCACGTCCACACTTTTTCGATCGTGCGTCAGAATCAGATGCCCGGCTTCCGCGAGGCCGTTCCCTACGTGATCGCCTACATCGAGCTCGACGAGGGGCCGCAGATCCTCTCGAATGTCGTCGGCTGCGACCCCGAGTCCGTGGAGATCGGCATGCGCGTGAAGGCCGATTTCGTGCGCACCGGTGACGAGCTCGGCGTCCCGAGGTTCGTGCCCGCATGATCCTCGACCTCCACTCCCACTCGATCGCCTCCGATGACGGCCGCGCAAAGGTCGAGAACTATTGCCAGTGGATCCAGCGCAAGTCGCTTCCCCTCGATGGCTTCGTGCTCACCGAGCATCGTCAATTCGACGACGCATCGGACTATCGTACGCTCGAGGACGAGTTCGGGCTGCTGATCCTCAAGGCGAGCGAGGTCGAGACCGAGTACGGACACGTCCTCGTCTTCGGCGTGAACGACGACCTGCGTGCCGCCTTCGACTTCGCGAAGGTCGACAACCCCCTGGCGACGGTGCTCGCGGAGTCACGCCGCTGTGGTGCGGTCGCCGTGCCCTGCCATCCCGGCCGACCGAAGGTTGGCCTCTGCGCTCATTGGGAGACGCGAGGACCGGTCGAAGGCATCGCCATCCTCGAGACGCTCAACGGCGGTAGCCGCGAGGGCGAGAACGAGCAGGCGATCGACTTCGCGACGCGATACGGTTGGGGTCGGATCGGTGGCTCCGATTCACA